>ENA-UOIZ01000253-UOIZ01000253.1-human-gut-metagenome-genome-assembly--contig:-P88-NODE-253-length-59743-cov-16.347758_pt1 | contig 59743 bp, 47 predicted proteins | sample MGYA00242336_ERZ723883 | MGnify/ENA metagenome assembly ERZ723883 | reverse complement strand
CAGTATAATACCTATCATCATGAGTATGCCCAGTATTTGACTTGCCGCTTAGCTTGCCATCGACCTCTGACTTCTGATAATACAAATCATTGTGAGTATGTGCAGACGGTGCGAAAGTGGTAGGCTTGCCAGAGACGTTTGCCCAAGCTACTGCACCCGCGCTGCCAGCACTAGTGGCATACTTAACGGACTTCGCAGAGTCGGCTGTGTTGTCCACGTTTCCAAGACCCACTTCGCCCTTGCTATAAGAAGGCTTGGTAGGTGCCTTAGCCCATGCATATACATCGGAAGCAGGCATGGAGGTCGGGAAGTCGGTAATCTGTGCCTTAGTATGTGTATGGCTAGAAGCGGCTGCGCCAATCTCACCAGCAGTAGGCTTATCGGCTGTTGTATAGACGCGCTTCCACTCACCCCAAGCACTATCGTAGCAATTGCGAATATAGACCTTCGGTACAGAACTATCGTACTCATATAGTTTCTGTGTAACACCAGCGTTAAGCAGAACCTCCATAGCGAAGGCAATCCGTGTTGGGCAGTGCTTAAGACCAGCAGCCGTAACACTTGCAGGACACTTGTACCAACCAGCAGTTTTAATGGTATTTAGGTCTGCGCCTGTGGCAATATCAGTTGTCAGATGAGTAGTATGGGAATGAGAGGTATCAGACTTACCAGCAAGCTTTGTGTTGATTTCGGACTCAGTATAATACCTATCATCATGAGTATGCCCAGTATTTGACTTGCCGCTTAGCTTTGAGTCGATTTCTGTCTCGGTATAATAACGGTCATCATGGGTATGAACGAAGTCTGTAATCTCAGCCTTGGTGTGCGTATGGCCTAGCTTTGAGAACTTAGCATTGGTCTTCTCAAGTAGATGGGTTAGACCAGCGCTGTCTAGAAACTTAGTTTCAGCCATGTAACCACGTCCTTTCGATATGTTTTATTTTTTAATGTCATCACCCCACCCACTTTCAAATAAAAATATCTGATGAAGTAGGGGGGGTGATGACATTAAAAAATAATTTGTATAAAAAATAATTACCCTACAACTGTTATTATTCTTACAATTGTAGGGTAAACAGTAGGGTAGAGGGGTGGGGAAGAGGTGTATATACCTATCCTTCCCCACTTAAAAACCCTTATTTTATTTTTGTTATGTTAGGCAGTAACCTTAGCAGCGAAAAGACCGTCAATCTCTTCGTTAGTAATGGCAACAAAGCCATCGCCGACCTTGGTTTCAAGAGCGGAGATGCGATCGCCATGAGAGCTTAAAGTAGTAGTATGACCACCAACAGTAGTGGTAAGACCAGCAATGTCGGTCTTGTTCTTATCAGCGGCAGCCTGAGCGTCAGTACCAGCCTTCTTAGCATCGGCGATTGCTACAGTGACCTTACCATCGGGAGCGATAGCAGCCTGAAGGTCATCAACATCCTTTTCGGCGGCAGTCACGCGAGTGGTGAGAGCGGTAACGTCAGCGGCAGCAGCCTTGGAAGCAACAACATCCTTAAGCGCATTGACATCGCTCTGAGCCTTATCAGCAGCACCCTGAGCGGTGGTAATCTTACCATCGAGAGCGCTGTCTGCGGCAACGCGAGCATCAGTCTCTACCTTAACAGCAGCTTCAATCTGCTTTGCAACAGAACCCTCACCGCTACCAAGCTTAGCTTCAACAGCCTTCACGCGAGTATCAAGACCGCCCTCGGCACCAGTAGCGCGAACCTTCTCGGCATCAACAAGCTCTTTGATGTAAGCAACAATTGTAGTAGAGGTAGCACCCTCGGGGATATCGCCAACCTTGGTCTTAAGAGCGCTAATGGCGGCGTTCATAGCAGAAGCATCATCGGGGTGCTTCTGAATCCAAGCGGCAATCTCCTGTAGCGTATCAAGGCTCTCCTTGGCACCCTCGGGAATGAGCTGCTTAGTAAGCTCCTCGTTAGCGATTGTGCGAGCAGACTTACCAGCATCCTCACCGACAAGAGCAGCAACCTTGCCCTCAACGGCATCAGCACGACCCTGAAGAGCTGTAATGTCAGCCTTAGCAGTCTTAATATCGCCCTCGGCAGTATCTACGCGCTTCTTGAGTGCGCCAAGAGAAGCATCGGTTGCAATGCCAGCGGTCTTCTCATTTACATAAGACACGACATCCTTAGAGGTAGCACCCTCGGGAATAGTGCCGACATAAGTCTTAAGATTGTCAACGGCAGTCTGAGCGCCAGCAGCCTTAGCATCGGCAGCAGAAATCTTAGTCTCAAGACCAGCCTGAGCATCGGCAACAGCCTTAGCGACAGAACCATCGGTCTTGGCATCACCATTGAGCTTGGTGATAGCGGCGGTGTTGGTCTTCACCTGACCGTTGGCAAGCTCCTGAACCTTAGTCTCGGCAGTACCAGCGGCATCGTAATTACCAGCAAGACTATCAGCATAATCCTTAGCAGACTTAAGGGTAGCGGCATCCTTGGAATCAATAGCAGCCTTAATCTTCTCATCATAATGAGCAAGGCCAGTAAGGTCAATATACTTCTTTTCAGCCATAAATTTTCCTCCTATCTAAAAAGAGAGTCAATATCATTGTTGGTAGCGGTATCAATAGATCCGCCACCAGAACCATCTGTCTTGTTCGCTACCACGACATATGAGTTCGCGGTTTTGTCATAAACAGATATTTCTTTTTTTGTTTTGTCAACATATAATGTTTTTTCTTTGGCTTGCCCCAATTCTGGCAGTTCAGCGCCTATGAACACTATATCATCTGGCTTAGATGTTATCTGAATCCAGTCGTTATCGTATCGCCAAAGAATAGCAGTTTCGATAACAAAATAGTATCCATCGAGCGGAGAGGGCATTGAAGCTCTCTCATAATCTGTTTCCAACTCCGTAATTTGGTTATAGAATGTCCTCTTGCCATCCCAGTCAAATGCAATTCTGCATTTGTCTTTTACGAAGACAAGCCGACCATTCTGAATCAACAAACTAGACAGTCTTTCGGAGGTAGTCACAACGACCGACATTGGGGCTTTATTCGCCATATCTGCCATATTTTATTACCTCCAAAACTAGGGCTAAAACTCTACTACGTCAACACTCCCGCCAGCAACGGTGTCAGCATAGTCTTTTGCAGACTGTAGGGTTTTCTCTTGAGCCTTCGGCAGAACGGAATTGGCAACAATCTTGATAGCTTCCTCTAGCGTCTTACCAGCGGCAATCTTGTTTCCATCCGTTTCATCAAAGCTATCGACAGAAGAGACAACAATGTCGCTCTGAGTGCGCGGGGTGTTGATGACAGTATTCTTGGTTTTGTCTAGCCAAGCGATTTCGCCATCGTCAAGATAGAGAATATCATACTCATCAATCATGCCATTGGTTTTCGCAGTCTCGATATTAGCCTTGCTACCGAATGCATTCTTTGATTTAATCGCCATACAGTACCTCCTTTTATTGTGTTAGCAGTTACATATTAAAACAGTCATATCGACCATTTTTCAAAAGGAAGGGCGGCACATATCTATTTTCCCAAGATATATGCCATTTCATCTTTAGTTATTTTATTGTTATTGTATAAAGAAACAACCTTTGTCTCTTTAATGGTATGGTTGTCATATAGGCGCTTTAAAGACTCTACAAACTGATTCATCTAAATCACCCCATCGCTTAACAGCATAGCCGTGTATGCATCAATAATTTCCTCTGGGGTCTTCATATTAAGAACCTTCAGCTGTTCATATTCGTATTCATCAATCTCTTCCAATCGAACAGTATCATACCCGTCAACTGGAATTAGATATAATGATTCCTCATGCCAAATATGTTTGCCATCAGAAGAATAGATAGCCTGCGCATCCTCTTCGTCACAGAATATCATACGGTCATACTTCTCCTGATACTTTAGGTATATGAGCCTGTCAAGCACATCAACAACTTTATCGTCTTTTACGACCTTGTAGAACATGCGCTCACCTCATTAAAAAGGGTGCCGCATATTTCAGCGACACCCCTGCAATATAATTAGAAAGAAATCTCAATCAATACGCCGTTTTGCGTTCCAGCAGTATTGAATCCATATAGGTCGCCCTGCTCATTTATCGTATAGATATAGTTTGTATACGAAATATTCTGTGAACGAGTCCAATAAGGTATGTAATCTCCATCGACAGTCGCACGCTTTCTAGCGTCATTGGATGTCATATAGGAAATGATTTCACCCTCGTTGACAAACGGCTCTCCGCTGACCTCATATGAATTGCTAAGCTCGATAGCGGCAGGAATTGAGATGTAGCACTGAGCCGCGCTTAGCTCCTTTGAGCCGTTACCGATAGAGGAGTTAACCGTAACCTGCTTAATGAGAAGCTTGATCTTTACAGGCAATGCTTCATAGAATCTTGTATTCAAAAAACTATTCAGGTCAGAGTCAGTCCAGCCGCCAGCGTTGCTTCCGTTTTCATTGAATACACGCTTCCTATCAAGGAGGTGCTTTGCGAGCAAGCTGAATGTACAGCGCTTAGACGGCTCGTTGCTTAGATAATACTTCTTGAAGCTGCATACCTCAAGCGCCACATTCTCATGTGTCCAGCTCGCCAGCTTCTTGCATACCGTATCGCCAAGGTCTTCATACCAAATCTTGCTCCAATATACATTGCCGACAGCATAGTTCTCATATGCGCCATCGTCAGCCTTAGAGCAACCGAACACAAGGGTGCTGTCTATGATTGTTGACTTTGTTCTATCAAGCTTTACAATTTCTGGCTCATTGCCATTAAGGTTAGAATAATATACATAGATATTATTATCGCCCTTTTTATGTCTAAGCACAACCATATCGCGGTTGCCGATAGAACCAGTGCTAGTCGAGGACGTACCCCAGCTCGTCTTGATTCCACCATTAGACCACAGCTTAAATCCATTTGAACCGTTTGACTGGAAGCACTGGGCAATTACACTCTTTTCAGGCGTGCCGTTTAAGAACTTATAGTCAATTGCCAGTACGAAATCTTTGTCGGTATCGAAAAGCTTAATTCCAGTATCGACATAATTCTTACCAGCAAAGACGGTTTTATCAGAGATAACCGTCTTCGATGTGATATCATCATAGTCAATATCATATCCCATGTTAAATGAATATGCATCGCCAGCCTGAATCTCTGCGCCAGAATTATCAACACCAAGCTTAGTAATGGCATAAATCTCAACTGGGCGCATAGCGCTCAGCTCTTTGCCAGCAAGTGCATCTGGTGCATATGTAAACGTATCGAAGATTGCATTTACAGTCTTATCTCCATCGACAAAGCCGCTCTTATCCCATCTATCGAACATATAATATTTATATGCATTTTCCTCAAGGGTATAAGTTGGGATTGCACCAGTGTACTCAACGTTCTCGCCATATAGACCAGTAGACTCCTGAAGCGTTACACCGTGAGAGACATACTTAATGGTATAGCGTCTAGTAGTTTCACTATACGTTGCCTTTATCGTTCTATCGCTGAAGATAGCAGTCAACGGCAAATCCCAGCCCTTAAATGTAAAGTCTGTACTTACCGAGCTTGGCTTTGTAGGCGTATCAATAGGGTTGTCAGCTCTTGTTGTCGGGTCAACGGCATTGCCGCCCTTATCAACATACTGAGTGTCAAGAACGCTATCATCATAATTTACGAACTTGACGATAAACTGTTCAACCATTGTATTGAATACAATCTCTAAGTCAGGCCATGCTTCCTGATAATCATACAACTGCTGCTGCTTTACAATTGGAACATGTACAGTGCCAGCCAGTACAGCCCTATCGACATTGTATCCGTTCTTATCGATGCCAGCCATCTTGTAGATTCTCTCAAGAAGAGACGTGTCCTCTAGAGTCCAATCGATACCAGTGATTCGAACTCTGTTTACGTTCCTAGCCTTATTGAGCAGGTCTTTAACATCTATCGTGTCGCAGTTCTCTATGATAAGCGTAGAGATTGAATCGTATCCAGCAATAGAAAGATTTGTCAGATACATCAGATTCTTCATGTTGATAGACGTAAGCGTATTAGGTAGCTGAGCCAATCTGATACTACCGCCGCTTGCAAACAGGACACCCTTCAGGCCAGAGCCAAAAGCATAAAGTTCCTCAAGGTTCATGCACTTTGAGAAGTCCAAGCTGCTTACAAGATTGGGTGTGTTTCTGATATCAAGTTTCTCAAGAAGCTTGTTGTTGCCGATAACGAGATTTGTCAAGAAGGTATTAGAATAACCTTCTGTCGCGTTGCCGATAATAAGCTCCTTTAGCTTTTCAGCCTTAGAGAAGTCATTGTCATGAATATAGCAAGCAGACACATCGCCGACAGACTGAATCCTAGATGCGCCATAGATAAGCACGGCGGTATCATCCATCGTATCATATGGACATGTGATATCATACTGCTTGCCAGCCTTGGCTCTCACCTGAGTAGGAGAAGAGTTGCCGAACATTACAGACAGATACATATCGGCAAATGGCGTTAAATGAAGAGTATAGTTAGGCGCAACAACGGCATCCTTTGGCGTATTACATCTAAACATAATCTGGTCAGATGTAGCGGTATTACCGATGAACTTAGTTGCCATATACATCTCTTGGTCGCGCTCGAACTGTCTGCGCTGATACTTCTTCTTGCCATTCATCATCTGTTCAAGGAAGCGCGTATTGCCATCCTTATAAGGACGTTCGTACTTACGCACATAATCAACACGCCAAAGCTCTTCACACCACTCATTCTGCTTCTCATCAAACTGATTGATAAGAGAAGAAGCGCTCCAACAGTTTTTGCTTTCGCGGCTTACATACATCTTCTGAAGCTCAGAACCCATCAGGTCACGAACACGACAGAAGAATACAGACTCAGCGGCATTGAAGATATAGCCAGAAGACTTGTCTCCGTCTGTGCGATAGTCGGTATCTTCCTTGCCGTAAGTCATGGTAAGCTCACCGCTGTTGTTAATACCCAAAGCCGAGTCGTTGTCGTAGTCCCAAAGGTCAAAACGATATCCGTTATTGATTCCAGCAGCATCATCGTCAATAGTATAGTAAGCAGCTTTATCGCCAAGCGTTGCCGCTTCTGCCGTTGTAATATAATGCTTAGCCCAATGCCAGAAGGTATTCTTACTTCTGTTGTCTATCATCGTATATCTAAGCGTGAATAGATAGAAGTATGTAGCAGAATCAACAATAAACCAATTCTTGAGATTGTTCTTGAATTCCTCATCTGTAGATGTAATTACGAACTCATAGAAGTCTCGCCAAATCTGTTTATTCTTCGTTCTGATTTTAGTCTTTTCCTCGCTGCTTGAAATAGCTTCGCCGTCTTTTGAGTCTCCGCAACAATCGTACCTAAACTCAAACGAACCATCCCAATCATTATACAAAGCATCATATGCTGTATTGCCAGCAACCCATTCAGCTTTTGTGATAGGATATTTCATAGAACCATCAGGATTGGCAACGCCAGTTTGGAAGATGGAATTAGGCAATGTATTATCGCTAATCTCAACAGCGAATTCTTTCATATCGTCTGGGTCATACGCTCTTGTAACATCTGTCTTCTTAGAGTCACCGATGTTGCCTAAGGCGTAGAAATGCCATGAGGTATCTTGAAATTCCCTGTGTGTAGTTAAATCTGTGTCGCTTTCTTTAATGAACACAACGCAGTTAACGAACTCCATGTCGTTCTTAATCTTAGAATCTCTACGAGTTGCAGGAGTAGCATATGGGATATAATCATTATATCTCTTCTGAAGATATGCGTTGTTCACCATCTCGGAGCTTGCGATATTAACCTTTACGTTAAACCAGTTGTTAGGTACAGAGGTTCTAGTAAGGGCAATCTTGCCAGAGCCGTCAGTAACGACACTGCCATCGCCAAGAGTAAGCTTTGTAATGTAATTCGGGTCTAGCTCAATCTTACTAGTAACCTGATGCTTACCATCAAAACCAGCAATAAGATCGATATTACGACCAGCTGCACCATACTCATTTGAAGTAGTACCTTGTCCACTATGATAGCAATTCTCAAACTTCCAATTGTCGAGAACCGCGTCACCATTCTTATATATGCACTCAAAAGACGTATTGCCTACAAAGTCTTTCTTGTTATTTGTGAAGTGCGGAGCTTCAATCTTGATAACACGCATATTGGGGCAGGCATTGGCAACAGACTCAGGAGTCAAAAGCTTGTTCTCATCATAAATCTGATTGCGTGTATAGCGAGCAATCATCTCAGTTGCAGTACGGGCATCGGCAATAAAGTTAGACAGAATTGCAGAACTTGTAAGGCTTGTATTATACGCCTTCATACGATAAATCAAAACATCGCAATCAGGAGAACCAATGGTAATTGGCACAGGAGTATCCTGAGTAAATGAATAATCACCAGTATAACTCATAGGACGGCACGGCGTACCGTCTTCATAAGACATAACAATTGGAATGTCCGTATCCTTATTGATATTGAACTCCCATTCGATAACATCTTCCTCGCTATACGGGATATACAAAGACTTTGCACTTGATTTAATGTATGCTTCATGTACATTCATCTGAAGACCGACATTAGATGTCGTGCCAGACTGACAGGTCAAGAACGTGGCATTGCTCTTGGCAACATTTGTTGTCTTGAAGATTAACTTAAATTCCTTACCGTTCCTTTTTGCATCATCTGCAAAAAGGTTATAGGAAATGGTTGCCGTAGTACCAGCCTTAACGCCAAAGTATTGGTCGCCATTGTCATCAAGTTGATATCCGCCATTAACCCAGTCGAAGTTATCAGATACAGTCATTGCGACATCGCCATCAGACCACAGTCTGTCAGTGTCGTTATTAGACTTACCGACTGGATTGAAGTCAAATGCAAGACCAGCTGTAACAGGCTGAACATCAATATCAAGCTTCTCAACTGTTACGGCTAGTGTCTTAACAGTGTCACGACAAGTGATTGTCAAAGTATGTGTGCCAACATCAGAGGGCTTAAACTGCCACGTCTGAGTATTACTATCGATTGTCAGCGTAGAGACGGTCTTTCCATCAACGGCAAGTGTAACCTGTGGAATTTCAGTAGACGGGTCGTATACGGTATACACAATGTTAGCCGTGTCGTACTGCTTAGCTGTAAACTTCTGATTAACGCATCCAATTACTGGCTTATTGCTTGTCGAGTCATACCAAATAACATCTTTAACGATATGATTAGATTCAATAGCCTTACCATTAATCTCTGCCGTCATATACACTTCGAGCAGATGAGCGCCATGTGTCTGAGCAGGAAGCTCATACGCCAAAGGAACGCCAGACACAGTGGTATCCACAGTTCCGATTTCTTTGCTGTCTAAAACAAAGTGTACCCTCTTTTGAATGGCACCATATGGAGTGTAGTCAAAAGAGACTTTGCCAATGGGATACGTAAAGGTATCGTTAAATGAAGATTCAAGTCTTACATCAACCCTCTGAACAGTCCAAGTCTTAGTTACAAGACTGCCAGCATCGTCAACGATGCTAAGGTTGACCTTGTGTGTACCTACTGTGATATGGTCGGTGATATCAAAAGAGTTCTCACCAGATGCAGCGGTATTCGTAGCAACGATAGAGCCGTCAACCTTCCACGTTGCAGTACCATCGCCACCAACGTCACCAGAGGAATCTGTTCTTGAGAAATTATATTTGATGATAATCTTATCGTCTAATGTCGCAACAACAGGAGTCGTGGTAATATATGTAATCTTCAAGATGCTGCTGGTGCCGCCGCCACCGCCGCCACCTTGAATCTTGAACTGAGCTTTCGGCTCTTTCTTCTCGTTCTCTTTGCCCTCATTTTGGATTTCCCAAAGAGTGTAAGTCTGTTCTTCATCATATGTGGCATCATATGTCAAACGAGGCGAAGTATCAAGACCATTAACAGTCTCCTCAAACTTGGCAACCTTATCACCAAGCTTGGCAACATTTTCCTTGTTCGCGTTTGCAGTAGATGTAACCGCAGAGATATTTGCATTTGCAGAATTCAGACTTGCTTTTGTGGCAAACTTCTCATCTGCGCTGCTTTGAATTTCAGACTTAGCTGTATTAATCTTGCCTTCAATAGAAGCAGTGTAATTATTAATCCATTCCTCAGTTGGGTTACTCGTGATTGCAATTTCCTTCATCACGGTTTCGCCATTATAGAATGTCATTTTACTGCCATCATATGTGACGTTGAATTTAGCAAGACCATCAAGATTGGCAATCTGCTGCTTCACTTCGTCAAGCTGGTCTGAGATATCGATATTGTGAACGATATCGTCAACCTGCTTCTTGGTATAATAAGATGACAAAGCGGCATCGACCTTGTTGTTTACAGCATCGCTGACTGTTCCCTCAAGCTGGGTCTTTGCCGTATCAACCGCCTGCTGCGCTTTATTGGCAGACGCTTCTGCTTTATCGGCATAATCAGAAATACCATCAACGGTTGTTTTGGCTTCCTGCGCATAACGCTGAGCTTCTGCAACCTTCTCATTCACCTGAGTCATGAAGCTAGTAATCCATGTGTTATCAGGCTCGATAGCTCCATTGCCAGCAAGAGACTTAAGCACGCTTAGCTGATTATTCGGCTTTGTCTTCCATACATACTCATCGCCTTTTGAGTTTACACCAGATGCAATAATCTCAAACTCAAGAGTACCTTCAACGGCTGTTGCATTCTTATTGACAAGCCAACCAAATCTAATATACTCTTCATTGTAATATACGTTTACAACATTACTGCGGTCTTCATATCCGTCTTTATTAACATAATGAATAATGATGGTCGTATTGAGAAGGTCAAAGCCATCATATCTGCGCGGCATCTTAAATGGGATATACTGAGAATTCGATTCTTGCGTAAGGTTGACTTGTTTCTTGTCGATTAAGACATTCTTCAAATCGTCAACATTTGAAATGTTATCATCTGAATACTCTTCGTAATATAGGTAATTACTGCTACGAGTCCAACCTTCTAATGAATCAGAAGTCGCAGCGACAGCGGATTCATCATCAAGAGATGTAAGAGAGATGTCATCATATGCTGGCACATCATCATCAAGAGACATAGGAGAAATGTTATTATTTATCATTCTCGCATTATTATTTTCTTTAACTTTGTTTAACGAGTCTTTAAAAGATAAACCCATTGTCATCCTCCTTTCAAACAATAATAAAAAAGAGGATGACAAATCACCCTCATATTATTCAATAAATATAAGTGTATTTAGAAACTGACAACCTTACGGCTATCTGCTAACAGCTTTGCAACGCCTGTGCCAACCCCAAGGTCTGAGAAGTCAACGGCAGTAGTTCCATCGGCGCTACCATCAACATTAAGAGAAACTTCATCGCCAATCTTATTCTCACCAGATAGAAGCTGTAGCGTCTGCTTGTCCGCGTCATACGCAATATTATCTGCCTTAGCTGCATCATATGCGTCACCAAGATCAAGAAGCTCTTTGATTTGAGCGTCCATCTTGATAATTCTCTGGTCAAGCGCACCAAGAGCGCTATCTGGGATAATGTCGCTCCATGCGCTAATAGGAATGATATTTAACTTTGCGGTAGAAGTCTTGCGAACACGCTGAACACTTTTACCATTTTCATCTAAATCGCTATAGATAAAAGTAAGCTGTAGTTCAACTTCGCCAGTCTCAGCAGTTAGCTTGCTGTCAATTGGAACAACATATTTTAGATATTCCTGATACCCATCTTCTGAAAGCTCAAGAATATCACTATGGTACTTCTTACTGATAGGTAAAATATATTCCATAACAACAGTACAGGCGCTCATATCGTAACCGTTGTATGTTGGTTCAGCAAGAAACCATAGATTATTAAACAACTTTGACCTTTGCATAATGCGTTCCTTTTTGCTTGCAGTCAAAGTATTGTCTTCATTTACTAAAATCACATAAGCCATAAAGACACCTCATTTCATAAAACATTCATTGTATATTTGTTACCAACCGCGAGTATCTTCAATGAACGTATGATTAGATAAGTGCTCTTCATATGATTCAACGATAATGCGGTATGCAATATCTACTTCTCCATTAGTCAGACCATTCTTACTGATAAGGTCTTCATATTCTTTATATAGTTTAAAAACTCTATTAAACTGCTCTTTGGTGACAAGGACACTAGAATTCGAAACCCTTGATGCAAAATCTATAATAGTATCTCTTTTATTATCGACAAGAATAGACACTATATCTTTATTCGCTTCATCAAGTTTTTTATCTAAGTCACGTACAAGTTTATCTTCCATCATAAGTTTATTGTTAACACTATCAATCCATTTATCTCTCATAGAGATATTATCTGCATTATAGTGCTTGTCAATATTGTTAACTATATTTTTTAAATCTTGTATCGTGTTTGGTAATTCTCTAATTACTTTGCGCTCGGATTTCTTTCTTGCGAAATACTTTCTTATGCTCATAATCTCTGGGACTGCCTTGCCTTTAAAGTTTAAAAATTCACCAATAAGCTGAAGAACAAACAACACAGCAATCAAGGCAATCGCTATTTGAGATGGTACATTAAGATATTCTATATAATTAAGCATTTACATTTACGCTGCCTTTCATTCGATGTTGGCGTTCTAGTATATTAAAAAAAGATAAGGGAGGAGTGGTTGAAGTCCTCCCTATATTTGCATATATATTTAATTGTTATATTTAAAACGAGCCAGCATTCAACTTGCGCTGCAATGCCTTAACCATAGAAGACGGTGCGCTTACAATGCCATCCTGAGTGGTTCCAAGATAACGCTGTAAGGCTTTGCATGTATTCTTTCCGAAATAACCATCGGCAGTTACGCCAATCCTTCTCTGTAGCGCTCTGACCATATTAGAGCCACCTCTGCCAGTCTTCCACGAAGAGCGCTCAAGACCTCCGCGATTTACAGAAGCCATGTTGTTAGCGTCCTGACCGCTCACAATGCCATCGACAATGGTTCCAAGTCTCTTCTGAAGCACCTTTGTTGTCGCAACGCCCCAATATCCATCAACCGACAGCTTACCAGATGAAGCTGGCGCAGATGGAGCAGCGGCAGTAGAAGAGCCACCAGACTTACTTCCATTTGTTACATTGATTGCCGTATGCCGACTCTCATTAAGCAGAATATCACCAGCAAGCAAATAGGCATCGCTTGTAAGATACTTAGAATCAGTAAGCACTTGGAAACCAGCAGCCTTAAGAGCATTTTTCTCATTCCAAGTGGTAATACTTACATTTACATTCTGCATAGCCGCATTACCGAGACGATAACCAGCGCCCTTTACAATTGCAGCAACGCCACTAGAGCAGTCTGCTTCACATTTAACTGTAATCTGGGCAGGGTCGTAATTGGATGCCTTTAGATGATTCCAAAATGTAAGGCGCTCATTCTGGTCATAACCGACCAAGTTATTCTGAGCAGCCTTGATAGCCATATCTGCAATAAGATTGCGAGTCTTTGCGTCTGGATGTCTAAGAACTACGTTCCAATTGTCATTCCACCAAGGACGAATATACCATTCTGTCTTAGATTGATCGCCAGCCTGACCGCCGCTATATCTATTGCGTTCATCATGTCCACAGTTAGAAATACTCATATTACTTGACCTCACTTTCAACAGTTTTGTTTTCAGTGAATACCTCTCTCATTGTCTTAAGAGCGTCATCAATGGTTTCATCAATCCAAGCAATCAACGCTTCTTGGTCTGTAACCTTTGATAGAATTGGGTACTTCTCGAAAATCTCCTCGATTACCTGAGCGCGTTTGACAGAACCGGCTTTCTTATAATCCTGCCAATCAATCTCGGCATCAGTAATCAGTTTCAGCATAGTCTCCTGAACCTGCTTTTTGGCAATTGCAATCTTTTCGTCATCTGACTTGCTGAAAAACTCTTTCGCCTTTTTATCAATAGAGATGATAAGGGCTACGATAACAATGATTACAGTCCAGTTATCGTTAACCAACTGAAGAAAATTCTGAATAGCATATAAAGCATTGAAATCAACGTTCATAAAATCACTCCTTAAAATGACGGATCATTTGGTACGTCATCACATGATTCATCTTCTGAACCAGTCTGATTGCGCATAGCGGTTTCATAAACTATGCCATTTTTTGTGTTCTCGGCCTTGGCCTTACTGAAATAAGCCCAGATTATTGGAGCCATTGCAGCTGGAATGCCTAACAACACATACAATGCGCTTGTATCCTTAAGTTCAACCATAAGTCGTTCGCAGAAGAATATAATCTGTAAGCATATTATCAAAGATACAAATAAAACAATCTTACTGGTTGACGGCATCTTGAACTTAAAACTGTACTTTTCTCTTTCTTCGCGCAGCTTTATTTCTCGTTCTTTGCTCTGATTCATTCTTTTAATAGCTTTCATCTGAGCGTTATAATCTCTATCAGATATATAATTCATAGATAATCACCGCCAATCAAATTATTTCTTTGCTGTTTCTATATACACTGCCTGACATCCAAGCTCTTTATATACACTATTAAACCTCTCAAGCGGATACGCGACTTCGCCGACAAGAGGGTCAATAACATATACGCTATCTAGTTCTATTCTTTCAACGACAACGCAATGCGGATTCCTAAATAGCCTATATCCATTTGACTCATAACTTGACGGCACTGGGTCATTTAAATACATAGTTACCCATACGGCAGATGGGAACTTCAAATCAGTCAAGTCTGTGCCAGTATATTCAACTGCAACCTTACTGGTATCTTTTAAAAATTTATTTGCGGTTATTACAGAACACGGTGCCATACAAGCCCATCCATCTGTGGCGCTATACGGATTTCCCCAAAAGCTGTACACGAAATCGCTTCCGTCACTTTTAGGCATAGCATCGGCAACATCGAACTTAGTTACGTTTATACCGTTCATTCGCAATAATGTTCCAAGCGCAGTCGCTTCGCAGCCAGTAGGAAGCTCGGGCATTTGTAAATCCTGCTTTTCGTCAAAAACATACTTCGCTGGCTTATCGTATAATATCGGTACTTCAACATCATGTTCTACAACGGTATTCTGTTTCGCGCCATTACATGAAACAAACATAATCATGAATGATGCTAAAACAGCAACGATAAAAATAACAATTACTTTATTAACACGTCTATTCACAACATCACCACGAATTCTTATATACCCAAAAGCTCTTTCAGCTTATCTATCGTAATTGTAGTCACGGAACCATCTGTATCAACATATAATAATTTACCAGCTTCAGAGCTATCGCCAGTCAAATCAGTATACTTTCCAGAAGTGGCAACCGACTTTAGCGATGGCATATCTTTTAAATCATTGTAACTTCCCGACTTAGCAACAGATGCCAAATCAGATATATCACTACAAGTCAACTGCTTCGCAACTACTTTATCCTTATCGTCAAGAGACAGCACTTGACCGCTCTTAGACTTATCGCCAATCAAGGCGGTATAGCTACCAGACGTAGCAATCTTTGCTAAGTTAACGATAACGCCAGAGTCAATCTTAACACCAGTATCAAGCTCTAGACTTCGGGCCATAATATCGCCGCTGATGTAGAGCCTGCCCTCATCGTTAACATTGAATACAGAATCTTTGTCGCTGGTAATATTGATGACTTCTTTGTTGCTAGGGCTGATAGACACCTTGTTTTTGCCGTGGCTTACCTCTAGTCCATTTTCATTGAATATCAATGTTCCAGCATCATTCTGAAGTTCAATATTCTTACCTAAGAATAATTTACCGATAATTGTTTCGCCATTGATACCATAGGCACTCACTGTGTCACCAGTATCGGGATCGGTATAATAGTATTTGCCTATAGCCGTCTTTGTCGTAGCCCAATTATCATCGGTAATAGCAATCGTTGAGTTAATAATCTTCATCTGTGTAGGTTCATAATCATTTGATACTTCGTCAAACTTTCTAAACAACATACCGTGATTGTCCCATGATTGTGTCTGATTATCAGAACCACCGACAATCTTTGTATGGGTTACATCAAGACCGTTATCAATCCAATTATTTACAACAGAAGTTCCCTTTTCACCCTGTTTAGCCTGTCTTTGCACATAGCTATAAGATGTAGCCATTGAAGAAGCTTGGTCTATAACGCCCTTGATACTCTTGACTGAACTCTTAACTCTGACGGCATCAGAGAATTCAACCGAAATATTGTCTAAGTCATCATAATCTACGGTATATTCAATTAATCTAAGTTTATATAGCTTATCGTCAACCATAACCCTAAGCCAATTACCGATAGCAAAATCATTAACCAACGGCGCGAATTTATCGATAAGCAAAAGATTCTTTAGGTCTGCGCTGATTGTAGTCTGCAATTCAGAAGACTTATATATTTCATCGTTGGCAACGCTGATAAACTCGTTTGCCTTCTCAAACAACTCGGCATTGTTAAGACCGTCTGAAATATAATTCTCATTAGAATATTTATCTTCTCTACGGAACGAGCAAAATTCAAGCCACAAATTAACGCCGCCAGCATTATAATTCGTTAGATACTGCTGGAAGTTAAGGATGTCTTGCGTCTTATCTTTTTCCTCGATAATATAGTTCTGTAGACCATACTCTTTCAAATCCCCATCGTCATCACGCCTACCAGATATTAGATAAATCTCATCTTGACGAACCTTCATCTCTGCTTCAATGGCGTTCATTCTGTCGATATATGGAGTGTAAAGTTTATCATATAACTCTTTAGACCACGAAGCCCCCTCGTTAACGCCTTGCTCAACGAGAATGTCTATACAGCTCTGACAAGCATCATGAAAAGAAATGAGCCTATTTAGACAATACTTTTGCAATTCCTTTTTAAAATCATCCAACGAGCCGTCAATATCAAATAATTCAGAAATTCCATATTTGTTCTCGCTATCTTCCTTTGCAAGAGTTTTGTCAATCTTCTGCTTAATAAAAGTTTCATAATCGCTATTTATCGTTACGCTTATTTCTTTGCTTGTAAACTTATCTTCTTCATCAGAATAATTAGTCACATCAAAGCAACCAGTCCATATTCTTGTTGGATTTGGCTTTGAACCAGAAAGAGTGGAGCCATCATGTACTTTAACTCTATATCTAGTTGAATCAACAACAACCTTTGCCATAGAAAGAACAACGCTATCCGCTGTGGCTACAGATATGTTGTCTATTTTTTCCACGGCAACAGGGGAGATGTTCGCCACTGTGAGTTTAGCGGCTTCTTTCTCAGCATTGGTATCACTCATCTCAACAGTCGGCATCAGCCCACTCGTAAGATACAGCCCTAAATCAATCGTATTATAATAAGCATTCATCAAAGCAGGATAGCCTTTTACTGGTAACTCAATCTCTTGAATATCGTTGTTATACCCAACTTCTTTTTTGATTGCAAGATGCTCATTTTTTGAACTGAACAATCTTTCATCTTCTGACGATTTAAGATATATACTTTTAGAACTGTACTTAACCACGAGTGCATTATATCTATTAACGATATCTTCTTTATCGCTCAAATAAACATAATCATTCTGATACTCTGCATATAGCTTGTTGTAAGAATCAATAGCTTTAACAAGCTCATCTGACATATCATATTTAGTATCGTCAGAAATATACCAGATATAATCACTACCATTAGGATTACAGTTTCTAATGGTAGCCGTCATTAAATCGTCTCCGCCCTCAAGCTTAAAACAATTCTTGATAGAATCAGTATCAGATGACATGTTAATGCTATCTGCAATCTCATCAGACGTTACAAATATAGTCGTATCTTCACCATAGCCCTCGTCAATATCCGAGCTGCCGCACTTAGGGCATACATCCGTATACTCACCTCTGTACCCACACTCGTGACAATTTGATTCAAGGTCATAAACAGAAACGGATCTATTTAAATTACCATACTTATCTGCATTAACATCAAACGCAAACAGGCATTTAATTTCTTCTGCAACATCTTGAAAAGCATCATAAATAGATTTGTTATCAAAAGAAAACGTTCTTTGAATCTTTGCAATTGTAGAATCAACATGCCTGATTGTATAGTGCGGAGCTTTTTCCATCAGCCTATGTAAAAGAGAGGAGCTTGGTCTATCTGGATTATAGAAAATAGTCGGATGGTCTTTATCATAATCTTCTCTTGCGATATCGTCTTCAGTGTTAATTTCAATATCATATAGCATGATTTGAGACAATTCGGCGCATCCAAGATTAGTACCAGTCACAGTTTTGACCGTTTGAGTATCTTCATCTGTCTCAACTGTAATCTCAAACCATTGATTCCACTCTAAACAATATATAAGCCTAAAATTGATAATCTCATCCCACAAATTGTTCTTATTTTCATCTACTGTTTTATATACCTTGAACGATATCTCAGCAGCGTCATTCATCGAATCAATTGATTCTATTTCAACAGCGTCTATTCGACCAAGTTTATCGCCATTCTTTTTTGCCAATATAATCGTTGGTGATTGTGGATTATGAGCAGCGTCAAAGTCAATCTTTATAGCCATATAAACCACCCCAATTATATAGTGACCTTAACTATAGGTGAATAGGTTATCCTAACAACACATGGTAGAGACAGCGTTATTTTATTCTTTTTGTCTCTAAATGTATTCTCCAATCTAAAGAAAGACCAGTTGAAATCGTTTTGTATCTTATGAGAATCCAAAGAAGAGCTAATCACTGGATATGACACTTTGATAACTTCTCCTGTTTTACAATTTGCAATTCTCATCACTCTATTATTAAAAGAGTTCTTCATTGTAAAATCACCGTCTTTTTCTATGGTGATTTCCATATCGGGATAAATGCAGCCTTCTTCATCAGACTCATTGTAGATAACATTTATACCATTATCTGAACTATTCTTAATTGTAGTGACAATAGGCTCTCTTATGGCGAATGGTCTATTGGTAAACATCTCAAGCTCAAACCCATAAATCATACCGTTAACTTCAATTCTGCTTACATTAAATGAAGCTTCAAAATAGACACCCGAATATTCATCGTCAAGTAATCTAAATTTATGGAAACCTTTTCTGTTCAACCAAGACATGATGTTACGCATCTCATCGAATGAAACTGTATCGGTTTGATTGGAATCGCACTTGTTCTTACATATCTGAAAGGTCGTATTAAGACAATCTTCATATGTAGAACTCGTTAATTCATGCTTCATTCCGTTCAAGGTCGGTACAGTATTAAAAGTTATCTGCGAACCATTATCTATTGTATCGACATCGCTTGAATCAAACTTGCAAATAATAAACCCAAGATCGCTCAGCTTGACACCATCGTATTCAAAGTCATATGCTTTCACCGACACACCTCCAATCGCTCGAAGTTATATTTATTTTAAAAGAAAACGAATGATATTCCATCTACCCTTAAAGACCTCTTCATTCATAATCTTCTTCATTTCAGTTAATTCTCCGACAAGTTTATCGTAAACCTCGCCTTTGCTCTTAAGGTCTTCAACGATTTGTTCCATTTCAACACGAAGAGAATCTACTGAACTAATTAGCTCATCCTTCTCATCGCAATCTATTTCAAGCTCGGAGATTCTTTTCTTGAGAGATTCAATTTCATTTGTCTGTCTCTCAATGATTCTACTTTTAATATTCGATTTTCTATTTCTTTTTCCAGTATTCATACTTCTACCTCGTTTCAAACAAAAGAGAAGGGGAGTGGATATAAACCACTCCCCACTCAACAAGTAGGCTATATTCTTCGGCTATACCAACCCGTAGCCTTCGGGGATTAACGAATCGCCTTGCCCTTTGCTAAGCTGCTCTTACCTGCAATGGGGTCAATAGTCATAGACATGATAAGACGCTCAAAATTCTTATCATGCCGCATAGACTTAAGCAGTTCGTCATAATTCTTGACATTAGGCAGATTAAATACAACCTTGTCAAGATTCTGAGTGTATGTTGTCTTATTCCCAACATTAGCACCAGTATCAATCTTATCAAGGTCAAGATTGTCCTTGATAAAGTCAGATGGATTGTTTGCCATATTCCAGATATTAGAGCTTGCAGCAGATGTAAGCACGCTATCATTCTTGGCAAGAGGAGTCAAGATAGCTCCGTCAGATGGGCGCATAATCATCTCGGAACCATCTTCCTGAGTCCAAGCCATCTCATTGTTTCTGATATTCTTAGCGCCAAGTGCGTATGCGCTAACATCAGATTTCTTAAACCAACCAGTATATCCACTTGAAAGCTTGTGCCAACGAGTTAAGATATAACCATTGCGTTCCTGTAGAACAGTGTAGATTGGGTCGCTGCCAAACGTCTGTCTGCCGCCACCATTACCATAAGAGTCTGCGTAAATTCTAGCACCACCAGCGTTAATCGTACCACCAACAGTGACTTGTTTTTTCTGCTGTTGCTGTTGTTGCTGCTGAGTAGGAGTAGAAGAGGGCTTTGGCGTTGGCTTCTCAGTTGCAGCAGAAGAAGCGCCAGCAGCCTTTATCTTTGTGCCAGCAAGCTTATTAAGCTGAGTAATCATATTTTGAATATTGGTATTGATATATCCAAGAGCAGTGTTGGTAGTAGTCAGAGCTGTGTCAAACTTTGTACCATACATAGTAATGACGTTAGAGATACTGCCATTGCCAGACAGCCAGATTGTATTCATAGACTCAGACAAAGTATAGCCAACCTTATCAGCCTGAGATTCTATCGTGGCTCCGATAGTAGAAGCATTGTTATTAATCTCAGAAATCATATCAGCCATAAGAGCATCAATATCATCAAGACGCTGATTCAAAATGGTTTCATAATCGGTATATAAATCATCTAGCATCTTCTGCTGGTCTGAAATATACTGCTCGTATTCCGTTTCCTCTAAGTCAGATTTAGCTTCCTCAAGGTCTACCTTAATTTGCTGAATCTTAGCCTTAGTCTCTTCGGATACATCGCCCTGATATGCAGCCATCTGCTTCTCAAGGTCTGCAATATCCTTTGTGCTTTCCTTTAGCTTCTTCTGATAGTCATATAAATCTTTTGCGCTGTCCAGTGCATCGTTACGTTTATCAATGAGCTTCTGAAGACTTGAAAGCTCCTTGTCGATACCTTCAGAAACCATGTCCTTAATAGAGTTCTTCATGTCCTCTGCATTAAGAATGGCTTCCTGCTGAGCTTCGATATACTCTTGCAACTGATTGGCGATATCCTGATTATAGGGGTCTTTGGCAAGGTCTGCCTGAAGCGCTTTAATCTTCTTAGCATACTTATTAGCCTGAGCCATATACACGTTATACTTAACACCGTACTGACCCATAGTAGCCATACCCTCATCGGTAAGCTGACCGTTGTCCTCATAAAGCTTCTTGTTGCTCATAAGATTAATCAAGAATTCAGATTCATCAGCAATCTTAGAAATCTTATCCTGAATCAAATCAAAGATTTGCCAATCTAGCTCACGAAGATTCTTTTTATACTCAAGAAGAGAGGTATTACATTCTTCAATGGACTTAGTGACCTCATCCACCGAATTGACCATCGAATACCAACTCTCACTATATTTTTCAATAGTGCCACTATTAACGGCGTTATTAAGCTCAGAAATCATTTCGTCACGTTGCTTCTTAAGCTCTTCCTGCTGTTTCTTAGCGTTGGCAGACATTGCATCGTAATATTTACCAGATGTAATATATCCAGCAGTCTCAGTCTGAGATACAAACTCATCGAGCATATCTTTCTCATGCTGGATTAAACCAAGATACCCATCGTATTTGGTAGAGACGTTTTCAAATCTCTGCTCATAGAGCTTCGACTCAGACTCGCGCAAATCATCAATAGCATCTAAACAATCTAGCGCTTTATTATACCAATTCTGATAATCTTGTATCTTATTATTAAGATCTTCGTCAGTGATTTTCTCGATATCTATTGTACCGTCTCGCACCTTTGCGGCATAACCAGCATCAAGACCAACCGAGTTCGCTTGCTGAATATAACGATTATAAGCCTGATTCTGTAGGTCGATTTCTCTTCTGGTTTGACTAATCTGGTCGTTAAGAGCGGTGCCACGCTTAGTCCAATTCTTATATGTACTAGTAGCGGTCTTATCAAGTCTTGAAATTGCTCTTTCAACACGGTCTAAAGCAGTCTCAATCCAGTCAATAGTCTCTTCAAACTTATCTGCTTCTTCATTCGCACTGGAATTTGAGTTAGAGGAAGAAGACTTTGAACCAGAAGAGGAGGATGAGCTTGTCTTTACAGAGGAACGTTTATTGGCACGTCCAATGCCGCCAGAACCACTACCGAATGCAGTGCCAGATGCCAAGGCTTTGCCGCGACCATTGCCATGTGTAATCTTGCCCTTCTCGAAGATTTCGCGGGTCTGATCGGCATTAAAGATAATATCGCCCTTTTTATAACCTACAAACTCGGCGCTATCCTCGCCAACGGTGTACCAGCGACCATTACGAACCAATAATTCTGTGCCAAGCTCGCCCATAAGAGCAACGCCGTCTTCTTTAGTACCCCAATTGCCTTGCTTGAATGCTTTGCCAGTCGTGCCATTTGCGTATGCCGTACCATTTACATGAGCGGTGCCGTCTACGCCACCGCCGCCACCAGAAAGAAAACTTGCTGCACTACCAATTAAGTTAGCAACAACATTAACCGTCTTACCCTTTAGACTATCAATAACACCTTGTAAAGACGTAACGTTCCCTGCACCAATTGCATTTGCAACAGCTTCAACGGTCTTTCCATCAAGTCCATTAACGGTACTCCGCAAGCTATTAACATCGCTAATTCCTAATGCTTGCGCTACAGCCTGAACCTGTTTACCATCAAGCCCAGCAACAGCAGACTTCAAGCTTTCGACATCACTAAAGCCCAATGCAGTTGCTATAGCCTGAACCTGCTTATCGCTCATTCCATTGATAGCAGATTTTAATCCATCAACATCGCCCTTGCCCATTGCAGTTGCAATAGCATGAACTTGCTTATCACTTAGCCCAGCGACAGCAGATTTCAAGTTTTCAACATCAATATTGCCGAGTGTATGTGCAATTACTTGCACTTGTTTATCACTCAAACCATTAATATCATTATTTATCTGGTCAATGCCTTCTTTACCAGATACTATAGCGTTAATTTTTACTTGTTTATCTTCGTTGCTAAGACCATCTAAAACATCTGGATTTTTTACGATATAATCAATAGCTACTTGCTTGTCTTCCTCATCAAGATCTTTAAGGAGGTCTTGATTATTAGCAACAAAGTCTATGGCGATAGTCTTTTCATCATCATCTAGATTATCAAAAAAGTCTGCATTTTTAGCAACAAAGTCTACAACAACTTGCTTCTGTTCATAATTAAAATCTTTAAGAATGTCTTGATTCTCTGCAACAAATTCTATAGCAACTTTCTTTTCATCGCCATTAAGTCCAAGACTGTCAAAAAAGTTGGGATTCTTAGCAACAAAGTCAATTATTACTTTCCTTTGTTTCTCGTCATCAAGCCCATTCAAAACGCCTTCATTGTTTGCAATGAAATTTACAACAACTTCTTTTTCTTCATCTGTTTTAAGATCGTCAAGAATGCCTTCGTTTTTGGCAACAAAGTCTACGACAACCTTTCTCTGCTTCTCATCATCGAGCTTATCGAGAATGTCTTGATTATTAACAACAAAGTCTATGGCGATTTTCTTTTGGTCTTTATCCAAATCCTTAAGTAAATCTGGGTTTTCGGCAACATACTTTAAAAGTATCTCTTTCTCGCCATCTTTTAAGTCAAGGTCGTTAAGAAAATCAGCATTGTCAGAAACGAAGTCTACAACGACTTTCTTTTTATCGTCATCAAGTCCAAGATTATCAAGAAAATCTGTATTCTCAGGAAGAAATTTAACAATCTTAGTTGCTTCTTTTTCTGTATAATCATCAACCGAGCTTGTATCTAGTTCAAGACCAATCTTTAGTTGGTCATCGGTAATCAAACCAGCTTGATGCTCCATCAATAACTTAATATCATTAAGAGTGTCATTTGCTTCAACTTGCAAATCAACCGTAGCATCAATAGTAAGATCGCCTGAATCAAGTTGCTTTTTAATATCTTCCTTTGAAGCATCAACGTCTATACCAAGCTTAACTTTTGTATCATCATCAAGTTTAGCAATCTTATCAACAATATCGCTCATACTCTTATCAACTTCAGAAGTATCTACACCTTGAAGTTTCATTTGATTTAACTTCTTTTGTTGAGTCCGATACTCCTGCATAAGCTGCAATGGCTCTTTCATACTGTCATCAACTTGACTTGCATCAAGTTGCATATAAACAGGGTCGGCAAGTTTATCATAAGCAGCTTGTAATGTACTGGCAATATTTAATGCATCTTGTGCGCCATCCACACTCAAGTCGATAGTGCCATCGTCTCTTCTGAAGGTGTCAAGCATTTCCTTTGCTTTATTTAGGTCGTTAAACACCGTCTCTGCGTCAGTTGAATCAAAGTGGAATGTATAATTGTCAAGTCCAAGCTTTTTTAATTTTTCACTAGACTGTGCAAGCTCATTTATCTTTTTATTTGATTCTACAGCAGCCTTTTGTAAATCTGCAAAATTAGTATATGTGCCATCCATATTGATAACGAAACCAGCATCTTCGGCGGCGCGTTCAATAATCTGGACAAGCTCTTTACTAATTCCCATCGTTTTAGCTATTGCATCTTCGCCGTTGACACCAAAATCAAAGGATATGATTTCGCCATTTTTATCGCGCTTGATATTCCCTTGCCCAAGCTGGTCTACCGCTTCAAGAAAATTATATACGCCATCATTGGTAGAATTTCCATCTTTATCCTGAGTGAAGAAGTCTTTAACAGAATAAGTCGTACCTTCGATTGTGTTTCCAAGCGTTTTCCATCTGTTAGTATAATCATCTATCGAATTAAGCTGGTCATAGCTGAACATATCAATGAATGCCTTAGAAGCATCGTCAAGCCAGCCACGAGAAAGCTCATCGTCAACTTCTTCAAATCCCTTTAAGACATTTTCATACATGTCTCTATCAGAACCAGCAGATTCAGCATTTTGCCATGCGTTATATTTAGAAGCTAAGCCCTCATATTGAGCTGCTAGTTCTCCTAAATCATTTATTTTCTGACGAATATCTTCTTGTTTAGAAACAAGATTGGCTCGCTCTTCAGCATCGGTGCATGTTGCAATTTGACCAGTAAGATCATTATATTTATCTCTTAAATATTCTAAGTTAGAAGTAGCATCTTTAAGCTTGCCTTGCGCATATGCCTGTTCAAGCTTAGTATATTCTTGTGTATTTAAACGAACACCATTAGATGTTTCTTCGAAAAGTTTTGCGGCATCATACCCAGCGCCTTTTAATCCCTGATAACGGCTCTTTAATGCGTCTATTGAATCTGCCGTTAAACCAGTAGCAGACTTAGATTCTGCAAGTGCGGAATTAAGCTTATCAAGACTATCGGTTTCACCCGCTATATCAATATCAAAATCCATTGCTTCTAAATATTTTGCTTCGTCTGCAATGGCTTTTTTGATATCATTGACATTCATGTCTTTTAATTTAAGCTTTAAGCTAACAGCAGCTTCTAGTTCTGTTTTAGTCAAGCCATTAACTATTTCATTTGCAACATCTTCACTTTTACCAGCATCGATAAGCTTCTTTTTAAAGTCTTTAACCTGTTTAACCGTATCATCATCTTTAATGCCAAGAGACATTTGCAACTGATATTGCATATCTTTGTCAAGACCACTATTTTTAATAACATTTTTAACATCATTAACACTCTTGACATATTCACCAACAGTACAATCTCCGCTATTAAGCTTAGACTTCATATCAAAGAAAATTTCAAATTTCTTCTGCTGACCATCATCAAGTGAATTAATAGTATTTAACATATCATTGATATAGTCATTAAGCTTATTGGCATCCCATTTAATTTTATCGCTATTAAAGAATTCGTAATCCATATTTGGAATCATGCCATTAATATAACTTTGCATTTTACCAGATATGTTTTTATATTTTCCATCAATAAACGCATTGCCAATTGTAGCTTCCGCTATGTCCTGCATTCCACTAGCAGCTTCTTGCATTGATGATTTAGTTTCAGAAAGCACTTTATTTACGGTTTCTTTATTCTCCGTAATTACACGTGCTATAAATTTTTGTCTTGATTCTCCACTGTATTGGTCGTATTTTTCACCATAATTACTCAAAGCATCTGTTATGATTACAAGATCATCAGCGCTCATTTTATTAATGGCTTTTTTCAAATCATTACTTTTTGTTAATCCTTCAAGAGTGTTTAAGGCGTGTAAATTTGCTTCTGTTGACGTTCCTTGTTTCCATTTGTCTTTATTAAAAACATCATCCGCTTTATTCTTTGAATCTTTTGCAACATCTTCTGCTTCATCTAGGATTTTATTATTATTTGTTTTTTCAAGCTTATTGTATGCTTCCGTAAGCTTGTCAACATTACCAGCACAGGTAAGAATTGCATTACCCTGAGCGTCATATCCGCTAATAAGCTCTGGAAACGTATCGCCAATCTGATTAACAATATCTAAATACTGTTGATACTCATCTGTATCAAGATTTATGTTTTCATTAGTTGACGTATCAACACCTTTTGATAATTCGGCATATGAATCTGCAACTTCATTTATAGTAGCTTTTGCATCTTTTAATTCTTTTTTCTGATTACCATATTCTGTAGTAACATCTTTAACTTTATCAGCAAGCTCATCTTCGGCATTAATCCAGCTCATAAGGGCGCTAACGCCAGTAGAGATTAACATGCCAATTCCCATTGAAAGCACAGCATTTAACGCCAATGTTGCCGCTTGTAATGCAAAAGTTTTAACTGTAGCAAAAGCTAATTGCACTCCATAGCCAGCAAGAGATGCTTCTGCACCATCTAACCCAGAAAGATAACTACCTAACTGAGGATTAAATGTAGAAATTGCCGAAGCAAATTTAGATTGGGTCTGCCCACTTTTATCAACGAGATTGTTGTAAGCAGAAATAATATTTTTGGCATTTGTCATCGAACTCGATGTTTTAGATATAACACCAGTCGCTTCTAGCTGTTTCTTAGAAAATTCACCAAGAGCTTCATTTGATAAATCCCAAGATTTTGCAAAATTTTTAGCTGCTTCTGAAGCGCCAGACATACTCTGCTTTATAACATCATTAACATCTATTGACATTCCGTCTTTTAATTCAGATTGCATCTTAGACATCAAAGTCTTAAACTCTTTTAATTTTGCAATATCATTGTCAAGATTTTTGACAAATCTCATTCCACCATAAGAGCCATCAATTTTAACTGAATTAAAATCAAAAACTTGACCGCCGCCTTGAGACTTAGAGTTTATTTTGTTAAATACTTCTCCAACTATTTGACCAATGCCCGAAAATGCATTTTTAATAGACGAAAAAATTGTTTGTGCTGTTTTTCCAAACGCCTTTAATTCTCCGGTTTGCTCATCTATATGAAAATCAAAGAACTTTTTACCAGATAAAGACATTGCTGCACCAGCAACAGTTGCAACAGTTGGTATAATGCCAATAGTATCTATAACTTTATTAAGAATATTGATTGCTTCTGTAGCGCCGCTAACAAGCCCCTTTAGAAATCCAGAATCTAAAGCAGTATTTGAAATAGTTTGAAGTGAGGATGTTAATGAGTTTAGCCTACCCTGAAGACTGTTTGCATATTTTTCTTGCTCCGCCATTGCGCTACCAGCAGAATTTTCAGCAGACTCGGTTGCTTGTGCGACACGATCCCAGTTTTGAATCAGAGCAGCAACTTCGTTTGCGCGGTTTTTACCAGCAATTGTCTCAAGAAGGTCTGCTTTATCGGTACTACTTAAATCATCGTATACTTCGGCAATGCCTTTCATAATATCGTAAGTTGATTTAAAATCGCCGTTATTGTCAAATATATTCACACTGCCTTTTGTAAGGTTAAAAACCTTACCCTGCATCTGAGACAAATTCTCTACATTCTCATCAGTTTCTTCACCGAGGTCTTGCAGCTCACCTTTCATACCACGAAGGCGCATCGACAAAACCTTAAGGGAATTACCGGCCTTTTCTGGATCCTGCGTGACCTCATTAATACCAGTAACCATTCCTGCGGTTTCTTCTAGAGTGTTGCCAGCAAGACTCAAAGCAGATGCAGAACGCTTAACTGCTTCGCCGATATCGGCTGCGGTAGTGGCATAGTTATTATCAATTTCATTATAAACATCGGCAATATGCTCTGCTGCGGCAGCGGCATCGCCACCAAACTGCTTCTTCAACTGAGGTTCAAAACCCTTATAGGCAGTTAAAAGGTTTTCCATTGAAGTTTTTGCATCAAGGTCTGCAATGTGCTGATAAACAGATGTAATCTCAGATAATCTAGCGGCTGTATCTGGATCGCTAAAACCAGCTCGACTCCAATCGGCAGTCTGAGAAATCAAATCGGTAAGAGTAGCACCATATTTTTGAGCAGAAGTGGTCAAAGTGTCATACACGTCAGAATACTGTGAAGACGTAAAATCAGTTACACGATAAAGCTCTGTTAACTTTGTGTCAACGTCAAGAACATTCTGGAATCCTTCTTTAACCGCTTGTATACCAGTCATAATAACAGAAGCAGCGCCAAAATATGAAGACAGTTTTGTGAACTGCATCTTTAACCTATCGCCCATGCTTAGGCCAGTTTTACCGATAATCTCAGCTTGTGTCGTTATCGTTTTGAATTCAGATTGTATTCCACTAAATCTAGTAGCGTCACATGACTTTAATTCCGCTTGAAGGCTACGAATTTGTCCGCCAAATGTCTTTGCTGCTGCCGAATTTCTTTTAAGCCATGCATCCATAGACATAGAAAGATTATTTGCCTTAGACCTTAATTGCATAGCAGCGGCGGCTTCTTTTTGCGCACTTGCTTCTGCCTTAGCAGCGGTAGCAGCATCTCTCTCTTTGTTTGCCACAATAGACAATTGATTCTTTACCGTTTCTAATGCGGCATTATACTGATTAACTGCAACAACATTATCTGCAAAATTTTCAGTATCAAACAGATTTTTCTTCGCGTTTTTATAAGCGTTATATGCTTTTGTCAAATCTTCAGATGGATTATTAATCTTGTTATATTTAGAATCAACATCCACCTTAGACTGCTTTTCAGCTTTATACGTGTCAATTAATTTTTGTCTTTGCGTAGCGGCATTGGCAGCAATTTGAGCAGCAGCAGCTTGTTCTTTAGCAGCCTGCCTAGCAGCTTCAGCAACTTGCTTTTCAGCAGCAGCTTGTTCTTGTGCAGCAGCTTTGGCTTGTGCAGCAGCTTGTTTGGCGGCAGCAGCTTCTTCTGCTTTTGCCTGCTTAACGGCGGCAGCTTCTTCAGCAGCGGCCTGTTTAGCGGCAGCAGCAGCTTTCTTTTCTTCGGCAGCTCTATCGTAGAGATTATGAGAAACTTTCGTACTCGTATTCCATACGCCAGTGCTATTGCCTTCTTCGTCAAGCTTCTCTTTTGCTGTTATAACTGCTTGAATTTTCTTTTCTGCTTCATCTGCGCCTTTAACGGTTAATGTAAAAGTATGGTCATCTTTAAACGATGCATCAACTTTTTCTACGGTAACTAAAGAATTTTCCAATTCTTTCATAAATGCATCAATTGAAGAATTATTAAATTTCATTCCAGCAAGTTGGCTTCTTAATTCTTCAAAACCATTTTCAGATTTTTCAATAACGGCAGTAAGTCCAGACAATTCCTTTTTTGCATTACTAGTATCTGCATTGACCTTTATATTATTAGCAGCAGATTTCCCAGTCATGCCTTTAACAGCACTAGCAACATCTTTTTTTAAACCAGTGACATCGGCAGTGAACTTTATCTCATTTCCGTTTTTGCCAAACGCCTTGATGCCATTATTTAACTGGTCTACGATATGCTGTACACTTGCGTCATTTAATTCAACATCGCACTTAATTTTATTAGAAGGCTTAATTTTTGCAATTTGAGCATCAAGTCCAGCAGTATCAACCTCAACGCCAACCTTAACTTTAAATTCTTCAGCCATATATATACACCTCACTAAAGGAATGCATTAAAAAACGCACCCTGCAAGGTGCGGTAACATTCAAATTCATTGTTTCCGTAAACTAAATTAAAATATTACCCTTCAACAGCAGCTTTCAATTTATCGAGATTTTTCCATTTACGATCCTTAGCAGTCATATCATTGTATATGGCAACCATACTATGACCAGTGCTTTCAGACCACCCCGTAAGATAAACGATAAAATCATCTTCAAGTTCAAGTCGCTTCAAGAAGGATACGTTGTAGTGGCGGAAGTTGTGCGGGTAACATGGCTGACCAACAACATCGCTCCACCTAGACATCCAATCGCGCAGTCTATCTGCGCTTGCTGGATCGCCATCTTTTGTTATAAAAATAAAATCATGTTCCTTGCCATGTTCGTCCATGATTCCTTTTCTAATTTCAAGCCATTTATGATAGTGTGGAAGGAAGGTGTCTTTTAAAATATACTTTTTAAGCATCTTGCCGTTTACCCCACGACCCTTAGTTTTAATCTCTCTAGTCGTTTCAAGAAAAAGACCATCAAACACAGTATTGTCTTCATCTATCAAATCGGTAGTAAAACTAGCAAGTTCAGAAACTCTTGCTCCACATGAAATAGCTAAAGCGAGAAGACATGCATCTTGATACATATCATTCTCTTCAAAATAAGCAAAAAGCTTATCAATATCTTCTTTTTGAAGAACAGTTTTCTTCCGAACATTTTCTTTTACTGGCTTCTCAATCTTCGGCAATAGATTGCGGAAGAGTGGATATTCATCATCAAAATAATTTTCAATCCACGAACTAAAGCTAGATAAACAACTGTGCATTTGGCAGAAACGGTTTGAGTTCCATTTCAACTCAGTTACACAATAGTCAAAAAAATCCATTAGCTCACGTTTCTTAATATCCACAAAGAAGCAATTCTCATTCTCTAGAATATTCCAGCAAAAGAAGATGTTCAGGTTCGACCTATAACTCACAACAGAATTAGGAGATCGCTTTGTGGCGAAATTCTTTAGGAATCTGTTCATAAGCTTAACATTTTTAGGATTAATCTGTTCTATAAGTTCTGGACTTGTAATTACTTTTCTAAAAGTTTTTCTTCCTTTTGACATAACAACGACCTCCTTTTCTTGTCGTGTAAAATAAAAAAGCTGGCATCCTAACTAATTGGAATGCCAGCAGCAATCAAATCTTTTTTTATTTCGTCATACATTTTACCTTGAAGCTCTGGCACGCTTTCATTCCAAATGGCAGTTCCATTAGTCCATTTTAATCCACCAGCAGCACCAGTCATTGCAGCGTTTAAAATACCCATTGAACCGCCATTCTCAGCATAATTAGCATATCCGTACCAACTTCCATTTAAGGGTTGTTTTAATAGCACAAAACCTTGTTGATAACTTAATGCGCCTTCATCAAAATGCACTTCGCCTTCAACGCCACTACCAGAACTAGTCACAACTGGATTCGTCAACGAGCTACGTAATCTTCCCGTTCTTAAATAATAATCTGGTTCAGAACGATAAAATGCATCAACTTTTTCTTCAAGAATGTCATGAGCTGTATTGGTAGCATTATTAACAGCCGTATAACTTTTACTTAAAATATAAGCCTTTAATTCGGCTGCTGAACTAAATGTTGGCATACAAAATTCACCGATTACTCAGTGGCAGGAGAGAGTGGAGGAGTGACAACCTCTGCGTCTGCTTCAACATCAGTGCCACCATCAACTACTGAAAATTTATTATCATCAACAGCATCAGCAACATCATTATTCCAATGCTCCTTGAAAATGTTAGTCTTTGCATATGCATCAAAAAGCTTATCTGCGGTAAGCTCATCAGAAATACCAGACATAGACTGAGCTAAATCCATCATGCTATCCAAATCAATATCATCAACCTTACGCTCAATGGTATCAAGAAGACTTGCAAGGCTAGAGGAAATAGGATTAATATGAATACCAGTGCGATACTCAATATTCAAATCAATAGCGGTATGAAGCTCATCAAGAACACCGTCTTCAGCATTTACCTTTACAATATCAACAACTGGCTTAAACTTATCAACAAACTCTTCCATTGCAGTAATGCCATCATCGGCATCCTGAACATCAGACGTATCAATATCTGTAAAGATAGCAACAACACAGAAATCAAAAACCAAATCTCGAATCACATAATTATAATTATCTCCAACCAGAATATCACTGACAAAGTTTACAAACTGTGCCTTGCGATATGCGCTTAGAGACGTATAAAAAGCAAAAGGAGTGTCCTCGCCATCAAGAGTATATACACCAGTCTTAATTTCGTTATTCATACTTTTCCTCCTGAACATTCAAACTTTTCAGTTAGATTATAATATTATATATTGCAATAGCATATATATTTATTTGTTAAAATTATTTTTCAGCAATAGCATTGAGGAGGGAATCGATATCCCATGTATAACGAGTGCGCTTTTTTAAACCTTGCACCTTAATAGCGCCATTAGTCAAGATATCAAGCTCGTTACAACTATGCTTATTGCTGTTCTTTGCCATATTATTAAAATCTTCAACCCTCATAAAGTAGCATCTTTCGCAAGCGTTCTTCTCGTCACGAAAGTTAAATAAGAACCCAGCTTCAACGCAGTTATATTCAGAAAACTTAGTAAGACCAGAGATTTGATGTTTGTGAATCATACGACTCTTGTTATCATCGCTATTAACATCTTCATAAGAGATGCTTTTAAACTTCGTGGTTTTAAGTTCCAAACATACAAGAGTACGATGTTTTGTATCCATCAAAAGATAATCACATGGGTTCTTAATACTGAAGCGAGCAGTACCACCGCCAAATGATTGAGGAGGGTCGTTTAATCTTATCAATAGATGCTGAGAATTAACAGATTTCTTGAAGTCATTTTCAAAAACTTTACCTGATGGTCTAGGCATATAAATCATCAACCTTTAAATATTCATCATAAAACATCCAATGCAATGGATTTCCATTCTCATCTTTTCCGCAACTTTTTTGCCTGCCGCTACAACAAGATGATATTCCTGATACAAATACGCCCATATCTTTTGCTGCATCTGCCAATGAATCATATATAATACAAGTATTTAAACATATTACTTTTTTAGGCATATTATCTTTCATTCTTTTTGGCATAAGTTCATCGTATGTTTTTAAATCGCCATCGCATTGTAAATATTCGTTATAAAACATCCAACCAATAGGTAGTCCATTGCAATCTCTGCCAGCACTCTTTCTTTGTTTATTACAGCATTGAGATATATGAGCAATGTCTATATCAGTCTCTTTTTCAGCTTCAGTTAAAGAATTATATATAACCCTAGTGTTTATACATATAACCTTAACACTATTAGCTTCTCTTATTTTTCTTATCGTTTCTTCGCTGCGCTTAAGACCAGTCTGAGCCGCTGTTCTATTAGCAATCCACTGTGGCGTTAATTTTCTTCCAAGAAATCTTCCTTTATTTATCTCTCTCATTTTTTCTCTTGTAGATTCAGACATTTTTCCGCGTCCATTACCGCCGTTTTCAATATTATATCCATAGTTACAATCATTGCTTTCATAATAAGCAATAAGTTCTATTTCCTTTTGTTCAGCTTCTTCTTTTGTCAAACCACGAAACAATATTTCATGTTTAATATTGTTCCATCCATATTTCTTAACGGCTCTACCAAAAATTTGATTCTGATAACCTTTGCCATTTAACCATCTTTTTTCTGGTTCCTGTCTGGTTATCCCTATATATCTTTTCCCACTTGGAGATATATGCATATAAACAGTATAACATTTATCTATATCGCTATCCGATACAGAACCATCTTCAAATTTATTTTTATTCATGATTATAACCTCATAGTTCATACATAATAATTAATACAAAAGATTATTAATTATTATAATCATTTGTATCATGTTTGCGATTCGCCCATTCTCCAATCAAATTTTTATGTAATTCTTTTGGAAATACGAACACTATTTTTCCTTTACTATCGGTAAAGATATCAAGCAAGATACAATCTGGATGACTCAACATCCAAGCACTTTGTATTACATTTCTATAGTAAACAGCTTCTTCATCATAGAAGTCTCTGCCAGTAACGTCACTATGCTGCAACATATTTTTACCACCATTCAAACTTCATATTTCTACACATTTCTTTGTCACGTAAAAAAAAGGGAAATATTAAACACACAAGTGAACAACATTTCCCTTTCTATTCATATTTTTAACATCATTCACACAATAATATACCAAGCGAATTACTACTCAGCAGAAACCTCATCAGCAGCATCAGAATCGCTGATAACAGGCTCGACAACTGGCTTAACAACCGTCTTGGGCTTTCTGGTTCTAGTCACCTTTTTAGCAGGAGTAGTAACATCAGCGCCCATAATATCAGTAATAACGGCCTTGATATTATCTCTAAGCATATCAAAATCAGATAGGTCAACCTTCTTAAGCTTGGCCTTAGCTTCTGCCTTCGTATATACCTTAGTAGAATAGCCATGAATAATCTGATAAATCTTATAGTGCTCAGATGTATCCGTATGCTTCTTCCAAGGAGTCAGGCTAATCATATCCTTGCACGACATGCACAGATGATAGCCTTTACCGCAAATAGCACACGTAGCATTAATCTTTTCAGCCATTGCTTCACCGCCTTTCAACCAGTAGAACAACGTGGGGGAGAGGAGTAAACGTCCTTCCCCCGCATTATTAAACATACTAATTATCAGGCATTACTCATTGACAATGATTGTGAATAGATCGCCATCGTCCTCACAGTAATCCTTCATCATGTTAAGCTCAAAGGCGTGCTTGCCAGTAGAGGTAAGAGCAAGCTCGACAGACTCGGGGTTGAACTTAGCCTTGGGGCATACGATAACGCCAGAGTAGACAACGTTCTCGTTGCAAGCATCGCGGAAGATAGCGTAAATGACAACCTTGGCGGCTTCGGGGAACTTAGAAGCCTTGTTGACGATGCGGACAGCGTTCTCGGTCTTGAACTCATACTCGACATAAATCTTACCAGTAAGACCAGTGGGCAGAGTAATGGTGCCATCCTCGGCAACAACGAACTCAGTATCGCTTGCATCGGCACCAGCCTTATAAGACTTACCAAGCTCGCCGTTGGCGATAGAGTAGATGAACTTCACATCATCCTTGTTAGCAGGCTTATGAGCAAGCTTTACAGTGGCAGCAGCATCGGGGATGGTAATAGTCTCAAAAGTACGAGTGACAATCTCCTTGCCAGCTTCGGCAACCTCCTTCTTGGTGCCGTACTGAGCGGCGGCAAGGTCGAGGGAGACGAGGGAGTTCGTAGCAGAGAAGGTAGCCTTCTTTGAGCGATAAAGGGTAGTAATCACAGAGCCGAGAGCGTCAGTGACCTCCTCGCCCTCAGAAGTGCAGGTAAGGGTAGGATCCTCAAGCTGGGTAAGACGGAAAAGCATCTCACCAGTAGAAAGGTCATTGAAGGTCATTGAACGAACACGGTCAAGGATAAGTTCATTCTTATTGAAAGCCATATTGCTTCCTCCAATCAAATTTATATTTTATATGTCACCAGTCCAGTCAAGACGATTTTTATCAACGCCTTTTAGACTGGCAAATCCAGAATATGCTCCTTGTAGAAGGAGTTCTGAATCTTGAATTTTATTAATTCGTTTAATGCTATCGAAAAATGCATTTATCTTCATATCCCAAACCTTATCAGTGCCACACAAACCGCATTTAACGGTAAGCGCAGAGACAAGAGGTTTGAGAGTGCTTTTATATGGTTTTTGTGAAGCAGCTTTAGCTTCTTCTCTAGCGTCATCAATTAAAATCATCTTAGTCGTTTCATTAGCAGGTGTTTCATTGTTACGCTTAAGACCATGTATTTTTCTCACGGCATCAACTATTTGTGAATATATCATTCTATCAATCGTTATATCGCGCTCGGCATTATACAGCACTATCTGGTCATTCTCTGTATTTTTACACGGTATAAAATCAGCTAAATCGATGTCTTTTAATATGAGCTGAAGCGGATTGATGCACATCATCTCAAGTCTATCTTGAGGTATCATTGCAAGTTCCTCTTTGTATTTTTCTTCATTACTCATAAGCTCATCGTATAGCGGTCTTTGACTAGACACAGCTTTAGATATAAATGTTATGAACAAGTCATAGTCTTCAATCTGCGTATAGTCTATCTGTTCCATATCCCATAGCTGCCACTTTAAATCAGCGCCAACAGCAGTGAGAGTATATACGGCGTTAAAATATCTTTTCTCACCGAATTCTTCTATCTGACCAATTGTGGGCTGAGTAACGATTATCTTAGGAGTAATCTGGATATCATTGCCCCTATAAATTTTAAGGTCATCTAATTCAAACATATGTACACCGCCTATTCGTCAGCGCACAAAGACTTATTCAAATCAGTTCCCTTAAATATAAGCTTTCTATACAGATAGTCTCTTTGCAACGAACCTTCAACATTGCTCGTAAGTTTAAGTTCGCCAAGACCTATATCAGAACGACCATTAAGTTTCATGTCAACAAGCCTAGCAAGATAATCGTTTCTATTATCAGGAATACCTTTTACATTATCCACTGCCATATGTCGTTCATGCGAGATAATCCAAATCTCAACTTCTGGTGCGACAAATGTGTATGTACTAGTAATGGCATTTGGAATATGAACCAAAATCATAATGAATGTACCAACTTCATTAATTGTATTTGGATTCTGACCATAACCGAAAATTCGAGTGCCAATTAAATCTTCGCCATTTTCAACAGATGTAATATTTTCATCGCCAATAGCCTGAATAATGTTGATATCCTTGATAAAATCTTTGATAATTCTATTTTTCGCTCTACCAATTATTGAACTATTAGCCATTACAACAACGATCCTATCTGAATAATAATAGAAGACTTATAATTACCAGACTCATCTGATAGCGTAAGTTTAAATTCTTCATCTATCAAAGAGTCATCGTCAACGCCTATCGTAAGAGAATTGCCGTCCTCATTGACAATAAGTGAATCGGCAAAATCACATATGATTTCCCAATTCGTAGAAATTTCATCAATCTCTTCGCCCTTTTCATCAACAAACGTTCCAACGAATTTCTGCCTACTACCACCAGACTTAATGGTTGTAGTCTTATATGAGATAACAGACTTTACAGCTTTCTTTTCATCAGCGTTGTTAGTCTTTAAATCGTCTTTTTCAAAATAATCACAGATACCCAAATCTGGCCTATCTGTATCATTATTACGCTCGCATTCAAGCATAGTGATTTTCACAAGACCCTTTTTGCCAAAGAACATGCTGGTATTATCATTCTGCGTAACGATAAATGATGTTGGCGTTTCAGTATCTCTGTCCAAGAAGAATCTCTGCGGAGACTTAATAGCAATTGTATTCTCGTCATACGGCAGCGTAGCCATGTGCTGAGAAGAGCCAATTGTCATTTTAGAGCTTGCCTGTTCACCAGAGTTATACTGAGTAGAGTTGATGTCTACGCATGGATATTCAAGAATATCACCATTCTTGTTTTGCCATTTTAACGTCCAATTACATAAACTGAACTTGCCTTTCCAATGCACGCCATCTACATTGAATGACTCTGTGCATAGCAAATACTCGTCATCAGTTGAATCATATAGCATATCACCGACAACAATTGGGTTATCAATTAATGTCTGGAACTTAACAACAACGCCATTGGCATTAGAAAACGACCTACCATATAATCTAATAGGCAACTCACTTGAGTCTGCATAAGAATGCGTACTTGGTTGCCAAAAGTATATACCCGTTGCAAACGATGGATCGTCAGCGAATGTTTCTTTCAGCAACTCTTGACTGTTCTTAATAACTTCATTTCGTATAGAACTGCCACTAAGAGCCATCTTACGATTGAATCTGTCTAAACATCTCACTGCGATACACCGCCTTTCTAAAGCATGGAGTAGTCAAAGAGTTGTTTTTTCTTTTTGTACCCAGTGGACATTAAAGAATTATCTTCTTTAAGACCAAGCCACGCATAACGAGATAGTAGCGCTTCATTTTCAGCGAGATATGTTTTATGCATCGCCATTAGCTTATCGAGCATGTTGGCGGGACTAAATGCATTAAAATCTGTCGAACTCAGATTAACCTTAAGCAAGGTGGACGTTCTAATGTAAGTAGAATCAATATATTCCAAGAGCATATAATTGCTAAAAATCTCAATTTCCATATCTGATAAATTGCAATTAAAACGCTCTACAATATCATCCCTATCATTTAAATCTTTTCTGCAAACATGAAATCTCGCAATAGCGGGAACGAGATAATCATGCAAATTCTCCTTTACCTCTTCAACAGTCATCATAGGGATTTCATAACTGCGAAACTTCGGCAAAAGATTTTCATATATTTTCTCATATGGAGTCGGCATGATTACTCACCAATCCCATTCTTTAAAGGAAAGAAATCAAATCGATGTCAAGTCGCTTCTCAAGCTTTCTAACAACCTTGATATCTGAAACAGTGCCATCTGCAACCATATCTTTGATACGATTTACAATGGCAATCTTTAGACTGGCAGGAGCAGATGAAAGGCCATCAAGCACCTCATCGATATTATCGTTAGTATAATTAGATTCGTCAACAAGGAAATTATACTTATCATAAGTACGGGAAAGACCAAGCTTCTTGATAACACGTTCATCAAGTGGCTTTAACCACATGTCATTGAAATACGTCTTATGCTTTCGATGCATGTTCTTAACCTCATCGAAAGTCATATCCTCGCAATGACCAATCTCTGACCACTCATAATAATTGCCAGTACGACTGTCCTCATAAACCACGTTTGGAATAAGAGACTCGACCTCAATCATATCAGAATCAGAAAGAGTGTCCTCAACATCAGCAGACTGTCGCGTATTCTTGCGTCTAGAAGTACGCTTCGTGACGGCAGTTGCAGTTTCATCATTCATATTTTCTTCCACCGAATTAACGGCGGCTACGGTAGAATCATCCACAGCAGCCGCGTCAACAACGGGTTCGGCATTGGTAGACTTTGCAGTGCGAGCCATAACCAAACCACCTTTCTTTAAACAATATTCAAACTATATATAACCTTATCTATTAGGCAAAATTGAAAACGCCAAAATAGGGAGGTAGAAGCATACCCATGCCAATCTGGGTCTGAATCTGTAGACCTTCGGTAAGGTCGTTGGTCTGCTGAGAACCATACTCAACAGTACGGGTATCGCCGATGAACTCAAGCTTAATTGGCTTAACGTCAGCGCCCATAACGAAAATCTGATTCTTGCTTAGAGCAAACTCAAAAGTACCAGACTTGAGGGTCTGGGGAATAACCATAAGCTTATTGCCCTCCCACTCACCGATGGTGCCAGTAGAAGCCTTAGCTTCCTTCTGAGAATCGGCAAAGGTCTTATCGGGGACAACATTAACAAGCTTGCGGAGAGCAGCCTTGGTGCCAGCAATAGTTAGAGAACCATAACCACCAGCGGCCTGAACCAAATCGCAAAGGTCGCCAAGAGCAGCCTCGGTGTTGCCGCTCTTAGTAAACTCGGCAGGGACGGAGTTGGCAACATTCTGGAACTGAGCATAAATGCGGTCAGACATATACTTGCTAATAGCCTTATAGACCTTATCAACAAGCTTATCGAGAGAAGCTACGCCAAGAAGGAAGCGCTCAAGCTCGTCATAGACGTGAATGTAGTACCACTCTTTAGGAAGCGTGAACTCTTCACCAAGGTCAATGGACTGACGATTGGTATCCCAGTGATTACCAGCGAAAGAAGCCACTGATAGCATACCGCCCTCAGAATAGAAAGCAGTGTTATCACCAAGAGCGCGATTCTTTACCTCAACGAACTCGTTGATGAAGGGAGAGTCAAGAATGTTCTCACCAATAGTGGTTGTGACAATCTCCTCGATAATCTCGAAAAGGACAGTCTTATTACGGCGATAAGCCTGATAAAGAGTCTTGCCCTTAAGGATATCGTTGTTAATGGTATTACGAAGAGCGTCCTCTAGGTCGCGCTTCTTTACCTCGCCGTCAAGAGAGAAATCATTGCGTGCAAGGTCAAGGGCGAGATTGTAGACCTTCTGCTCATCATTGCTAAAATCATACTTATGCATAGTCTATATCCTCCTTAAATAAATTAGCCCAGAACCTTGACGCGGGCTGTGAACATTTCATTTGCATAACCATAGTTGTGCGCAGCGGTAGCAAGAGTGCCACCAACGATACGCTTACGCTCAACAACGGCTTCCATAACAGGACTACCCTCTGCGGCAGTCTCGGCAGCTACAAGCTTACCAGTAGTCTCATCAATGGTAAGATGAGCGCCAATCTTCATCTTGTCGCGGGTAGCGGTGGTAACGCCCTCAATAGTGATGGCGAACTCATCGTTCTTAGCCACAACACGGACACGGAAACGGGTGCCAGCAGGAATAACGAACTTATCGCGGCGCATATCAGCGGTACGGCGATAGTCTTCCTTCCATGCAGGCTGGTCAGCGACAACTACAGTCTCGCCAGCCTTGAAGCCCTTCTTGAACTTATAGACGTGGCTACCCTCCTCTTCCTGCTCGCCAAGATAACCAAAGGTGCCATTCTCAATGTCCTCTTCCGCAACTGCATCAAAGATACGCTCTGCAAAGCGGCTGGACTTCATGTTAGTGCTCTCAAAAACACAATACTTAGCCATTTGAGTCCTCCTCAATAGTTAATTAAAATTTATCGATTGATATGAATTGCGCCGTACTTCTCGGACATCCAGCAATTCGAATCATTGTCATCCCCATCATCGAGGACACCAGCAACAGCAGCGCTAGAATCCTGCTTGCTGAAGTTATTCTTACGATTAACCTTTACGTAAAGAACTGCGCATTCCTTCTCAATCTCATCGACAGAAAGCTCGTCCTTCTTTTCCTTAATAGCCGCGAAATCAGCGTTCTCTGCAAGAGCGTCCTCATACTCAGCGAACTTAGCGTTCTTCTGAGCGTCAAGCTCATCAGCCTTACGCTTCTCATCGGCGGCTACAAACTCATCATACTTAGGCTTAATCTCTTCAAGCTCGGCCTTAACAGCGCTGAACTCCGACTCAATCTTAGCCTTTTCATCGGACTCAGCAGCAGCCTGAGCTTCGGCATCAGCGATTTTAGCAGCAGCAACTTCCTCGAAATCAGCCATATGCTTACCGAAATCAAATGCGCCCTCTGGCTCAACAGCGCCATCCTCATAGTCAGAATAAGTAACCTTCTTGCGGGTCATGCTATCAAAATCAATCTTAGGGCTATCACCATCAACGGTAAACTTGAAGCCGACATAATGATAGTTATCCTGCTTATCGACAGCAATCACCTCATCACCCTGAATGTCAACAGCAGAGAAACGCGGTACGTCTTCGCCCCAATAGTCCTTCATCGTGGCAAACTCACGAACACTATCGGCTACATCATTAAACTGCTGAAGTACAGTCTGTGCAAAATCAGTATCAGGATTGGGCATATTTCTGACACCTCCTTGTTCATCTTTGTCTTTTACTAACTTGGTAAATTTAGTAAATTTTTCATTCAATTCACTTTGAATTTCTTTTACGAAATCATCAGAAGCAAACTGAACGTCTTTTACTTTAACGTTTGCGTCTACCATGGCTGGTTCAACTGAATCGCCAAGCATACAGCACCCGTCAAATTTAAACTTTTCAAAGTGAAATATACCGTCTTCATCTTCATCACCTTCGACAGATGAGACGGCAAGCTCCATAGACTGAGCCTTTTCACCATCGCGCTCAACAATATCGGTAGAGTCGCTAAATTTTTCCCACAGCAACGCATCGACCTGTAAGAACTCTCGTTCAACTCCATCGGAACACATCTTTGTAAACCATCTTGGATTACAAGACTCTGGAATTACACCATAGGCAGAGCCAACGTACTTGTCTTCAATACCGTCTTCGGTTCTTGTAAGCACATACTCATGTCCTTTGAAGTCTGCTTCCTGAGCGAACTTATCATATTTTATAAATCCAAGAACAGGTGTGTTCTTTATTGAGTCGATACAATCATCGACAACTTCTTTAGAGAAAAAACTTTTATTTAAATTCTCACCAGTATGTAATACATCTATTGTGATATTTAAAAATCTAGTATCATCATCCGATATCTCTCCGTTAATAGAGAATGTTGAATGCAACGAGTTAAATTTATTATCCATAAATTATTACCCCCAGAAACAACTATCAGTTAGAACAGACATCTTCTTTTATCAGATTTCCATTTTTCAATATTTGATTTAATAGATTCATCGTTATCAAAAACATAGACAATAAATCCATCAACACGTTCTATTCTTATAAGTTTAGAACCATGCTTCATAAGATATAGCGCCAAGTGTTTACCTTTGCAATTAAACTCTTCTCGCATATCAAACACCTCGCATTATCTATCATTCTTCTCGCCATCGCGCGTTTTTTCGCCCTCAACATCAAGCGTCTCTCCGCGATCTTCAGCCGTTGGTCTACCAACCTCTTTCTCTGCAACCTGAGCAGGTTCAGTATAGGAGGTAGCAAGAGGAACAAAGTTATTATGGAAATCAAAGATATCATTATGCAAAATAAAAGACCCCAACGTTCTAGAAGGAGTCATATCAAGAGACGCAAGCCATTTATCGATACAAGACACGCCAAGCGTTACAGCGTCCTTGTATCTCTTGCTCACGTTATCTCTGTTAAAGATAGTTATATCAAGGAGATAAAAATAAAATTTGAAAGCTTTTTTATTATAATTTCTAAGCTTTATATATCTATTAGTCCATCGCTCAAGCTGTCTGTATACTCCGTATACGAAACCAGCATCGTTCTCAACGGACATTGTTACAGCCGTACCAGAAGACGAACCGTTAAACAACTCTTTAGACTCGCCAGATGAATTATAAAGCTCATCAATTGCATCAGAAACATTATTTCTTGTGTTGCTAGAATCCTTAAAGCTTATTGCTTCACCATCTGAACCAAGAGTATGAATCAGTCCAATATCATCGTTCATACTCTCTCTGTTAATTTCAGCAAACACACTAAGCGTTTCAGGGGTAAGGAGTGGCTTATCTACCGTAGTCTCATCAATAGGAACTTTAACCGCAATCGCCTTATAGTTATCGGTTCTAGCAGACTGCAACTTTAACTTCTTATAAGTATCAAGATCTATAATGTCCTTAACCATTCCTATGAGCATTGGATATGGATATGTCCATTGACTATTCAGCTTAATGCAAATCTGCTTATCTGCTGGCGGCTTATACCAAAAAGATGCCTTGCCATCAATATAATCCAGATAAGCTTGCTGTACATAATCTGGATACGCAGCTAACTCACTTTGCTTTATCTTGCCAAGGTCAATTTTAAAATTATATAAACCATCTTGAACCTGATATAGCTGACATATCCTATAATCTATCTTAAGAAAGAAGAAATCTGTCGAACTTTCAACAACAAGTCCGCAATAAATATCTTGATACGGTAGATATCTCATTATTTTTGCAAACTCATGTTTTAAATTCATATCTTCGAGCTTTGCCGCAAGCTTAGAATATTGTTTCTTAATCGTATCTGTCTTTGCGGTATTCTGGACATCATATAAATCAACCCACCAACAGAATAGAGCCATATTGCTATAAAGGCTATTCAGTCTATAATAGTGCGGGGATACACGCATGAGGTAAGACGATGCATCAAGAAGCAAACGCCAATATTTTTTCGGATGTTTGATTGCGGTATCAATATCGCTTAATTTAATATCGCCAATACATCCAGTTTCAAGAATCTCTGTATTTAGAAACAAGTCGTTGCGCATCAATCTGCTAAATGCGCTCCAATCAACTTTTCCATCTTTTTCTGATTTCTTAAATGATTCTTCGTCACGAAGATAATCTTCTTTTGTATATTCAGACGCATATTCAGAATCTAGTTTATCATTAGCCATTAAACCGATTCACCTCCTTAATATGCGCATAAAACCATTAGTACATATTTGGTCTTTTGTTTAACTTTTTCATTTGTTTTGCATAGGATTTAATATCAAAAGAAACCTGCGGCTTTTGAAGAATTTCCCGCTCAAGCTGACACTGAACCCAATAATTATATGCCAATGAACTGTAGCGGTCTTTTCTCATACCAGTCTTTTCTATAATTTTGATATTAGTTCCCTTTATCTCGTGCTCAAGCTTTGTAAGCTCGTATATCAATAATGTCGTTTGTATATACGGCATCTTGTATTGTAATTGCTCAAAAGGCTGCATCTTTGCATAGCCTTTTATTTTGTCTTTTAAGATTTCTTCTGCTTCAAACTCAGAAACAAGAAGATTAATCTTACCCTGTTTAAATCCGCTTCTAAGCAAAATACAAATCTCATTGTTAAAAGAAGCATTTGCTTTGATAGACCAAATAACTTCTGGCGCATTAGCTACTTTACATCTAGCCGCCATATCTTTATCATTGCAACAAGACAGAGCGCCATATAGCTCGCCTGTTTCTGGGTCTACCATATCTCTGATAAGAGCATCAAATACGCCCAGACCGCTGCCATTCGTATCGACCACAAGGTCGGTGCATTTATATAGTCTAAATAATCTACGAATCACAAGCGCCAGTTCATCTGTATTAAGCCCCTCATGGTTCTCAAGATATATGATATTAGACACATAATTATTATTATTTGTAGGAATTGCGCTATTGATTATAATTGCACTGGCATCATTTCTATGTTTATTAGAAGCCATAAGCGCAACATCTACAGACATGATGCGTCTTTCATTTGTAGCCAATTCTGGTATCTTATATGTCTTATTGTTTATAAACGAAGGAGGGTAGACTGCTGTTTGCAAAGTTCTTCTGCATCCGATGTCATCAAATGAGAAGAAAGCGCCTTCAGTATCACCGAAGAATAAACAATCCATCTCCATACTCCACTTGACTTCATCAAAGTCGGTTTCAGACATCTCATCTTCGATTTGTTCACGAGATAACAAACCTTCTTTCACAGAAACCTGATATGGGAGTCCGCAGATAAAATACTTCTTAGTATCATCAAGCATATTTACCGTATAAGCCTTCGCCTTTTCAAAAGACCAGTGGTTTTTATACCACGCCGAACTCATATAGAACTCTTTATTTCGTTCTAGAAGATGTGCGTATTTTGGATTATTTAAATAATTCGGCTGTCTTGGAGCTGTAAGGAATCGTCTCAATACCGTGTTAATAGTATCTAGGTCAACCATTCTAAACTCATCGACTAACAAAATATTAGCACGAGCACCACGACCAGAATCAGAAGCGGTAACAACCCTAATCCATGAGCCATTTGCAAAATCAATCACAGCTTTATTTGCGCCAACGGCAGCATATGTAATTTCTCGTCTAAGATTTTCAGATCCAAAACCATAGTTCTTCATAAAATCATCTGTAATCTTCAACAAAACCTCATTCGCCTGCGGCCTTGTCGCAGATGCAATGCATATTTTTGTCTTGGGAAAAAGGATGCATCTAACAACGCAAAAGAGTGCTGTAAGCCAAGTCTTCAGTTTGTTATTAACCATAGGCTCTTTATCCTATGCTCTGGGGATTTCTCCCATTTTCATCAATTGGTCAATTCCAATTCAGCTTGGAGTACATTTTCCACACTTGTGGTCGGGAACTCTTGGAGATATTATATTTATTCAATCTCTACTCTCTACAATACTTTACAGCCTTTCGCAATCTATAAAGTTATCTCGGTATTAACATATAACATTAGTTACTTAGCCTTCACCGATTTTTCCCAATTTTAACAGGGCTAAACTTGGTAATATATTATCTATTTATATGCAAAGAACTATTGTTTTCAATATCATTAAATTTTTCAATTTTTCTTGATAAACAAACACAATCTTTTGTATATAAAAAATGTTTTAATTTTTCTATATTGTCTTTGCCATATATGTATAAATTTACAGCTTTACTTCTATTGTCCTCTTTTAAATCACTTGTATTAATTCCATTTGAATTTAATATATCTTTAATTTTTTGTAGGAAGTGTTTATTCCCACAAAAATAGCACCTGTAATGATGCTGCTTATAAGTCTTACCTCTAGCGTTACTATAGTACGTTCCCTCTGTATATGAGACACCGCCATCTCCATCAAAATAACCTCTGACAAAATCATTAATATATTTTTCTGGTAAGATATTGTTTTTTGGAAACTCTAATATAAGGCTTTTTTGAGGTGTGCATCCAAGATTAATTAAATCATTGCACATTCCAGTACAGTTAATAACAATTCTGCTTGACTTATATTTTCCAGCTACAAGCTTATCTTTAATAGGGACATTGCTATCAAGTGCATTTCTAAATTTAATAAGATGATTTTTATCGTCATTTTGAAGCGTTATTTCCAACGACATCGACTTTAGTTTTTCATCTTTATAAAATCTTGTAATACACCCATCTGCATATAAGAAACCTAACCAATATGCCTTTTCAAAAGAATCAATTTCTTTGAAATAATCTTTATTGTAAGTATACTTACCCATTTGTTATTCCAATCACGCGCGATATTTTTTTAATAACCCTGTCCACGCGCGGCGATGTACATGAAAAAATTGTTATGCATCATCGCATACAGCAATATTTTTTGAAATAATTTTAATTTAATATTTAAATAATCAACAACAAAGCGATGGGGATTAGCCCTGTAAAAACCAGCCCACACTGCAATACCATTCATAATACGTTCTGATTTTTCGTTAGCAATCTCTTTTTCTGATTTTTTTCTATTAGCTTTATTCGCCATATAAACACCGCCTAATCATCATCTACAACGGTGTCACCAAAAATGGCATCAAATAAAGCTTCATTATCATCATCATCATCATACTCTGGCTTTTCAACCGTATATTTTTTCATAAATTTCGTATACAGTTTTGACAAACCATTTTTTAAATTCATCATCTTAGCAAGATGCCCACGAAAAAATACATCGATATAAAGACCTATATTATCAACGTCTTTCAAATCGTCTTCTGGCTCTGGAATCGGTTTTGTATTTTCCCACTTATCAATAAGTGTGCCAAATGTTTGGCTATCAGATGTGGCATCACCAGAATTTTGTTTCGGCTGCAATTTAGCTGTGTCAAGAAGCTTCTGGAATGTAGCCGTCAAATCCTTTGTATCCTGCTTTGCCCTGGTCGCCTTTAACAACTCAAGCTGATTAAAACACAGTTGCTTAAAAACCTCTTCTTGGGCTTTTGTATTGCACTCGTGTCTAGTAGTCCAGTCACAATATTCATTGTAAAGAAAGATATAATCATCATTATCGAAACCATTGCCAAATAATTTTATCGCCTTGTCTATGGTTTCGTTCATATCAGAATCGTCATCTGAATATATAGATATGGGCTTATTATTAAACTTTGCTTCATTATATCTTTCTTCTAACGTTCTATCATAACCACCTCTGTACTGTCTAAGTGGTGAAATCGAGATATAAGAAGATATGAGAGAGCATGTTAAATCGCCATCTTCCATTCTTTTAACAGTGGCATTATATGCATCATCGCAAAAATATACATCTAAAAACATGCATATTCGCTCAACGGCTTTTTTTTCTGGGTTTGCATATCCGTTGGTTTTATATACGTTTAAATAATTATAATAAATTTTATTAATGCATTCTTTGCACCACGGCATCTTTCCATATGAAGCATATAAGTCACTATTTGATTTATAAAAATCTTTTGACTTAAGCTCCTTACCACAACAAGCACAATGCAGTGTCGAAGTGGAGTCATCATTTTTTCTAGCTGTTCTTCCCGCCATACGACACTACACCACCTTTCTTCAAACAAACTATTTAAATTTAATATCGTAAATACAATCAAGCCCATCTTCTGTTATCACGGAAATCAACTGCTCTGGCTTGTTTCTAAGCCTTTTATCTAAGCAATATTCATCTCCGCCACCAGCAAACGTACCAGCCTGAAGAACCTTTGTATCATAAGATGTAACCATTGCATTCGTATGTCTATGACCACAATAAATAATATCTGGCTTTCTACCAGTAAACATAGTTAGCTTCTGAACCATGTTGTTTAGATTATCGCGATCACCATGCACCCCATATATCATCTGTCCGCGAACATTGAATATAGCAATGCTGCATTCAATATCGTTTTCGTGAAATACTACATTTTTAAAATTCTGTAGCTTTGCACTGAGATAGGGGATAGCAAGCAAGTCCATATTTTCTCCACGCAAATTCTCATCTCTATTCTGAGAAAGACGGGAGTGATTGCCCATGCTTACATACACATTTACAGTATTAAATCTATAACTTAACTCTGTTAAGAACTGAGACAGATAATCTGTAACAGCTAAAAACTGCTCAATGATGTTCTGATTATTTTCAATTCTAATAGTATTATGAATGAAGCCAGAGATGAGTTCGCTTAGAATGACATAGATGTTCTCTGAACCGTGACGTAACTGAACTTCAAAAATCTTATCAAGATATTGATTAATTCTATCTCGCAAAATATCGTTATTAAACTTATTGAAATAATTATCTACTTCAATACCAGTATGCACATCAAAGAAAGTGCATACGATATCATTATCCGACTTTAAAGAGCCAGTGAACTTCTTGTCTTCATCATAAAAAAGTGGGTGACAGTCGCTTTCAGAAATGCTTCTTATGATTTGCTCTTTGTAGCTTTCTTTTCGCGCCTGTTCACGAATCATCCTACGAAGTTCATTGCGCTCATCACGAACCTTAACTTGCTGCTTCTCAAGTTCTTGTTTTTGAGATTGCAATTCTTTTAGATATTCATCATTGTCATATTTATTAAACACACCAGCATCATAAAACTTTTTTGCCTGCTGATATGGTTTTCTAAATGCCGAGGAAGTATAAGGCATATCTTCATTGCCGATTTCCTTGTTAATGATATCGGCCAGTTCGTCCCAATTCATATCTATAATTCCAGATTCCTTGGCTTGCCCAAGTCTCCAAATATATTGTTCTAGATTTTCAGATTCGCCTTTATGTAAATCCACGTATGGCACCTCCTCATATTTTTCATCTTGCAGTAACAAAACAAGATGATGGTGAAATATTTGATTTTCACAAATATCTTCCAAACTTTTACTTCATACACTATTGGATGTTCTGCATTGAACTAATTTCACCCAGAACAAAAACAAAGAAGGGTGGCTAAGGCCACCCAGTCTGAGTTATATCAATATTTAATTGTTATCTTGCATAACATACACGGCATAAATTATTCGTTGCTGTGACAACCAAAAAGGAAGTCACAGCAACAACAAAGAAAGGTGTAGAAATATGAATGCAAGAAAAATACGCGAAGAGCAATCTTCGCATTTATATATTCAGCCAACTAGCTGCGTATATAACGATTATTTACTTACGAGAGCTAATCTTATCACAATATGTTCTTGTGATGTGAGCCTTTGGAACAATCTTGCTCTTCGTCACAATTGTCTCTCCCGTAAGATTATTAACCTTCTCATGAGATGGAACATATACTCCGTTTAATACGATACCCTCAAACAGCCTAACAGAAATATTTCTATCTTCATTTGCTAGAGACAAAGCGCCTGAAACGTTCTCTTCAAGAGATTCATATACGCCCTTAACCGTATTCTTATCGATTCTACAATCCTTGGCAACGGCCTTAATTAGCATATCTTTCGTATATGTAACCTTTTTGTCATCATTCTTAGCCATTAATCTTCTCCTTCATACTTAATTGGTGTAGTTGGCAATTTTGAAAAAAGTCTTGAAATATATATGTCCTCCATATAGCGAGATTTCAAAATTTCCAAATGACACTAAATCTATGTATTTTAAAAATCAGTAAATTTAAACATATAACCTTAATAGTATGTTATATGTTTAAATATTCTGGTCGCGTGACTTTTGAGTTTCGCGCTGTTTTTTCTTTCTTAATCTGGCAAGTTCGCGCTTGTGCTCTTGCGTACATTCATGACATCTACATGTTTTTGTATCCTTGATACTGACTTCAAACCATTCTCCACAGTCCACGCATTGCACGTCTCGCGTCTCTCGCTTTACATTACGAGAAAGATTATCATAAACGATATCTCCATAACACAGCCAAAGAGCCATCTTATTTTTGCCACCCTTGATACCGTAAAGAAACTTCACGAGAATATCGACAATCTTAAAATCATCGTATCCAAACGAAGAAAGCTCTTCATATATCTCCTTAGAAATCTTTCTATACTTTAAATCGCGGCGCATCTTAGATTTTGACATATCGTCAGAAGAAAAACCCTTAACCGCATCGTTCAATGCAAACTGATACTTCTTATTCAGTTCACAATACTTAACAATCAACGGATCGGTTTCTTCTTTGATAATCTTACCTCTGTCTGTAAACGATATCCTGCATTCCGTTCTAACATCTCTCATCATAAGTGCATAATCAATCTTATCAAGGCCAAGCTTTCTGCAATTGATTCTCGGATTCGGAATAATATCATTAAGCTTATTGACGAGACTGTTGTTGATATCAGATACCTGATGCAGCTTTTTATCCTTCGCATATACAAAGAAATGAGGGAGAGGGTCTTTAGTAAAACCAGTTATCAGCTCCTTTTCGTAATCTGGTCTTTCTGGTTTATACAACGTTTTAGCATAGTCGATTACAAAATTATTCTCCATGCAAAGAAGTCTAATTACATCAATTGCACGTCTCTTATCTTCGTCTGTACCAGATATGAACACCTCGCTGTTCCAAATCTTAGAGATGTTATTGCTGTAGATTCCGATATTTCCACCAACAAATGCAGCATGAAGTCCACCGTAGATTGCAGCGTTATCAAGATGTACTGGCTCAGCTTTTCGCATATTGTAGTAAAGCGGCACAATGTCAAACTTCTTAAGATTTCTTTCCGCAACTGCAATAAGAGTCTTATCTGCAACAACTAACGATTTGTCCCCATCAACATCAAATTGAAGAATCTTACTAATCATGTCCTTGCAGCTTGTGTATACGGCATCTGTGCCAAACCACTCTCTAACACTATCCTTTCTATCTCCATACGCATAGCAGGCAACATTTTTTCTAATAGCATGTTCCATGAAAAGATGAGGAGAGCGAAGGCAATCAAGCTTTTCATCTTTTCTAAACAACCAACAGAACACCTCTCCGTCTTCAAGCATGCCGTCAGGATTATCTTTGCCCATAAACCAATGCTCGCAAGCGGCATAAAAGTCTGGAAGTAAAAATGTATACTTGCCATGAACCTTCAGCTTTCCAGCTTTGAATCTTTTGACCATGCCATCTTTGATATCTCTCAACTGAGACTTTGCATATTCATCATTCAACAAAGCTGGGTAAAGGTCGATAGCTTTTTGAAAAGCGGTCTTATTTGTATTATACGGCGTTGCACCGAACACATCCTTGATACTCTCAACGGAACCGCATAAATTCTCAAGCTTATTTGTTGACTGGTAGGCAATATCTGCAAGCTCATCATCGGCAACATCAGTCAATGTCTGAAGCATCTGATAATTGATAGTAGCGTCTTTGATGCGCTCTTCCTCGACATTAGTTACGCCAGCTGTACACCCATATCTCTTGAACATCTCCTTATATTGATCCCAAGATTCATAATATTTGTTCATCTTAAACTGAGATTTGGTAAAGATAATTTGAATATCCTCATCAACGATATTATGCTCTTTGCCATATATATCCTTGATAACAGGAGAGCATTCATTCACTTCGATGAACTTCTTAAAGTCAAAAGCGCCAAGAAGACCCTTTACCCACGGTAGCCTAACCATACGATTTCTACCAAGACAAGGCAACATCATTCCCGCTCCATCAGTATGGGGGATAGGAACATTGCCAGTTATCCTCTTGATGGAATAGTCCGCATCGTCAATTAAATCATATGTACCAATAACATCAGTCTCAAAATCATCGATAACGATAGTCTTGTCAATGTCGAACTCATTCCATACATCGGTTGCAGAATTTGCAAGCGCCATATAAGCAAGATGCTTATTGGGATTGTTACCGCCATGTGCATTGATGTCGTCAATCGTCAACCCGCACATAATCGTCTTCTCATGCTTTTTCCAAGTTGACTCTTTGACGAATACACATTTCTTTGTGCGAATCTGCCCAGCAGAAGAAGTGAAGTAAATATACTTCTCGCCATTGTATTCGAAACCATTGTAAATCAAGTCTTTAATCATATCGAAATAATAGACCTGAATAACCATGAAGTCTTCGCATAGCTCATCTGGCTTGGCACCGATGGTTCTTGTGAAATATGAATCGAATACAGAAATGATGTTCTTCTCTGATACTTGGTTATCACGAAGCATTCTTGTGTGGTGTCTACCGTCTGACGCAATATTCGATTCAACCTTATTAGACAGAAGGGTAAGTAGTCTTTCCTTAGTTTCGTTGATCTTTGTGTTCTTAAGAGATACCAGATTCTTCAATCGGCGATACTCGCAACCAAGCTCACTCAGCTCTTTGCTATCATCTCCAAACAAAGAAAAATCATATTCGTCCTTAGCAATAGATGCAAGACCATCTTTGTCAACACCGTAAGACTCAAACTTAGACTCAATGTTTCGGACACCGACTATTGTTTTCTTTGTCTTGCCATCATTGCCTTTGATAACAGCGCCATTCAGCAGTTGGTTCCTTTCACTTCTCAGCTTGTGATTAAGCCAGTGAAGGGAGGACTCTCTATTGTCATAAAAGTTCCCAGTGTCTAGGGAGTAGATGTCTATCTGCTTATCGAGCACGTTACCACCTCCTGATTCTTTATCAATGCAAAAGCCACGTTACATACTAGTTGCAGATCACATAGATGATACCGCAAACGATGAGAGTGCAGATGAGATTCATATCAGATACACCTTCTTAAATAAAAAAACCTAACTTCAATACATAGCATATAACATTATCAGTTAAAAGTAAAGAAGATTTTACATTATTTTCAAGCATTCTATATCATCCCAATCTTCATCAGCAGCTTCTTCTTGTTTGAAATCTCGCGCATATAGTAGCCCTCACCGCAAGTCATCAGATAGCCGTTCTCACGTTTGTACATATTGCACACGAGAGTGTGGTTGGTTCTCCATTTGCCGTCAACCTTGACTCTCGGCAGCGGCTCATAATAGAGAAGCCCAAGTTCATACAGCACCTTTACCGCCTGCGACATTGCTCTTTCTGAAATACCAATTTCCTCAGCTTCATCACGATAGAACATATTCATGACTTCTGGCTTCTTTGTTCTTCTGCTTTCAACTGGATTCTCCTGACATGCATCTTCGTTGGATAGCCTATTTGGCCTATTTCGTATATTCATCTTAAGGTATGCGTATACACGAAGCAGGATATCGTTATTCACATATTTGCTCTTGGTGTCATATTCCACAATCTTCTCATACTCATCAAGATATACGATGGCGAAGTAATCCGTATCGCATTCGTCCTTCACTTTCCCGTTGTTGAATTCGGCAATACACATCTTGGTATTCTCGATACTGCCATCAAGAGATAGGTAGCCAAGATCGCAAAGGTCATTCACGGCAGATGCAAACTTAGAGTTTATACCGCGACTGTGCCTATCAGAGTTCTTACCGTGCCATTTGACCATCCAGTTGATATTGAACATCACCTTATCGTCCAGACCTCTTCTCACGGCAAAGAACATAAATGTCATGATAAGCATATCATTTGAATCGCTGTTGACGATAATCGCTTTGGGGATACGAAAGTAAACACCGTCATTACCATCAAGCTTAGACTTTGAATCGTATTCATATAAGGTATTATCAGACAATTTGACACCTCCAAGCAAGTTCAAAACATTTGAATTATACCACACTTTCCGTGGACAACTAATAGAAATCTTTAAGTTGTCCACGTTTTTTGTGGACAAATGTAAAAAGTAACTGACTTGTCCACGTTTTTTGTGGACAACTATACCATTATACCCCTACTTGTCCACGTTTTTTGTGGAAATTTATACATTCCTAACAAAATAGATATATACAAAATAGATAAATATGTCTACGACAAAATAATAGCTATGTGGGTATGGGGATATAGACCATATCAAAGACATAGATAATTTGGGACAAATTTGTGAGTCTTATATATAAGAAGTGCAAATTTGTCCCATTAGTTTTATCTATTCAATAAATATCTATTTAAAAAAAAATAGCCGTATCAAAAGATATAAGAAAATCAATATTACAGATATGAAAATATAGACTGTATCAGAGATATAAAACTTACTATATCAGAGATATAAAAATAACCTACATCAAAGATATAGGACTATAGCATCTACGATGCTGACGATATGTAGATATATTACCTAATTATAATGTCATATTAATTAAATACGAAGCATAGATAACGGTATCACCAATTATATCTTAATGCTAAATAGCTTTATATCAAGTGTATATTTCTTGTTATTTATATTGTCCTCAATAACATATTAGATTGAATATTAATAGCTTCTATATCTATGTTGTTGATATGTAGTTATATTTATATGCATAACCGGATAGTTTCCTTTTTTAAATTGCCACTAATTTAATAGCTTATCCTATATCTTATTTATATGAGTATAGATCGCTTTGTTGTGTTGGTGTTTATTTGGATATTTATATGTCTGCAAATATAGACCGCATACATATTTCGACTGTTACCTTGTGTATACGCATATTGGTTACCTGTCTATTGCCATCTGGTCATACCGTATATTTTACCGTTTATAAATTGTTATATATGTAGTTGCATATTGTTGGTATGTAGGTATATTTTTAGAGTGATATAGATGAATTTACAGTGGGTCAGATAATTTTTTTCGGTTGTGTTTAGATGAAACACATAGCTAGGATCAACAATAAAAAAAACGAACCAGAAGTTTTAATACACCCCCATACCCCTATTTACCTGCGGTTTTGTCGTTTTGTAGTGTAGTTTATTACCACTATAATGTGCAATAAAACATGTGGGGGTATCAGTGCAAAAAAAACTAGGTATATTGCACTTGCAAAACGGGGCGGGGTATGCTAACGAAAAACCGACCCCCCTGCTGATAAAATATTATCAGTCCAGCGTGCGATATAATAAACCTCCTATATGTTTGTGACGCGGTATCAAAAAAAAAAAAAAAACAACCAAACATAACAAACGTCACAAACGTATATAACGTTATAACCTATACCGTGCATCTGCCTATAGTTATTGAACATATGTTATATAATGAACAAAACGCGCCTATATGTTCAATAACGTTTATATTGCATAAAATCATGCCAAACGTGCATAAAATCAACTCGCACGCCCAAACATACCCCAAAACGCAAAACGGTTGATAAAACGTTTTATCATCGCGTATAAAGCTCTTTATGCCGCCATAGGTGTAACTACACCTAAAACCACTTTATCATCCGTTATATGGCATTTGCCCAGTTAAACGAGGGTATGATAAAGCGTTTACCATAGTATCGTTATAACGTTTTACCAGACGTTATAACGTTTGTTTGTTTTTGCATACTTGCACGTTTGCCCTATACAACCACCTACAATCTGATACAACTACTATATGAAACAAACTTGCATCATATCGTGAAACTATGAAACAAACTTGCATCGAGTACCCTGATCTGGCAAGGGCTTATGCCCTTGCTTTTTTGTTTGCCGCTACAAAAAATAGACAGTCCTCTAGCTTAATAATAATAATAGGATAGGGCGATTTTTGTGTCAAGCGTCAATCTAAAATCTCCACACAATCTCCATAGATCCACAAAGTTCAATTTTGAACCACGAGTTCAATTTGAAATTGAACTAATCGAACTAATGCGCAACCTAAATTGAACTTTAAAATTGAACTTTTATATCTATCTTTGAACTGTGTAGAGATTGTGAGTGTAAAGTTTCTGGGCTTGGTTCAATCAATCAATGATAAATTATGGGTACAGAAACCAACCACGAGAAAGGTTAGACCATGAGCACTATCAATATCAACACCAGCGGCAAGATGCACGAGTACGACATGAGCAAACATATGTATTGTATTATCGACAATCACGTTGACAATGGCTTTATCGCTTTTTGCTCAACACCCGAAAAGGCGCGTGAAATGTGCCATGAGTATTGTGCGGATGTTTACGATGATGCACCAGAGAATGTGGAAAACGTGTGGATTGATGACTATAAGCTTGACACGTGGGCGTGGCTGGCTTAACGAGATTTAATTGTGTTCAGATTGTGGAGACAAAGATTCTCGACAATCTCGATTCAATCAGTGGTAAATTATAAGTATGGAAACCAACCACGAGGAAAGGAACCAACGTTGGCTACTAAGACTTTTAACCTTGGCAAGATTGACTACTATGGTCGTGGTCGCAAAATTAACCCCGTAACCGTTGAGGTCACGTTGGAAGAGAAGGACGGCAAGCCTTGCTTTTCCGCTATGGCTACGGTTTATAATCAGACCAAAACCGACGTTATTGCGGGAGGTCAATGCTTTGATTCAATCGCTAAGCGCACAAAGGATAAGCAGTTTATGGAGCTTTATCGTCTTTGGAAACTGTACCATCTGAACGATATGCACGCTGGCACCATCGAGCAGGAAAAAGCGATTGAGGACTGGGAGTCAAAGGGAAACCGCTACGATTATACTAGCGCCTGCGAGTACCTTAAAAGCGTTGGACTTTATGAGGTGGAATATAACGGCGAGCCTTACACCTATGGTCATGGTTGGCTTTACTGGGATATTCCCGAGTACGATTTGAAAGTTATTCAGGCACTTTTCGATTAAGTGACTAAAGGGGCTGGGCAACTAGCCCCTATTTTTTTGTCTTTAAATGCTACTAATTCACTATCAATATCGACAACGTAATATAAGGCACTGTAAGCCGTTTTAAGCCCCTGTATTATCGAACTAGATAACTTATACCCGATATATATTTAACCGCCCTTATTCTCGATTCTGTGGGCTTAGAGCAGTAAAAGCGGCTGGACTACCCTAGCGTATTTAACGGACAAACCAAAGCAACAAAAGCCGGATAGCGTACAAAATGATATATGGAGAGAATGTGTAGGCGCTTGTATCGTGGTACTATCTAATCAACGAAAAGCACGCGAGAAAAGGAGCGAACATGTTTTATGCCGAGTATTTACCGTGGGGAACGAACAGCATTAGTTATGAAGATACGCTTATGCGGTTCGAGACTAAGCGTGAGCGCGATGAAATGGTGGAGCGTCTTAATAGCATGGGGAAAGCGGTCACAACGCGCGAGATTGACCACCGATACAATCTCAAAGACTTCTATGGCGACCGTTGCCGCGAGGTTTATGGGTTGAAATAGGGATTAAGGCGGTAGAGATACCGCCTTTTCTTTTATCAATACAAATATGTAGATTATATGAATGATCTACATATTTGACAAGCATATGATATATTTATATCAAGTTAAAGCCTACTAGAGATTGGGAAAAACATGGCGAAAATGCGGCAGTACACCTACCTAGAAATGACTAAGATTGTCAAGCGCAACGGTTATGAATATGCTAGATGCACTGGCGACCATTGCATATACAAGCGCGAGGACGGCAGCGGTACTATCGTGCTGGCAAAAAAGAAGCATATCAATCCATGTATTGCAAGGCGGCTAATCAAAGAGAACAATTTAATCGTTGACCTGTAAATAACAATCGTTGACTTGTAAACATATTACCCTACAGATGCACCATAAAATGCGTTTGTAGGGTATTGTATTTTTTACGCGATAAAACGCTTTATTTGCCTTTGTATTTTTAATATGGGTACTTACTAAGGTCGAGTGCTTATCGGGGCAAATAGGGGCTAATAAGTCGCTCTAAGCCTTTAAATCGACCCTTTTGAAAGTGGGGTACACAACCACAAAATACTACGGAAGATTAACTATTAGATTAGATGGAAAATTATCCGCCCTTTTTTATTTTCTTGTATATACTGATACGGAAAAATTTTGCGAAGCATATTTATCTATTTTGTATATATCTATTTTGTTAGGAATGTTCATTTTTCCACAAAAAACGTGGACAACTCACCCTACTTTGGTATGGTTGTCCACGGAAAGTGTGGACAAGTGAGCTACTTTTGCGAGTTTCCCACGCTTTTTGTGGACAAGTTAAAGATATTCCACACTTTGATTATTATTTGTGGAATATATAACGAGACGGAATATATATTTATGGAGAGAATATGGATCACTAGATTTAAACGCATCGGATTAAATACCTTTAGTTATATGTGTGATATACTTTGGGCAAAGCAAAGCAAACGCAAGACGGAAAGGTTTCATATGTTTGTTGACGGTAACATTTGGGTGTCGGATTATTCTGATGTTGACGAGCTTCGGAAAAAATGCAAGGAAGGTTATAGGTTTGTCGGAAATATCGAGTACGATGTTCCTATTGTGAAGAATCAAAAGACATGGTATCGTTTTAAGTCAACTGATGATTCTATCAGTGGGTATCTTTATGTGACGGAACATCGCATCAAAGATGTATTCGACCTGCTAAGGACTAACGTTATCGTGCGCACGGAAGATAATAACGTATTTGTATTTCATCCATATGGCATGACGGTCAATCGCAAAAAGACTATCGTGTACAAGCGTGATACCGTGGTGGAATACTTCCCTCAAAAGAATCAATATAAAGGGCTTAGTCCTTATGGTGCCGTGTCGAGCTACGTAAATGTGCATCGTTACCGTAGTATGCGCAATACGTTGGTTAACCTTGGATATATCAACGCGAAAAATTAGCGAAAAAAGTTTTGAAAACTACTTGACAGCTACGCAGCAACTTATTACAATGTTTGGTACAACATAAATGATACGGAACAAAAACGAACTAGCTTTTATGTTGCATACTGCCCTTGTTTGGTGTTGGTATGAATGTGGTTGATGCTTGATTGGTGGTTCTTTCAAGCGGATTAGGGGAGCGCATAGCCGCTCCCCTTTTCTTCTGTGGAAAATTATGTGGAGAAAATATGTTGTAGCCATAATCGTGATACTATTAAACCACGGAACAAAACCAAACGAAAGGTATTGCAATGGATAATCGCCGATGGGTTATTGCGCTTGACAAACGTACTGGTAAGCGCATGGAGTTTACTATGTGCGACCTTAATAACGTGGCGTTTTATCAGTCAAAGTATACGCTTGACGGATATGATGTTAAGGTATTGACGGCTGATGAGGTGGCAAAGTTCGCCGATGATGAAAAGCAAAACGGTATCATGTAATTAGATTGGAGCTGTCATGGATAATAATGAGATTGTTGCGGTCGTTGGGTTTGATAGCGCAAACTCTAGCAAGGCAGTAACGTCTTGTTATCGGAAAGACGCACAACGCTATGCAAAGTATTATCGTTCCATCGGTTATCATGCGCGTGTAATGACATATGACGAGCTAGATAGTTTGCTTGATAAAGAACGCGCGGAACAAACACCATATCTATTTGCTTAAAGTTATTAGAGCGC
>ENA-UOIZ01000242-UOIZ01000242.1-human-gut-metagenome-genome-assembly--contig:-P88-NODE-242-length-60802-cov-76.042899_pt1 | contig 60802 bp, 50 predicted proteins | sample MGYA00242336_ERZ723883 | MGnify/ENA metagenome assembly ERZ723883 | reverse complement strand
TGCACCGCACCATTGGCATTTCAGCCACCCCGTCTTCGTCATGACCGGGCTGCGAATTACAGAAGTACCTTTTGTGAAGTACCGGACGATTGAACTATTCACTTGTCAAGGAACATATGGAAGATTTCTGGACTTTGACGGACGAAAAACATCCTTCTACTTGGTAGCCGATGAAAAAGGCCATTTCGTAGCATTGCAAGCAATTTTGTAAACAAAACGTCATAATAGTCCGAGAATGGTCTTGAAAAAGATGCCCTACACTTGGTAGGCATCGAGAACGCCTGTTTCATAGCATCGAAAGGGAAATTGTAATTGAATTGTAATTCTTGGGCCCGAATCTCCGCTTTTGAAAAAGTCCTCTCGCTTGGTAGCCGACGAAAAAGGCCAAAAGACAACCATCTTTTTGAGAATTAACAAAAAGGTCACGAATGAGTGGCTTTCAAAGAGGCACTTCTACTATTAACAGAAAAAGTGGCCTAAAATGGGGGGTGTTGATGCTGATTTTTTGCCCTCATTGAAAATTGAAAAAACACACTCACTTGGTAGGCATTGAGAAAGGCCATTTGACAACCTCCATTTTGAAAATTGACAGAGAGTTAACAAAACAAGATGCGCTGAACAAGAAACAACCGCCGCTCACTCCGGGAAAGAGTGAGCGGCGGTTGCAATTCAAGTTCTTAATTCAAGAAAAATTAGATGGTTACAAAAATATTTGTCAGTGTGGTGATAAATGCTTCATCCTGTACCTTCGAACGTTTTGCACTTCCCTTTGGGTGCTTCCCGGCACGGAGGAGCTTTTTGTTTTCATACCGCCGCAGCAGGAGAGTGTCAATGTTATCAGCAGTGTATTCCAGACCGTTCTGGTTCAACACCCGTGCGCATTTGGCAAGGCACATACTCGCCAGCCCGTAGTCCTGTGTCACGACAATATCACCCGGCTTTACCCGGTTGACCAGCGCGAAGTCTACGCTGTCAGAACCCTTATCGAATATGAGCGTCTGCGCACCCTCACGCTCGATTTGGTGAGCTGTGTCGCACAGGATGATGACCGGAACGCCAAACTGTTTTGCAATCTGCAACGTCAGATCGACAACCGGGCAGCCGTCTGCATCGATCAAAATATTCATCAGCTTTCCTCCATCACCCACTGAAATGCTCTTGCGGTACGCAAATCGGCGTCTTTGAAATGCCCGCCGCTGTTCCATTCAAGGGTGCAGTCTGCGCCACGCTCTGTAAGCCGGCTGTGCAGGGTGCGGATATTATCCCCTACCGCAGCCATGACAGCGTTTTTCGTATGCTCTTCCTTGTCGCCAAGGCTCAGATAAACGCGCTGTGCCTGTATCGGGCGCTGCTGTTCAAACTCCATCCAGCCCGGAAACCAAACAGAGGGCGAGGCGGCAGCGACACCGTAGAACAGATGTGTCTGGGTGGAGGCCCACAGCGCAAACAGCCCGGCCAGTGAATAGCCGCCCAGAATGATTTTGACGTTTTCCGGGAGATCAAACTGTTGTTTCAGTGACGGAATGACCTGTTCTGTCAGAAAGCACAGGGTTTCCGCAGCATTGCCGCCAAATCCTTGCTTCCCCCACACTGCAGGAGACTTCCACGGAGAAAGTGCATCGTTCCAGCTTTCCACCGGAATGGCCGCAAACAGAAAGTGGTGCGCACTCTGTGCAATAGCGGTAACCTCGCTTTCCATGCTTTGCAGCTCGTGCTCGCCTGTCATTTGGAGCAGAAGGTATTCTGCATGGGCTTCGCCGTAAATGCGGCAAGGTCGGTTCCTGATTTGCATTGTCTGTGCGCTCATTGCGACGTCCTCCCGAAAAAATTTTGATAAGTCCAGTATAGCAACCGAAAAATCATTTTGCAATTCAAAAGGCGTTCATAGCCGTAGCAAGCAGTGTCTTCGTATATACAAAGACCATTTTTGCGTTGCAAAATGCTTGTTGGGAAATCCCAAACCCTTGAACTGCATCCGACGGATGCAGGCTGCGCGTTTTTGCAAAACGCTTTTGTTGTTCATCAAACTTGTATTTCTTTGCCGGAACCGTTGCGCTTTGCCGCCCAACTTGTTATTATTAAACGTGAAAGAACTTTCACAGAGAAACGGAGAAAACACCATGCCTACTTTGGAATGGATCGGAAAAAGCAAAGTTGTCAATCATTATCAGGAAGTGCCGTTCCGTGTGTTGGAGCGTCAGTATAGCTTTGACGAAATGGGCAAGCACACCGAGGACAACGGCAGTGATAACATGATTATCCACGGCGATAATCTGGAAGCCCTGAAAGCTCTGCTGCCGCAGTATGAGGGTCGGGTGAAGTGCATCTACATCGATCCTCCTTACAACACTGGAAATGAGAAGTGGTGCTACAACGATAATGTTAATGATCCGCATATTCAAAAGTGGCTGGGCGAAGTCGTTGGTAAAGAAGGCGAGGATTTGACACGCCATGACAAGTGGCTCTGCATGATGTATCCTCGGCTGATGCTGCTGCAGAAGTTGTTGGCGGATGATGGTGCGATTTTTATTAGCATTGACGACAACGAGCTTTACAACTTGAAATCCATCTGTGATGAAATCTTTGGTGCGAGCAGTTTCGTTTCCAATATTTCGTGGCAGCGCACTTACTCCACTCGAAATGATTCTAAAGGCATCGTAAACGAGGTGGAGCATATTCTGGTCTACAGCAAACAGCCGGGATGGAATCCCAACAAGTTATCTCGTACCGAAGAAATGAACGCACGTTACTCTAACCCGGATAACGATGTATGTGCATGGAAAAGCACAGATGCTTTTGCACCCGGAGCTACAACGCATCAAGGAATGGTTTATGCTATTCAGAATCCATTTACAGGCGTACTTCTTTACCCGTCTAATGGACGTTGCTGGTGGATCAGATGTTTGAAATTATGTCGCAGTGGGGCGAGTATGAATTGCGCGAGATAGCGGATGCTCAGAAAAGAGCATCAATATGCGGAGTGTCAGAAGCGCAGGTTAAAAGTGGTGTTAAAGCAATCATGCTATCTGACAGCGTGGAAGATGCTGCACAAAAGGCAGCTGCGATTTATAATCGCGGACAGTGGCCATTGTTCTACTTTGGTCAAGGTGGAAAAGGTGGAATTCGTAGAAAAACATATCTTGATAATGTCGGAGGTCGCGTTCCTACAAACTTCTGGCCGTTTTCTGAAACTGGTCATACAGATGAAGCAAAAAAAGAAATGTTGACGATTTTTGACGGGAAGGCACAGTTTGACACGCCTAAGCCTCGCCGCCTTATTGAATTTGTGCTGAGGATTGCAGGTTCTGAGGATGCGCTGATTCTTGATTCCTTTGCCGGCTCTGGAACAACTGCCCATGCGGTGCTGAATATGAACAAAGCGGATGGAGGACACCGCAAGTTTATTCTGGTGGAGATGGGCGACTACGCCGATACTACGACTGCCGAACGTGTGAAGCGTGTGATCAACGGCTATGGCAAAGACAAGAACGCCGTAGAAGGCACTGGTGGCAATTTCAGTTACTACGAACTGGGCGAGCGGCTGCTTCTGCCGGATGGCAACCTGAATGAAAGCATCGGCACAGACAAAATCCGTGACTACATCTGGTATACGGAAACGAAGAAACCTGCGGTGAATCAACAGAACGAAAGCCCATATTTTCTCGGTGAGAACAACCACACCGCTTACTATTTCTACTATGAGCCAGACCAGATGTGCGTGTTGGACTATGCTTTTTTGTCTACCATTCCGGAAAAAGCGGAAAACTATCTGATTTATGCTGACCGCTGTGCATTGAGTGAGAGTGATTTGCTGCGGTTTGGTATTACGTTTAAGAAAATTCCGCGCGACATTGCGCGGGTGTAAGGAGGACGGCTCTTATGGAATTGAAAAATTATCAGAAAGCCGTCATTCGGGATTTGGAACGCTATCTGGAAATCCTGATGCAGACAAAGAACATCGAAATGGCCTATACTCGGCTCTGGCAGGAGAAAGATGTAAAAGTCGGATTTGGCGGAATGCCCAAGTATCAGAATCTTCTGCCCGGTGTGCCGAATGTCTGCCTGAAAGTTCCTACGGGCGGCGGCAAAACATTTTTGGCTGCAAATGCCATCGAGCCGATTTTCTCCGCACTGGGTGTGGTAAAACGCCGTGCAGTGGTTTGGCTGGTTCCGTCAGATGCTATCCTGACCCAAACCTTGGCTGCATTGCGTGACCCTGCACATCCTTACCGCCAGAAAATTGATGTTGCCTTTGGCAGCCGTGTAGAAGTGTATACCAAAGAACAGCTTTTGATGGGGCAGCACTTCAATATCTCTGCGGTCAACGAGCAGCTTTCCATCATGGTGCTGTCTTACGATTCGTTCCGTGGCAAGAAGGAGCGGCTCAAGGCCAAGCAGGAGAACAGCAGCCTTGTTGCGCTGGCAAATGCACTGGGCGAACCTGATATGCCGCTGGAAGATACCGACCCGACCGCCTTGATGCAGGTCATTAATCAGCTGCATCCGCTGGTTATCGTGGACGAAAGCCACCATGCGCGCAGTAACCCGAGCAAGCAGATGCTGCAAAACTTCAATCCCTGCTTTGTGCTGGATCTGACGGCAACGCCCACTAAGGAAAGCAACATCATCTCCATTGTAGATGCGATTCACTTGAAACGCGAGAACATGGTCAAGTTGCCTGTCATCGTGATGAACCGCAACAGCCAGCAGGATGTGCTGCATGATGCCATCGAGATGCAGCGGACACTGGAAATTCACGCAAAAGATGCCTACGAAAAGGGAGGCAGCTACATTCGCCCCATCGTGCTGTTTCAGGCGCAACCCAAGAGCACAGAAAATGCAACGACCTTTGAAAAACTGCGCCAACGCCTGATTGCAGCCAACATTCCAGCAGAGCAAATTGCCATCAAGACGGCGGAGATCAACGAGTTGAAAAATGTGGATTTGCTGTCGGAAAAGTGTTCGATTCGCTTTATCATTACAGTCAATGCCTTGAAAGAGGGTTGGGACTGCCCCTTTGCGTATATCCTTGCTTCGCTGGCGAACCGCACCAGTCAGGTGGAAGTGGAGCAAATCGTAGGGCGTATTCTGCGCCTGCCCTATACCCGGAAACATTCTTCTCCGATCCTGAATACTTCGTATGTTCTGACCTCGTCTGCGGACTTCAAGCGTACGCTGGACGGCATCGTCAAGGGCTTGAATAACGCAGGCTTCACGGACCACGATTACCGTGTGCAGGAAGAAGCTGCCCCGGTCGAGCCGCTGCCCAAAGTGGAGCAGACCATCTTCTTGGCACAGCCGACAAACGAAGCAATGCCCGCGGCATCGGCGGAAGAGGAAGAGTTTTTTGATTTCGACCCGACACTGTTGGGTAGCACCTTGGCAAAGGCAAGTGTTTCTCCCTCGGTGCAGAATATTTTTGACCGCTCTGAAAAGGAACAGAACGATTTTGATGTTGCTATGCAGCAGCACCAGAATGACCCGTTGAGCGATTTGCCGCTGGAGGTGCAGGACAAAGTGGATGTTTCCCATGTAAATCCAGAATTTCTGGAAGATGTGCGCACCCTTAAATTGCCGAAATTCTACTTAAAAACGTTGCCAAGCCTTTTAGATCCGGAAGGAAAAACGGAGCTGGATAAAGCCCAGCTGCTTTTGGATTTTTCTCTGAAAGGAAAACCGAGTGCAATCGACTTCGGCCATCTAGACGACGATTTGGCGCAGGTCGATTTGGAAGACCGCGATACCACGACACCGCGTATCTCCAAGCTGAAAGATGATTATCAGCAGTACATGAACAGGCAGTTTCCACTGCTTCCGGGCGAGGATAAACTGCGTATCTGCAAGGATATTATCCACAAGAGCCTTTGCAAGATGAACGCGGTGGATGATAATGAACTGCGGCGTTATGTCGATGGTATCGTGGATAATATGAACCGCGAAGAGCTGGACGCGCTGGAACGGATGCCTGTTAACTTTGCAGCAAAAATTCGTGCATACGTCATGCAGCTTCAAGAGGAAACCGCACGGGAAAACTTCTACAAGTGGCTGGAAACGGAGAAAATCGTATGTGAACCCCGCTTTCAGTTGACGGAGTATATAACCCTCCCGGATAGCACTTCTTCAATGAGCAAGAGCCTGTACCAGACCGAGGGCAAGATGGATGGTCTGGAATATAAAATGGCTCTGGCAATGACCAACATGGACAACATCCGCTGGTGGCATCGCAACCCGGAGCGTAACAAGTTTTCGTTCTGTTTGAACGGATTCCGCAATCATTACCCGGATTTTATCGTCCGCACGATCAGTGGAAAAATTATTCTGATTGAAACCAAAGGCGACCAGCTGGAAAATGCAGAGTCCAGAGAGAAAATCCGTCTGGGCCGTGCATGGCAGGATGCCGCTGGCAAGCAGGCATACCGCTATTATATGGTGTTCCAGAATAAGGATTTGCAAATGGAGGGAGCATATCGCTTTGATGAGTTTTTGACGCTGTTGAGGGAACTGTAAACAGAACCGAGGCTGTGGCTGAGAGGTAAAATTATGGGTAAAGGTAAGAAGAAAAAGCCGATTTCTCCGAAGAAAAGTATTCAGAGCCTTCAAGAATCAAGAGATGGTGGTCAAATTGCGCTTAGAGGATATACCTACCAGTTTTTGTATGCTTGTTATTTGATGCTGACGAGCCAGAATGAGAATACAATCTTTCAACTTGAAGGCATCGAAGATGTTGACCGAATTGAAAAACAAGACGGCGGCCAAATTACACATATTCAGCTCAAGTACTCCGTCAATCGGCAAAACGCAAGCTTTTTGGCTGATGTTCTGCAAAATTTTCTTGAGGCATATCTTCTTGATAAAGACAGATATTTTAAGATGGTCTATGATTTCCCAGTTGCAAATGGAAATTTGAAGAAAATTCTTGATGGAAAATTAGATGAAGCTTCTCATAAATATTGGAAAGAAGTGATTGAAAAAATTAAAGAGAGCCAAACATCATGGGATTGGAGCCAATATAATTTTGAAGATTTTTTGTCTAGGCTGTCGTTTGAAAACCTAAAAAAAGAAATTTTTGAAGATGAAATAGAAAAGGCACTAATTCAATACCACGATATCAGTACAGATAATCTCAAATTATATGTGAATAGCATAAAAATCCTTTGCCTTAAAAAAATGGAGAATCGCGATTTAATAACAAGAAAAGAATTGGTTTCTTGCGTTGAAGCAGTTAAGATGGACATTAGCAAAGGGGCTCAAAATCCAGCGCATAGCTGGATTAGAAAACTTAGTTTTTCAAAAAATGCAGCAGAACATGGGAATGATTTCTATGAAGGGAAAAAAGCAACTCCTGCGGATATAGCAAAAAATCTTCCGGTAGAACGTCCAATGCTAGAGGGGAAAATTATAACGTCTATACAAGAAAATATAGTGACTGTAATAAAAGCCTCCAGCGGGCAGGGAAAGACAACACTCGCATTAAGATCGGCATATTTACTTCAGAATGAATATACTGTCTATCAAGTGACTGTATGCGATAACAATGAACAGCTAGGCAATACCGTTCAATATTTTAACTCTCGGTTACGTCTTGGAGAGAAGCTTCTGATTTTGATTGACAACTTGGATGGCAGAGTACAAAAGTGGAATGGACTTGTGCAGCTTTTGCAAGCTGAATTACCAACTAATTATAAGGTTCTTCTTACGACAAGGGAAATTGATTGGTACAATTATAGTGGTGATTTGAGCAATATCCGCTCAATAAATATTATTGTCCCGACATTAGAAGAACAAGAAGCAAAAAATATTTTCCAAAAATTAAAAGAAACAGGAAATCTGCACCCCAGCATAACAAATTGGAAACGAGAGTGGAATCGAATTGCCGAACGGAAACTTTTAATAGAGTATGTTTATTTGCTGACTCATGGTGAGATGCTTTCTGAACGAATTACAGCTCAGATGAAAGAACTTGGGCAGTCTTCATTTGGACAGCTAAAATGTGACATTTTGCGTAAAGTATGCTTTGCTGATGTTTGTGGGGTAAAGCTTACTGTCCGAAATCTCTTTTGCAGTCAAAAAGATTATGCAGGAGCAGATTTTGGCGAACTGTTAAAAAATCTAGAGTCGGAATTTTTAATTCATCTCAACACGGATGATAATTATGTAGAAGGACTGCATCCAATCCGTTCGTGGCATATTGTAAATCAGTTACATGAATTTGTTCCCCTCGAAAACACGGCAATTTCTGTAATTAAAATGGTCGAAAAGAAGGATTATGCAGTACTATTTTCTCATATTCCCGAATTTTCGTTAAATAAGAGTGCTTTTTTCAAAGAGGTCCTAGATTTTTTGTGGGACGAAAACGATCTGTCCGGATGCCTTCGGGCAGTAAAAGGTCTTTTTTCGGGGGATGTTTTACAGTATTATCGGGATAACAAAGATTTTTTTGATGATGCAAATGCTCATTTTGGACTAGAACTTATCGCAATGGAAAAATGTCCATTTAAGACATTTGATAAATTTGGCGTTTCAGTGCAAACGCTTGATAATCTGCAAAAAATACATCCAGATAGTCTCAACGGAAAATATTTACAAAGACTTCGAGATAAAATACCTGACTGTGATTTGCCGCAAATGTTTATCTTTGGATTTTGCAGCACGCTTTACCAAAGGGCCAAGACTGTTTCTTTTGAACAAGTTACAGATCTTGAATCCTATTCCCAAATTGCAGAATGGATTTATGACATAACTTCTGAACTTGGCTTGGTGGCAGAAATACCACTAAATGAGGTATGGAAAAAGTCTGATAGGATGTCTTTGGAATGTATGGCGAGACTCATGTATCTCTCGTTCTGTAGCAACCAAACGGCATATAGAGCATATATTTCTCAAAATATGGATGAAATTTTGACGTACTATAAGCGCATGACGAAATCACATAGTGTCTACGTTGATGAAACTTCAGATGCTATCCATGTTGAGTATATACTCTCTTTAAGTGAAATTGGAAATGCGAATGAAGAAAGCGTTTCAAGAATCAAGCAACTTTGTCGGATGCTCCCGATATTCAAAAAATATTGTACAGATGCATTAAAACCAGAAATCGAGATGCTGAAAAATTATTTTGTTCCGGATGATGCACATAAAGAAATGCCAATTGAGAACGTAGTGATAATGTTCCATCAGCATTTAACATCTTTATGGAATAAAACAATTCTTAGCAATTACGAATTTGAAATGGTGACAGACTGGATAGAATACTGGTTTAATCTTAGAAGCCATATTTGTACAATGGCGAACGATTGCTGTGAGTGTTTAACCAAAGCGGAAAGTCCAAAACTAAAAGAAAGTGCAATCAGAAAGAGCATTTGTATTTATAGTGAATATCAGAAGCTCATAAATAATGAAAGAAAATATCCCGGAGAAGAAAATCCATTTGAAGAAGATGTTCCCTGTGTAAGAAAATTTCAAGGTATAAAAAGAAAATATTTTTGGTCTATAACAAACTTCACAGGACAATTTCCCGGACTCTTAAAAAGAGACCCAAAAAATGCGAAGCTTGCAATGTTTAATATTTTGGCTGCACAGCGCGCGCTATCAGATGTTCAGCAATTCTTTGATGAAATAGTATTCGACACTCCGTTAAAAACGAAGCATTTACAATTGTGTGAGTTAGAAAAAGTGAATGTTAGCCGCCTTATGATGGGATGTTACTATTATTATGACAACCCGATGAACAAAGGTTTTAACAAGTACACAATAGATGGTTGGTATAAGGCAAGATGCACTAAAGAAAGGCAAAAAATTCAAGAAGGGCTTTCTGCCTTGACTGAATTTTATTCTGTGATTTTTCCAGAGAACAATTATTATGCCGGAATATTAAATTACTATCCTATCATAATTGGTGGATTTGATAAAAGTTCCGAAGATGCTTGGAATGCTTTGCTGATTAGCGGAATGCAAATTTTGAATTCCAAATTTGATTATTTAGAGGTGCTTTTTAAGACAAATCAGGGAGAAATAGAAAATGTTGCCTATCGCATTCCAAAACAGTTTTTTGCCTATGTGAAAAATGCTTTGGAATCTCCATCGGCAGAAGTACAAGAAAATCGGACATCTATATATCCTGTAGAGGTAACACCGCAAATGTTAGGATGCTTTTCGCAAAAATATATAGTTGAAAAAGCAGAAGATAATCTTGCAAAGTCTATAATAAGCGAGATTGGCGAGTATCTATGGGATTACTCAATGTGCCGAAAGTTGTTGGCCGGTCCTGAAGATTCAGATTATGGTATAGAGCAATTGGATTTCTACCGAATGGCTATCAACGAAAAAATGGCTCTGTTAGATTTAGATGAATCTAAATGTATAGAACCTGTTTGTTTGAAAGTCTTTTCTGGATCAGACTTTTCCAGTGAGGAATACAATAGTTTGCTAAACACATTGATTTTTAACAATGTATGATTCCTTATTGAAATTTATATTATAGACTGAATCCCAATAATAAGCCCACAGGCTGGTACTCATATCCAACCTGTGGGTTTTGCTATACTTGTCAACTGATACCAATTACTATCAGCTGTTTTTCTGATTTTCGTTCATGATTCTTCTGGCTCGTCCGCGCGTGGTGTCCTCAAAGGTTTCATCCTCGCTGAATCGTAGCCAATAGGGGTCTTCCATCAGGCAGGCGTTGGTGCGTTTGACGATTTCCCATGCATTGTAGTTCGGCAGACCCATCATTTTCAGAATTTCCTTGCAGTCCATCCGATTTTTCGGAAAGATTCGTTTCTTTGCCCAAACCACCACATCAACCAATGGAACTTCACGTTTGTCACCGATGAAAAGGTTCAGTGGGAGGCTGTACTGCGGCACGTCCTCATTTGCGCAAAGAGACTGCCCATCTTCGCTTAGGTGTGCAATTTCTTTTTCATCCATCATCAATTTCAGATAGGCCATTTTATCACCCCATGGCGGCTTTCAGGTAGTGCAGACGGTATTTCAGGTATTGACGGATCGCAGATGCTCTTTTTTCGCTCAACAATGCAAGAATAGGCGAGATGGACTGAATGATTTCACTATACAACTCGTCCAAGTCACGCGTTGGCAGCACAGGCTCATCGATCATCTTGATTTGCTGGGCATGGTGACTGCGGAACGGTTTGGCTTTGTCAAACTGATAACGGAGCTTCGTGTCAGTCAATTCTTCATCCGTTGCCCACGCAAGCAGACTACCGCCATTGTCGTAAATAGGCGGAGCATAATTTTTTCCATCCCGGACGATTACATCAAAATTGTTTTCGTGGCGGTCTTCGTTGCCGATAAAGGCGTCAAATTCCAGCATTTGATAAAGCCACTTCTTACCATATAGTTCTATCGCATACTGGAACAATGCTTCCGGTGAGGATGCCTGACCGCCGGCAAGAAAATGGGCATCAGCCAAGTCTGCAAAATGATACAGTTGTTCATCGTCCGTTGTGAACTTGGGGCAGACGCTGACTACATCGCAGGAATAGGTTTGAATGTCGGGAAAGAGTTTGGCAGGCATCAACGTATATTCTACATGGGGCAGATTCAGCACCTGTGCAATCAGCGATGCCATCACCTCAGAATACGGCTCATACCCAGCGGTTCCGGCCTCTGTGATGGAGTTGCCCTTGACCATAACAAGCTGATCATCTACATGATACCAGCCCTTTGAGAGCATTCCACGGCTCGTCCGTGTTTCACGCTTTTCAACCAACTGGATTTTTGCAGGGACTTCAATTGGGCTCATGGTATCACGCTCCTTTGCCCCATTATACCATGTTTGGATGGATAGACAAGGTAAACTATGGTCAATAGCAAAAATCAAAACATCAAATTGTTTTTTGAAATTTGAAGTAGAAAAGTCAAATCAAATATGAAATTTCGATAGAAACATTAAATTTTTCGCTCAATAAGTGAAATGAACGCTCAAAAAATGAAATCCAAACCACAAAAGTGAAATTTGATGGTTGAATACTGAAAAAGTGTTAAAAAGATTTTAATATTCTAAATTCGACTTGAACTGTTTTTTGCATATCGTCCTTGCAGATACCCTTTGGAGATATTCTCACCTTTCCGGGGAGAAAACTCGGTCAGGGCGTAAATATCGGTCTGCATGGTCTTTTCGTTCTTCTCTGCAAACCAGATCTGATCCCGGCGCAGCAGGGTCAGGTCGAGAAGCCCTGTGTCATGTGTAGTAAAAATGAGCTGGGCGTGGTTTGTGTTAATGGCAGCATCCTGCACCATCTCGATCAGATGCCTTGTCAGCAGCGGGTGCATACTGGATTCGATCTCGTCTACTACCAAAACAGACCCGGATTCCAAAGCGGCAAGCCACATACCGATGCGAGAGAAGAAACGCTGTGTCCCAACGGATTCCTGCCCCAACGGGAGCCAGAAACCCTTAGAAGTGCCATCTTCGGCATCGAGGGTGTGCAGTGCGGAAATGATAGGCTCTTCCTTGGAGCCTGTAATGCGGATGTCCTTGATACCGAGGTCTGCATACAGCATTTCATGCAGGATACGGCTCTTTTCAGAGCCGCCCTGCCGAATGGCAGATAATGTAGCATCCAGCCGCATTTCGGTTCCCATAAAGCCTGTCAGCTTTTCAAAGAACCACAGATACGCTTTTTCGGTCTGGGGGCAGTTCCACTCGTTCGAGCTGGACAGATAAAGGCGGTTTTCAGCAGTTCGTCCAGAAAGTGTAAGCTGTTCTTGGATGTTTTCACGAAATTGGTAGCTATTTCCCACTCTGGAAAAAATCAATGCTTCCCGGCCATTCGGCCAGTGGTAGAGATATTCGGTCAGGACTTTGGACTTGTCAAACGAGAACCCATAGGCATACTTGATGCCGCCATAAAAATAGATGGCTTCAAAGCTGGTCGGCTGTGTGGGCTGGTCAGTGAAAGCAAACGGCTCCTGCGGAAGGGACTCGCCCTTCAGCAGCTTGGCATATCGGCCACAGACCATTTCCCGCATGAGCAGGAGAGCATGGAGAACATTGCTCTTTCCAGCTGCATTTGCGCCGTACAGTGCCAGCACAGGCACAAGCTGTTTCTTCTCGTCCGGCGAAATCAGGCAATCAGACAGACTTTTATCCTTAGATGCTTTTAAGCTGATAATAGCCGTGTCCTTGATGGAGCGGTGGTTGGTGACTGAAAATTGAAGCAGCATCGCGATTCCTCCCAGATGATTTTCTGAATCTAGTGTACTCTATTCTGGGCAGAAAGTCAAATTTTGATTTTGAAATTTGCAAATATTCCGCAAAAATCAAGAATAAAATCAAAAATGTCGGCTTTTGATACCATTCGGATGCTATCAGAAATCATTCTGCATACACGACTTCCCTCACCACCACCTCCTCTGCCTGCGCTTTCAGCCCATTCATGTGCGCCACCCAGAGAAGCTGTGCGCGCTCTTTGTCCGGCGCGGGGTACTTGTCTAACAGAGTGGTCATCGTGCGTTCCAGCCACTTGCAGGCCGTTTTCTGGACATCCTGCAAATGCGGCCAGAGCGTACCGTTCAGCAACATCCGGTTGTACAGCACAGGACGCTGAGTTTTGTGATAGGCCAACCGCATCCGGCCATATTTGCCTAGCGGTTCGGAATCATCGGTCTGCGGCAGGGTGAGCAGGGGCAGCTGATACTCCCCAACCTGTGCGTAATGGATCTCGGTGCGGACGGCGTTCGTGTTCTTCATGGAAATTCTCCTTTGCATTTTCAACAGGTGTTGCGTTCTTTGTGGAAAACAGCGCTTACTTCTTCCGATTCTGTGCGGTCAGCCAGTTGCCCTGCGCTTGATAGTAGTGTTCCATGGTGGTGGGGGCGTTCAGGATGGTGGTGCGCAGATAGGCCATGATGTTCTTGATGGGCTGGGTGGTGTTGGACATCACATCGAAGATGTACTCAACGTGCTGGCTGGTCAGCTTGTCCAGCCGCAGCCGGATGGCTTTGGTGGTCTGCGGCTGCTTGCCGACGTACTGGGTCTGCCGAGGACAGCAGTACATCTCCACAATATTGTCCAGCAGTTCCTCCAGCTTGTCGGGGTCGTACCGCTGGGCAAGGGTGTCGATCTCCAGCCGTTCCCGAAACTCCTCCCGCACCTGTGCTTCCATCTGGTCAAAATCTGCGGATTCGTCTGTCTGCCCTGATAGATTAGTACTTTGTCTTTTAGTATTTTGTTTATTAGTATTTTGTTGCGTTGCCTTTTCCAAATTGGGCTCAGCCAAATTTGGAAAATCCAAAAATGGTGAAGAACAAGGTTTCATGCGACTTTTGGTTGCGGACGGGTCCGATGACCCGCCTTCCTTGCCGGGAACGGCAGAATCGTCCTCAACAGGCGATTCATAAACCTGATAATCGTAGTCGATGATCTGCCCTTTGGCATTGCGGACTTTCTGACGGCGGACATAGCCGTGTTCTTCCAGTTCCAGAACAGCGGTGCGTACACTGTCAAGACCATCCTTGCAACCAACGGTCAGCCCTTTCAGGCTGTAATCCCAATCGTCCGGCAGGGAGAGCATATAGGACAGCAGTCCCTTGGCCTTCAGGGACAGCCTCTTATCCTGCAGGTGGTGGTTGCTCATGACGGTGTAGTTGACGTTTTTATTGACGCGGAATGTTGACATGGCGGCTTCCCTTTCAGCCCAATGCGGGCAAGAGAAAACGCAGCATCTCCCGGCTTTCGGGAAACGCTGCGTTCAGACAGGGAAGCCTGCTGTGAGCTGGCACAGCAACGGCAGCACTGCATAATTCTAACGGACATCTAACACAACTACACCTGAAATGCAGCCGTTGACGCCCCGTGTGAAAAAGGCTTTTTCTAACGTCATTTCGCAAAAAGCGGCTGATTTTTGCCTGCAAATTGCGGTGTGACGTGCCTTTTTGGAGGTTACAAGAATGCCCTCAGCTGCCAATGACAGCCGCGAGGGACCAGCTTCATCCAACAATTTCAAAGACTCGAAATCGTTTTGTCCTTAACCGGGCAAAAACAGCCCGGTGGGCTGTTTTTAGGGCGCGGGAGAACCCACCATCTCCGCCAGAGCCGTCAGCGTGAAGAAAAGCGCTGGCGGTTTTCTTTTTGCACAGTGTAGTGAAGTTGCTGGTGGGATGAGAACAGCCCGTGCCCGGCGCTTTGCGTCCCGCCGGGCAAAAACAGCCCAGTGGGCTGTTTTTAGGGCGCGGGAGAACCCACCATCTCCGCCAGAAGCCGTCAGCGTGAAGAAAAGCGCTGGCGGTTTTCTTTTTGCATAGTGTAGTGAAGTTGCTGGTGGGATGAGAACAGCCCGTGCCTGGCGCTTTGCGCGGCGGCAAAGCATATACTGGAACAGTACGCCCACAGAGCGGGGAGAGCTGCGCTGCGAAACGGGGCGGCGGCCGCGCTGGGATGCAAGTCTTTGGACAAAATAGACATAAAAAGAAAAGAATTTTTAGCACTTAAAGCAGGGCGCGTACAGAAAAAACAAAAAATACTGACAGCTGCGCCGTCAAATAAGGACTTTTGACGCATTTTAATAGAAAAAAGAAAAAACCACTTTCTTTTTTTGCAAAAATATGTTACTATTCTGTTACGGAACTATGGACAGCCTGCAACCAGAGGCGTCTGTAAACACAAACATTCTTTAAGGAGGAATGTGTCTTATGATGAAGTATCTCCAGAAACTGGGCAAAGCTCTGATGCTTCCCGTCGCGGTGCTGCCGATCTGCGGCATCCTGATGGGCATCGGCTACGCTCTGGCTCCCGCAGTTATGGGTGCTGAGGGCGCAACTTCCGGCGCAGCATACACCATCGGCTTCCTGCTCATCAAGGCAGGCGGCGCTCTGATCGATAACATGGCATGGCTGTTTGCCATCGGTGCCGCTGTCGGCCTTGCTGACAACGATGGTACCGCAGGTCTGGCCGGTCTGGTCAGCTTCCTGATGATGCAGCAGCTGCTGAACCCCGGTGTGGTCAGCGCTGTGCGCCACATCGAAGAGGGTACCGCTACCTACATTGCATACCAGAAGGTCGCCGGCAACTCCTTTATCGGCATTCTGGCTGCCGTCATCGGCGCTGCCTGCTACAACAAGTTCAAGAACACCCAGCTGCCTGACTGGCTGGCATTCTTCTCCGGCAAGCGCTTTGTTGCAATCGCTACCGGTCTGATCTCCATCGTAGCATCCGTTGTTCTGCTGTTCGTCTGGCCCGTCATCTTCGACGCTCTGGTCGCAATCGGCAACGGCATCGCTGGCATGGGCGGCATCGGCGCCGGCATCTACGCCTTCCTGAACCGTCTGCTCATCCCCACCGGTCTGCACCACGCTCTGAACAACGTGTTCTGGTTCGATACCATCGGTCTGGGCGACCTGACCCACTTCTGGGCAGGTGAGACCAGCGCTGATGTGGGCTGGAGCCTTGGTATGTATATGTCCGGCTTCTTCCCCTGCATGATGTTCGGTGTTGCCGGTGCTGCTCTGGCTATGGTCAAGACCGCTAAGAACAAGAAGGCCGCCATCGGTCTGGTTCTGTCCGCTGCAATCTGCGCATTCGTCTGCGGCGTTACCGAGCCCTTCGAGTTCGGCTTCATGTTCCTGTGCTTCCCGCTGTACGTTGTGTACTCCGCTCTGTACGGCATCTTCACCATCATCACCTACTACTCCGGTTTCCGTGCTGGCTTCTGCTTCTCCGCAGGTGCTACCGACCTGGTGTTCTCCGCTTCTCTGCCTGCAGCTGCTAAGACCTGGATGATCATTCCTCTGGGCATCGCTGCATTCGTGGTGTTCTACTTCGTGTTCTACTTCGCCATCACCAAGTTCGACCTGAAGACCCCCGGCCGTGAGGATGACGACGAGGAAGCTGAGAAGAAGGTCGTTCTGGCTAACAACAACTACACCGAAGTCGCTTCTGCTGTTCTGGCTGCTGTCGGCGGCAAGGAGAACGTGAAGGACGTTGGTTACTGCGCAACCCGTCTGCGTTTTGAGGTGAAGGATAACACCAAGGTCGATGAGAAGGCTGTCAAGGCTGCCGGTGCTGCCGGTATCATCCGTCCCAGCAAGAACGCTTGCCAGGTCATCATCGGCACCAAGGTGCAGTTCGTGTACGACGAGCTGAAGAAGATGCTGTGATCCTGCACTTCTGAAAAGAATGAACTGCAAAAGTCTGGTTGATTTTGCAGTATGAACCGGGCCGCCGGGGGCGGGGTGCACAGCGCCCCCTCCCGGCGGTCCGCTCTTTTTGCACAGCGGTACAATGTTCACACAAAAGGACTTTTGAAAAAACACCCGGCGTGCTATACTGGGTGAAAAGAAAAGAGAACGAGGTGTTTTGTATGATCCTTCAGAATGCACTGGTCTATACCCCGCGCCACACCTTTGAGCGCGGCACCATCGTCATCCGCGATGGCCGCATCGTGCCCTTTGCCGCCCCGGAAGAAGGCGAGAAAGTGCTGGACGCCGAGGGTCTGTACGCCCTGCCGGGCCTTGTGGACATCCATTTCCACGGGGCAATGGGCAAGGATTTCTGCGACGGCACCGAGGAGGCCATCCAGACGCTGGCGGATTTTGAGGCAAGCAAAGGTGTGCTGGCCATCTGTCCCGCCACCATGACCTACCCGGAGGAATTCCTGAACCATGTGATGGACGCCGCTGCCGCCCACAAAAACGGCAAGGGCGCCGACCTTGTGGGCATCAACATGGAGGGCCCCTTCATCAGCCCCAAAAAGGTGGGCGCACAGAACCCGGAGTATGTGCAGGGAGCAGACGCTGCCATGTTCCGCCGCTTGCAGAAGCGTGCAAACGGCCTGATCAAGCTGGTGGATGTTGCCCCCGAGGAGCCGGGCAATCTGGACTTTATCAAGGAGTGCCATAACGAGGTGCGCATTTCCATCGCCCACACCTGCACCGACTACGACACCGCCGTCAAGGCCTTTGAAGCCGGTGCCACCCACATGACCCACCTGTACAACGCCATGCCCGGCATCACCCACCGTGCACCCGGCCCCATCATTGCCGCCATGGAGCACGATGCCGAGGTGGAGCTCATCACCGATAACGTGCACATCCACCCCGCCATGGTGCGCTTCACCTTCAACACCTTCGGCGATGACCGTGTGTGCCTGATCGCCGACAGCGCCATGTCCTGCGGCCTGCCGGACGGCCAGTACAGCCTGGGCGGACAGGCTATCACGGTCAAGGGACCCCGCGCTACCCTGACCGAGCACCCGGACACCATTGCAGGCAGCAACACCTGCCTGTACGACTGCATGAAGCGCGCCGTGCTGGAAATGAACGTGCCGCTGGAAAGCGCCGTGCGTGCCGCCAGCGAGAACCCCGCCAAGAGCATCGGTGTGGACGCCGACTACGGCTCTCTGGCCGCCGGGCGCTACGGCAATGTCATCCTGGCGGACAAGGAACTGAACATTCAGGCCGTCTACCAGAAGGGCACGCGCATCGTCTGATCGCCGGCAGCGCAGCGGGAGCAGCCCGGGCTTTTTCCGGGCTGTTTTGGCGGGCAGACGCCTTCGCGCAAAAACGACATCTTTCTTGGCCCGCACCTGGCATTGCGCTATAATAAAGCTGGTTCCCGGTAGCAGCCGCAGGGTGCGCTGCCGGGGATGGGAGGAACGCATCGGCGCTCGTTGTGCATGGTTTTGCAGCGGTTCCCCATGGGGAGCGCCGCGGCAGGGCGTGTTCCGGTGCGTTCTGACACTGCTTTTTTCTTCCCGCAACGCCCCCCGTTTTTTCAGTCCGGATCGCATCGCCGGAACGGCGAACGCGTTCAATAAACGAGCAGAGCACCCGGCCCTGCGAGAATATGGAGGAATAGATTATGAATTGTCCAAAGTGTGGAGCGCAGCTCCCGGATGGAGCAAAATTCTGCGGCAGCTGCGGCGCACGCCTGACAGAGCCCACCCAGACCATCGTGGCGCGCAAGCCCACTGCCCCGGTCGTGCAGGCCCCGGAGGAGGTCGCGGTGCAGCCCGATCAGGGTGCCGCTGCGGCCAAAAAGTCCAAGCTGCCGCTGCTGATCGTGGCCATCGTGGCTGTGGTGCTGGCTGTGCTGGCAGTGGTGTTCTTCGTGCTGCCCAACCTGGGCGGCTCCAGCAAGAACGCCTATGTCGCACTGCAGGACGGCAAGTATGAGCTGCTGCCCAGCCTGAGCAAGACCGACACGGTGGAGATCGCTTCGGCCAAGACCGACGAGAGCGATTACGAGAGCCTGAGCACCGCATTCAGCCCGGACGGCAAGTATTTCTACTATATCTCCAAGCTGGACGGCAGCTACGGCACCCTGAACCGTGCCGAGTATGGCAAGCTGAAGGACGGCTCGGACAAGAACGACAAGTACATCACCACCATTGCAACGAACGTGAACCTGGGCTTCTCGGTGCTGAACAATGGTGTCGTGTACAAGAACTCCGACGATAAGCTGTACTATTACGACGGCAACCAGCCCACCACCCTGGGCAAGGATGTCTACTCCTTCCGTGTGGACACCGAGAAGAACCGCGTGATGTACTATACCGCCGACGACAACGGCGACTTTACCCTCTACTTCGTGGACCTGAAGAAGCCGGATGAGTCCACCAAGCTGGTGAGCAGCGTGTACTCGCTGGTGTCCACCCAGAACCTGGACCACATCCTGTACTACAAGAAAAACGACGATGATGAGAGCATTCTCTACAGCGTGGATACCGCAGGCAACACCGAAAAGCTGGTGGATGACTACGAGACCGTGACCTACGGCGACGACGCACTGTATTATCTGGGCGCTTCGGGCGAGACCTATTCGCTGGCTTCGGTGCTGTCCGATGCCGACAACTACACCAAGGAGCCCAGCGAGGACGATTACTCTGTCCCCTACTACTGGCACTATTACTTCGGCCAGTACGACAACGAGAGCGACTATGACCAGATCGTTGCTTCCTGCTCGACCTCGGTGCGCTTCTTTGGCGAGTACGCTTCCATCGACGACATGCAGTATTCTTCCGATTCTGCTGTGGCGCTGGCCTGCAAGTCCTTCGTGGACAAGTATTCCTCTCAGGAGGACGGCGACGGCTACTTCCCGCTGACCGACGCCGTCAAGGCAGACCTCGTCACCATTGCGCAGGCTTACGGCGAGTACGGCGACACCGCATGGCATGAGCTGTGCGTGGGCTGCGAGCAGGCTGGCAGTACCACCGATTACGATGCCTACTATGCTGCCCAGAGCCGCTATGAGCTGGTCCAGTCCATGAAGGAAGAAACCCCGGTCTATAACCTCTACAGCTTCAACTACAAGGACGGCACCACGACCGTGATCGCAGAGAACCTGCTGGCGGCCGTGAACTACCAGAACACGATCTTCTACTACGGCGCAGACGCCCTCACCGGCACCGTGACCGTGGACGATGTGGTGAACAGCGACGGCAGCGACTATCTGGAAGATATCATGGAACCGGCCAATGTGCATGTGTATAACATGGATACGGGCAAGACCGTGAACATGTCCAAGACCTTCCTTGAGGCCATTGCCGAACTGGACGATGCCGCCATGGTGGGCGATTACGTCCTGGTTGAGGACAGCGACGAGGGTACCCTGTACGCTGCCAAGGTCAGCGGCAATGTCATCGGCAGCCTGGAGATCGTGTCGGATGACGCTTCCATCTGCAGCGTGGAAGACGGTGTGCTGTACTACGTTGCGAACAAGTACGACAGCAACGGCACCTCTTATGTGGACCTGTACACCTACGCGAACGGCAAGTCCACCCGCGCGGCGCAGGACATCGCAGCCGATTACGCAACGGTGTACGAGGACGGCCAGCTGCTGGTGCACACCGGTTATAACAGCTACGACGACAAGGAGATCGCACTGATCGCCAAGGACGGCACCCGCACCGTGATCGCGGACGGCGTGAGCTGGGTCCGCCGCGTGGATAAGAACACCACGCTGTACATCTCGGACAACGATCTGTACAGCTACGACGGCAAGGAGAAGACCCGCCTGCTCACCGATGTGGACCAGATGTGGTGCAGAGATACGCTGGCCGGGACCACCATTGATCTGGGCTGGTACGGCTATTAAGATTCAGCGAAAAGGAGACGCAACCATGGCATTTTTCGATGAAATGAAGAACCGGGTCACCCAGGCGAGCCAGAGCGCGGCCAAGAGTGCCAAAGAGTTTTCGGAGATCACCCGGCTGAACGGCGAGATCTCGGATGCAGAAAGCCGCATCAACCAGCTCTACAATCAGATCGGCTATGAGGTGTACTGCGCCTACAGCGCACACCCCCTGCCCGAAGCAGCCGATCTCATCGAGCAGGTGAATGCCCTGCACGATAAGATCGAGAACTGCCGGATGCAGATCCAGACCATCAACGCAGCCAGCCGCTGCCCCAACTGCGGCGCAAAGATCCGCCCGGGCATGGCCTTCTGTTCCGGCTGCGGTGCACGGCTGGTCCAGGCAGAGCCTGCCCAGCCCGCCGCACAGGCTTTCTGCCAGAACTGCGGCGCGCCGCTGGCCCCGGGTGCAGCCTTCTGCACCAGCTGCGGCACACGGGTGGAGCAGCCCGCGGCTCCCACCCCGGCTCCCGCTCCCGCCCCGGCAGCTCCGGCACAGTCGGCGGCATTTGCCCCGGCACCCTCGTTCCAGCAGCCCACCCAGCCCGTGCAGCAGCCTGCCCAGCCGGCAGCCCCGCAGACTTCGGTCTGCCCCAGCTGCGGTGAGCCCATCCCGGCGGATGCGACCTTCTGCATCAACTGCGGCGCAAAGCTGGACTGAGCCAACGACTTATAAAGAGCATACCCCACATCACGGGAGGATGGAATGGATAGACCGAAACCTCTGACCGCAAACGTCGGGCAGGACGCCGCATACCTCGGCATGCGCGTGAACCTCATCGGCGAGAACGGCCACATCGACGCGCTGCTGCTGCCCCGGGTGGCAGAAGGCAAATATCGTTTTTCCCAGGCGGGCAGCGGCTTCCTTTCCATCGAAGCGCTGGGCGGCCAGTGGTATCTGTGCTGCGACGCGGCCACCTGCTTTGTGGGCGCGCAGTCGGTGGACTGCCGCCAGACGCCGCTGGCACTGCGGCAGATGTACTTCCTGCGCAATGCGGGCCGCCAGTATATCCTGTATGCCGAGACCATCACCAAGGCGTCCAGCGTGTTCCGCAACTACCGTGCACGCTACAATGTGCCCATCCGCTTTGGCCGCGACAACACCAACGATATCGTCAGCTCCAACGGCTTCGTCAGCCACCACCATGCCATCTTCCGTCTCACCGAGCGCGGCTGGGAGGTGCAGGACCTGGAGAGCGCCAACGGCGTTTACGTCAACCACTGCCGCGTGAGGGGCACCGCCGCGCTGAAGCTGGGCGATGTGGTCTACCTGATGGGCCCCCGCGTCATCGTCGGCACGGACTTTCTGTCCATCTGCTCCGGCGACACCAAAATGTACGTCAGCCCGTCGGTGCTGCCGGTGCTGGACCCGCCCCGCGGCGACGTGGGCGTTGCCACCGGTGCCCGCCGCGGCGGGCTGTACAACCGCGGCCCCCGCAGCCGTTATTCCATGGAGTGGCCGGCCATCGCAGTGGATGCGCCGCCCATGCCCATGAACTCGGACAAGATGCCGCTGGTGCTGCGCATGGGTTCGTCGGCCGTCATGGGCGGCCGCTCCATCATGATGGGCAGCTACAGTATGGCCCTCACCTCGCTGGTCTTCCCCTTCCTGACCCAGCGCTACACCGAAAAGGAGCGCAAGGAATATGAGGCCCGCCGTCTGGAAAAATACGGCGAATATCTGGAAGCCAAAAAGCAGGAGATCGAAAAAGAGTGCAAGCACGAATACGACGTGCTGAACGCCAACTACCCGAACATGTCCAGCGTGCTGGGCTACTTTGAGAGCATGGTCTCCCGCCTGTGGGAGCGCCGCAACACCGACGACGACTTCCTCACTTTGCGCATCGGCTCCGGCACGGTGCCCATGCGCGCCGCGCTGGAGTACCCGCAGGAGCGCTTTGAGATGGAGCAGGACACGCTGGAAGCGCAGATGTATGCGCTGGTGCAGCAGACCTACGTCATCCCCAAGGCCCCGGTGATGACCTCCCTGCTGGAGGACTACGTCTGCGGCGTGGTGGGCGACCGGCCCTATGTGCTGGCCTTTGTGCGCAGCCTGGCGGCCCAGCTCATGATGACCCACAGCTACGACGAGGTGAAGTGCATCTTCCTGCTGGAAAAGGAAGAACTGCCCGCCCTGAACGAGGTGCGCTACCTGCCCCATGTGTGGAACAACGAGCGCACCATCCGCTTCCTGGCTACCAGCCAGCCCGGCGCCAGCGCCATCGGCGAATACCTGCGCCGGGAGATGGAGGGGGCCTTCGGCGCAAAAGCGGATGTGGCGAAATACCGCCGCACCCACCCGCACTATGTGGTGTTTGCGCTGAGCAAATCCCTTTACGATAACCTGGAAGTGCTGAAAGATGTGCTGGCCGAAGACCACAACGTGGGCCTTTCGGTGGTGGCCGCCTTTGAGCAGCAGCCCAAGGAGAGCACCCGCATCTTCCGCATGAGCTCCACCGGCACCCATCAGGCCTACGACCTGCTGCACCCGGACCAGCCGCCCCAGGAGTTCGCGCTGGACCGCTACGGCGAGGACCGCTACCTTGCCAGCATGAAAAAGCTGGCCAACACCAGCCTGATGACCATCGCAGGCAGCTACAGCCTGCCCAAGACCTTCACCTTCCTGGAGATGTTCGGCGTGGGCAAGGTGGAACACCTGAACCTGCTCAAGCGCTGGGCCGACAGCGACCCCACCCGCAGCCTGGCTGCGCCGGTGGGCGTTGGCACCGACGGCGAACTGTTCATGCTGGACCTGCACGAAAAGCGTCAGGGCCCCCACGGCCTGGTGGCCGGCATGACCGGCTCCGGCAAGTCGGAGTTCATCATCACCTACATCCTGTCCATGGCGGTCAACTTCAGCCCCGACGAGGTGGCCTTCCTGCTCATCGACTACAAGGGCGGCGGCTTGGCCGGTGCCTTTGAGGATAAGGCCCGCGGCATCCATCTGCCGCATCTGGTGGGCACCATCACCAACCTGGACGGTGCCGCCATCTCCCGCTCGATGATCTCCATCGAGAGCGAGCTGAAACGCCGCCAGCGCATCTTCAACGAGGCGAAAAGCCGCTGCAACGAAGGCACGCTGGACATCTACGATTATCAGCGCCTGTACCGCGCCCACCGGGTGGAGGAACCCCTGCCGCACCTGTTCATCATCTCGGACGAGTTTGCCGAGCTGAAAAGCCAGCAGCCGGAGTTCATGGACAAGCTGATCAGTACCGCCCGCATCGGCCGAAGCCTGGGCGTCCACCTGATCCTGGCCACCCAGAAGCCCTCCGGCGTGGTCAACGACCAGATCTGGAGCAACACCAAGTTCCGCGTCTGCCTGCGCGTGCAGGACACCGGCGACAGCCAGGACATGCTCAAGCGCCCGGACGCCGCCAGCCTGAAGGACACCGGCCGGTTCTACCTGCAGGTGGGCTACAACGAATACTTCGCCATGGGCCAGTCCGCATGGTGCGGCGCCGAATACATCCCGCAGGACGAAGTGGTCCAGCAGAAGGACGAATCGGTGCAGGTCATCGACGACACGGCCCAGACTCTGCTGGTGGCAAAGCCCATCAAGAAAAAGAAAAAGGCCGAGTCCAAGCAGATCGTGGCGGTGGTGCAGTACCTGTCCGAGATGGCAAAGCGCGAGCACATCATCCCGCGCACCCTGCTGCCGCCCCCGCTGCCCACCATGCTGACGCTGGCGCAGCTGCAGGAGCGCTTCCCCGGCAAGACGCCGGAAAAGATCTCGGCCCTCGTGGGCATGATCGACGACCCGGGCAAGCAGGAACAGTACCCGATGGAGCTGGACCTGCAGAGCACCCACAACCTGCTGCTGGTGGGCGAAAGCGGCTGCGGCAAGACGGCCATGATCCAGACCATGCTGCTGAACCTGGCCCAGCGCTATACGCCCGAGCAGGTCAACTTCTACATTCTGGATTTCTCCAGCAAGCTGCTGACTCAGTTCCGCCGCATCCCGCACTGCGGCATCGTGCTGACCGACGAGGACGAGCCGTCCATCGACCGCCTGTTCGAGATGATCACCGACGAGACCAAGCGCCGCCAGAAGCTGTTCGCGCAGGCCGAGGTGAACAGCTACGAGGCTTACTGCCGGGTGGAAAAGCTGCCCCTGTGGGTGGTGGTGATCGACGGCGTGGTCAACTTTACCAGCATCAAGAAGGGCAACTTCTACTACAGCACCATCCACGATTTCATGCGTGACGGCGCGCCCTACGGCATCAAATTCGTGCTGGCAGGCGGCCATTACAACGAGTTCAGTATGCGTGTGCGGCAGGAAGCCAGCGAGCACATCGGCATGAACCAGAAGGACAAGTACGGCTACTTCGACATTCTGGGCTGCAAGACCGAATATCTGCCGCCCTGCCTGCCGGGCCGCGGCCTGTGCATCTGGGAGGAGCAGCCGCTGGAGTTCCAGGGCGCGATCCTTTCGGACAGCGAGGACCAGCAGGCCGCCGCACAGCAGCTGCGCGCCGCGCTGGACGAGATCGCGGCCCGCGATGCAGCATACCCCCCGGCCATGCGTCTGCCGATGGTGGAAGAAGGCCAGAGCTACGCAGAATTCTGCGAAAAGTTTGCGCCGATGCGCATCCCGCTGGGCTACAACCTCTCGGATGCAAAGCCGGTGGCGCTGCCGCTGCGCCAGACCTTCTCGCTGACGGTCTACAACGGCAACCCGGCCGGTGCCGAGCACATCGTGAGCACCCTGCTGCAGGCGTACTGCCGCGAGCACATGGAGCTGTTCATCGTGCGCCGCAACTTCAACAGCATCTATGCGGACGGTTCGGACCTGCTGCAGCAGCTGCAGGCGCAGACCAAGGTCACCCTGTTCGAGCAGGATAAGGAGACCGGCCTGCAGGAGCTGTTCGAGCGCCTGATGGCGATCATGGGCGAGCGCATGCAGCTGCGCAACGAGTTCGTGCAGCAGAACGGCCTGACCCGTGGCGACCCGCAGAACACGGTGCGTGCCTTTGAGTATATCCATGCCCACAGCACGCCGCTGATGGTGATCTTTGAAAACTACTACGAGTTTGCAAAGTCGCTGTACGACGGCCAGGCGGTGATGTTTGCCGAGCTGTTCCGTGCGCAGGACCCGAACACGACCAGCAAGAAGAACAACGGCTATGGCTACAACATCTACTATACGGCCTGCTTCGGCCCCGGCGAATATACGCTGACGGCGGCCCAGACGCCGATGGCGGACTGCTTCAACCCCCAGAAGTTCACCCTGATGTTCGGCGGCCAGCTGGACAAATGCGGCGCCGTTCCGCTGCCGCGGGATTACCTGGCGATCAACGAGCCGGATGAGCACTACAACCACTGCGTGATGTATTATCAGGGCAGGCTGGCCGGGCTCTCGCTGCCCTGCGGCGAGCTGGTGCATGTGGAACCCGACCCGGATGAAGTGCCGATCATTTGAGAAAGCAAGGAGAATTGACCATGGCTGACAGAAAGAGTGTCCAGACCGAGGGCTATCAGCTGGAGCTGGAACACCTGACCCAGGAGAAAAAGCTGATGCAGCAGCTGCTGCAGATGTGCACCGAGCAGTATGCAGAGGTCTGCGAGCGCTTCCCCGAAGAAGATGCGATGAAGATCCACAAGGATTACCTCAAAAAGCAGCTGGGACGGTATCAGCAGTGCGTCCGGATCGCAGAGTGGCGCGCCAAGAAGCTGCGCGGCATCACCTTTGGCCGCGAGGAATATCCCGCGTTCTGCGAGAAGTTCCCGGCTGGCCGCATTCCGCTGGGCTACGACGACCAGAGCGATAACCCCATCGCCCTGCCGCTGCGGCAGATGTTCTCCCTCTCGGTGGTGGTGAAGGAGCCGGAGACCCGGGAAAAGGTCTACGCAAACCTTCTGGAAGCCTATGCCCGCGAGGGGATGCAGGTGATGGTCTTCAAGAAAAAGAAGAACAGCCTGTTCGGGGAGGGCTCGCCCCTGCTGCAGGCCTACCAGAAGCGCACCGACATGATCCTGCTGGAAGCTGCGGCAGAGGATGGCAAGCGTCTGGTCGATAAACTGACAAAAGAAATGCAGAAACGCGCGGACCTGAAGCGTAAATACTGCAAGGAGCATGATCTGGATGCGGCCGATCCGACTTCTGCATTGAAGGCCTTTGACTTCATCCGCAGCAAAACGAAGCCGCTGATGGTCTGGTTCGAAGCTTTTGAGGAGCTGGAGACCATATTCACAGCAGAGGACAAAGCATCACTGGGTGCATTGTTTGCGGCAGGCGGCAAGCAGGAAGAAATGACGGACTACGCCAACCTGCAGCGAGGCCGCGGCTACAACCTGTATTATACCGGCTGCTTTAAGGAAGGCTTTTCCCAGTGCGGGCAGCAGCGGGATGATTCCCTGCTGGAGCAGTTCAACCCCCAGCAGCACATCCTGCGCTTCAACGAGGAGCCGGAGGAAAAATGTTTCGCCCGCTGGGAGGAGTACCAGTACGGCATCCCCGGCAAGACCCAGTGCAGCTGCATCATGACCTACAACGGCGAAGACTACTGCATCACGATGCCCTGCGGCACCCACGAGGAAGAAAACCCGGACGATCTGAACATTTTCACGCTGGACCTGTAAGGCGGAGAACGGCATGGATAAGCTTTTGCTGACCATCGAAGTCCCTTCGGTGGAACAAATATTCGATTTTACGGCCCCCAAGACCATCACGCCGGGCCTGATGCGCGAACTGCTGTATCAGGTGCTGGCAGAGCTGACGGGCGGGGCCTACATCCCTTCCGGCGCAGAACTGCTGTGCCGGCGCGAAGACCGGAAGGTTTTGCCCACGGAAGTGCCGCTGGAAGACAGCGGTGTACAGATGGGCGACCATCTGATCCTGTTCTGAAACAGTGAGGACCCATGGATTATTACATCGACGAGCTCTACGCAGGCTGCGTGAGCGAACTGAATACCCTGTATCAGCTGTTGGAACAGGACAAAGACGAACTATTAGACTGTGCGGGAGGAGAACTGCTGGACGCGTACAGAAAAAATACAGATCTCCTTCTGCAGCAGCTTGATGGAATACAAAAAGATCTGCGCATCATTTTTGATGCCTGATCGAAAAACACATTTAATTGGAGGTATTGTACTATGGCATCTTCGGCAGTGAATATTGACAGCCAGCGCGGCGGCCAGTGGTGCGACGCAGTGGAGCAGATCAACAACAAGGTTCAGCAGGTCATGAGCGAGGTCGCTCAGATCATCGAGGACCTGGGCAACTCGGACAAGGGCGGCAGCATCGGCGAAAAGCTCGTGAAAGCAGCAGCCGGCTATGTGCAGAAGTTTACCGAGATGGTCAAGCAGTTTGTTGCGGTCGTGAAAACAATAGCAGAACAAATCGGAAAAGTGGTCCAGTTCGCAGAAAAGGTCATCGGCGTTATTTCGACTGTGGCGAAAATTGTGGCAGTATTTGTCTGATCCTGATATGGTGTGGCTTAAAAGCGAAAGGAGCACATTATTATGGCAACGAGTTTTGAAAGCATCAAGCTGAACTTCCAGTCCAGCGCATATTCTACCGCCGTTACCCAGCTGGAGTCCAAGATGAAGGAGCTGGAGCAGGCCCGCACGGAGTACGACCAGCGCCGCAGCGAGATCCCTCAGTTCTGGGATGGCGATGCACGAGACGAAGCCTATGAGGTTATCGGTGCAAACATCGCAAACGTCAAGACTGCTTACCAGGCTGTGGAAGAAAACATGAAGGCCTTCAAGGAAGCAGACGACGAGGGCAACAAGATCACGACTGAGACCAAGCAGAAGCTGGAAGATGCCCGCAAGCAGGTGCAGAGTCTGTTCCAGTCCTGATGGAATTTTATCTAAACCCCGAGCGGCTGGAACAGCGCAATGAAAACGTGCGCGAACAGCTGCGCCATGTCCGGCGCTTTTCCGAGCTTGTCCGGCAGAGCAAAAAGATCGACACCATGCACCAGAAGGAGCTGATCCGGATTCAGCAGCGCCTGGACCGCATGGAGCGGAATCTGTCGCAACTGATCACTGCGACCGACGACGCACTGGCCGAATATGCAAAGCTGCAGCAGGAAATGAAGGATGATATGGCCCAGCTCAGGCACGATGCGACCCAGCTGTTTACATGACGTGAGTGTTGGGCGGCTCGCCGCAATACCATTTGCAGGCGGGCCGCTTTTTTTATCAGAACGATTTGAGGATAAGGAAGGTACGCGAAACCATGCGGACACTGAAACGAACGGCGGTATTCCTTTTGACCCTGCTGTGGCTGGCGGGGTGCGGGCTGTGCAGTTTTGCAGCGGGCGATCAGCCGGTGCTGTGGGCGGCGCAGACCGAGCAGAGCGCGGTGCTGTATCTGCCGCAGTCCGGTGATGTGACCGAATGCCTTGTGGGCAGCGTGAAGTGCACCGGCGTCCAGTCCAAGGCCATCTCGGAGCTGGAGCACCCCATCCACACGCTGATCTTACTGGATAACTCCCTCTCCATCCCGAAGGAGAGCCGGGAGACCATCTCCAAAATTCTGGACAACCTGGTGGGCAACCGGATGCAGGGCGAACTGTATACCATTGCCACCATTTCCGATGATATCCGCTATCTCTGCTCTGCCGAAAGCGATTATCTCTCGCTGGGCAGTGCCATTGACGGCATTACATATGAAAACCAGAACACCCAGCTGACCGACCGCGTCTATGAGGCGGTGCAGAAGCTGTATGATGCCGACCCCACCCAGCTGTGCCGGGTGGTCATCATCTCGGACGGCGTGGACGACAAGCAGATCGGCTACACCCGCACTGAGCTGGAAAACCTGCTGCGCAGCTGCGGCTACCCCATCTACACGGTGGGCTGCGGCCCCAACGACACGGCTGAGCGCAAAACAAAGCTGGAAAACCTGTTCGCGCTCTCCCGCGTGAACCGAGGCCAGTCCTGGTATCTGGCCGAGACCAACGACACCTTTGCCATCGCAAAGGGCATCTGTGAGTACAACGGTGCTCAGCGGGTCACCGCGAAGCTGCCGGACGAGGTGTGTGACGGCTCCACCCGGGCCATTCAGGTCACCTGCGGCGGCACCGCCTACAGCACCCAGCTGAAGATGCCCTTCGTGGCGGCCTCGGAACCGGCTTCGTCGGTCAGCAGCGCCCCGGCCTCGTCGGCCGCGGAGCCGGTGCAGGACAACTCCAACCAGACGAGGATGCTCCTCCTGCTGGCCGGTGCGGGCGCTGCGGTGGTGATCGTGCTGGTGGTGGTCTTCGTGGTGCTGGGCCGCAAAAAGAAGGCCGACGCCAAAAAGAAGGACGCCCCCAAGGACCCGCCGCTGCCCGCCCGCCACGGCACCGTGGTGGTCACGGTGGACGATGACACCCCCGGCGTGCAGAAGACCTGGAACGCTGAAAAGCGCCCTGCCCCGGCCCCGGTGCGGCCAAAGCCCCAGCCGGTGCCGCCGCCCCAGCCCGTGGACCCCGGCGACGCCACGGTGCGCATGTTCGGCCGCAGCACTCCCTTCGGCGAGACTGCGGCGGCCGGGGCCCGCACCCCGGTGCTACGCCTGACCGACCTGAACAACGCGACCAACACCTACGAAGTGCCGCTGGACGGCATCGTGACCATCGGCCGCAGCGCCGGCTGCCGCCTGGTGCTGAGCCGCCCCTCGGTCTCCCACAGCCAGTGTGACATCTTTGTGCAGAACGGCCGTGTGTGCATCACCAACCGCAGCGCCACCAACCCCACCTGCGTCAACGGCCACCCGGTGGGCACGGCTTCCCCGCTGCCGGACGGCTGCGTGCTGACCATGGGCAACGAGAAAATGAAGGTGGTGATCGTCTGACCATGCTGCAGGGTGGAGTATTGTGCAAGACCGGCCTGAAGCGCAAGGTCAACCAGGACCGCGCCGGGATGCTGGCAGACGGCGACACCTGCCTGTGCTACATCGCGGACGGCATGGGCGGCCACTACGCCGGAGAAAAGGCCAGCGGCCTCATCGCCCAGTCGCTGACCGACTGGTGGGACGGCTGCCACGAGGCCGCGCGCCGGATGCCGCTGCAGGAGCTGGCCGAGCACTTCAAAGAATTGCTGGACGGCTGCGCATCCCAGCTCAACCGCGAGATCCCGGAGGACGAATACTGCGGGTCCACCATCGTGCTGCTGTGGCTGAACGGCGGGCAGTACCTGCTGCTGACGGCGGGCGACAGCCGCTGCTACCGGCTGCGGCGGGGGCTGCTGCGCACCGAGTTCTGCCAGATGAGCACCGACGACGTCTACCACGCCAAAGGCCCCGAGGACGCGGCGCTGGAAGGCAAGCTGACCAACTGCATCGGCTCCCAGTACACGGCGCACTACACCGTGCAGACCGGCACGGCCGAGCGCCGCACCCTGTTCGCGCTGTGCAGCGACGGCGTTTACCGCTGCTGCCCGCCGGTCTCGCTGCAGGCAGAGCTGGCCGAGGCTTTCCGCACCGACGACCTCAAGCCGGTGCTGGACCGCATCAGCGCCATCGTCTGCTCCCACGGCGCACCGGATAACTATTCGCTGGTCGTGGCGCAGATCAAATAACCGAAACATCGGCAGGAGGAATTTCATGGATTATCAGATCTCCTATGCCTGCATGAGCCACATCGGCAGGCGCCGGCGCATGAACCAGGACAACTTCCTGTGCGGCGGCATCTATGCAAAGCCGGATCAGCCCGGCCGGGGCCGCGCGCCCATCACTGGCAGCGTCACCTCGGCGCAGACCTCCCTGTTCGGCGTGTTCGACGGCATGGGCGGCGAGGAACGGGGTGAGATGGCTTCCTACCTTGCGGCAAAGGCGGCCTTCAGCACCCTGCGCAGCGGCACGCCCCGCCAGACGCTGGAGGCGGTGTGCCAGAACGCGAACCTGGACATCTGCCATTTCATCGAGGAGAACGGCCTGGGCACCTGCGGCACCACCGCCGCCATGCTGCTGCTGACGGCAAACGGCGTGAGCGCGTGCAACATCGGCGACAGCAAGATCTTCCGTCTCAGTGCAGGCAGCCTGTACCAGATCTCGGAAGATCACCTTTCCATCGCGCCCTACGGCGAGAAAGCGCCCCTGTCCCAGTATCTGGGCATCCCGCCGGAGGAGCTGACCATCTGCCCGTATTACGCCGAGCTGCCCTATGCGGACCAGGACAAATATCTGCTGTGCTCCGACGGCCTGACCGACATGGTCCCGCCCGAAGACATCGCCCGCATCCTGGCAAAGTTCCCGGCGGAGCAGGCGGCGCAGATCTTGCTGCAGAACGCGCTGGACAACGGCGGAAAAGATAATGTGACCCTGATCGTGCTCGAGATCGGGCGGCCCGCTGCGACCGGGCTGCTGGACCGGATCAGGAATCTGTTTTAATGAAGGAGGAACCAAACATGACCCAGGAAATTGAAAAGATCTGGCCCGAATGGAAGGTCGTGGAGCGGATCGGCAGCGGTGCCTACGGCTCGGTCTACAAGGCCGTGCGCAGTGACCACAACCTGACCAGCAGCGCCGCCATCAAGGTGATCTCCATCCCGAAGGACGCTTCGGAGATGGAATCCCTGCGCTCGGACGGCATGACCCAGGACGGCACCCGCACCTACCTGCAGGGCATCGTGGATGACTTCGTCAACGAGATCCAGCTCATGGAGACCCTGAAGGGCATCCAGAACATCGTCAGCGTCGAGGACTACAAGGTGGTGGAGCGCACCGGCGAGATCGGCTGGGATATCTACATCCGCATGGAGCTGCTCACCCCCTTCAACGACTGGAAGGGCACCCGCACCCTCTCGGAGGCCGAGGTCATCCGTCTGGGCATCGACATCTGCTCGGCGCTGGAGATCTGCGAGAAAAAGCAGATCATCCACCGCGACATCAAGCCCGAGAACATCTTCATCAACGAGTTCGGCTTCTTCAAGCTGGGCGATTTCGGCATCGCGCGCAAGCTGTCCGGCACCCGGGGCGGCCAGTCCATCAAGGGCACCTATAACTACATGGCACCGGAAGTGGCCAGCGGCACCAACTACGACGGCCGGGTGGACATCTACTCGCTGGGCATCGTGCTGTACCGCCTGCTGAACAACGACTGCCTGCCCTTCGTGCCCAGCCAGCAGCTGATGCTGGACCAGAAGGCCCGCACCGACGCGCTGAACCGCCGCCTGCGCGGTGATGCGCTGCCGGCCCCGGTGAACGCCTCCCGCGATCTGGCAAACCTGGTGCTGTGCGCCTGCGCGCACAACCCGGACGCCCGCTTCCGCTCGGCGGCGGTCATGAAGCGCGCATTGCAGAACCTGCAGAGCGGTGCCCAGCCCGCGCGCCCGGCCCAGCCTGCTGCGCAGCCCGCAGCCGCCGCTGCACCGCGGGTCCGCGTGAACACCCGTTCTTCGCAGCCGCAGCCGCGCCCGGCGGCCCAGCCTGCGGACGAAAAGACCACCCGCATCGTGCCCGGCCCGGCCCCGGCGGCACAGCCCCAGTCGGAGCCTACCATGCGGGTCCCGCAGCCCCAGCCGGAACCGGCCCCCGAGACCGGCAAGAAGGGCAAAAAGGCCAAGAAAGAAAAGAAGAAAAAGAAGGGCGGCAAGGCCAAGTGGATCCTGCTGCTGATTTTGGTGCTGCTCATCGCGGCAGCGGCCGTGGTGGTGCCCTCGCTGCTGACGGACAACGGCGAGAGCATCCCGCTCATCGGCGGTGCCATCAGCGAGGCCAACGCCGAGAACGCACGCAAGCAGGACATTGAGTCCATCCTGGCGGATGCCGCCACCTACGCCGACGCAGGCGACTACACCAACGCCCTGCGCACCCTTTCCGGCGGCCTGAACAAGTACCCCGAGGACGCAGACCTCACCGCAAAGCAGACCGAATACACCGAGGCACTGGCGGCCAAGAACAAGCAGGACGCCCTGGACCAGGCCGCCCAGTACGCCGCCGCCGGGGACTACAAGTCCGCGCTGGAGACGGTGCAGGAAGCCCAGAAGCTGCTGGGCAGCGACGCCGACTTCCTGCAGAAGACCGCCGAGTACACCGAGAGCTACAAGAGCGCAGCCCTCGAGACGGCAGCACAGTATGAAAAGACCAGCGACTACCTGAACGCCTACAAGACCATCCAGACCGCGATGGACCTGGTGGGCAGCGATTCCTCGCTGAACGTCAAGCTCTCGCTCTATGCGCAGAACTACGCCTCCGCCGTCGCCGCCCAGGCGGATGAGAAGATCGCCGCCAAGGACTTCGCCGGGGCCCGCACCCTGCTGACCAACGCCCTGAAGGAGCTGCCCGGCAACGCCACCCTGACTGCAAAGATGACCCAGGTGTCCTCCTCGCAGCCGGTGTCCCTGTCCACCCTGTCCGTGCTGAACGGCGGCTGGGACTGGAACGCCACCGCCCCGGAAGACCCCTTCGGCAACGATTACTCCGACGCCGTGAACTATGTTGTGCTGGGCGATGATTATTGGAGATCGGAGCAGCTCTACTCGGCAGAGTACCGTGTTTACGGCAATTATTCGTCCATGACCTTCAACCTGGTACCCTATAAGGACACCGCCACGGAAGGCACCGGCTATGTGCAGATCTATGCCGACGATGTGCTGGTGCAGACCTCGCCGGTCATCGGCCAGAAGACCGACCAGCTCACCGTCACCGCTTCCATTGCGGGCGCAGAATATCTGAAGATCGTCGTGCACACGCAGGAGTGCGGCATGATCATCGTCTCGGATGTGCAGCTGTGGCCGTAAACATTGCGTTTTGACCGGAATGAATTGAACACGGAGGAAAACTTGCGATGAAATTCTGTACCGAATGTGGGACCAAAGCGGACTTTGACGAGCAGAAATTCTGCAAAGTCTGCGGCCATAAATTCCCGGAAGCCGCCCCTGCCCCCCAGCCGGACCTGCCGGAGGACGACCCCAACGACCAGACCATCTCGTCGGCTCCTTTCTGGAGCACGCCGTCGGTGCACTCCGCTGCGCCGGAACCGGCCCCTGCCCCGGCAGAGGCCCCGGCGGAAGTCGAAGCCCCGGCGGCTGCGCCGGAGCCCTATGAAACGCTGGAGGAGGACAACGGCCCCACCATCAGCCCGGCAACGAGCGGTGCAAAGTCCTTCCACCGGGCGGCTTCCCTCAGCCCGGAACCCGCTGCCCCGGTGGAGCCTGCCGCTCCCGCAAACGAAGCAACGACTTTCATCCCGGTGACGCCTGCCGCGCCCGCGGACGACGCGACCGTCTTCACCCCGGTGGAGCCTGCTGCCCCTGCAGACGAAGCAACGACTTTCATCCCGGTGGAGCCTGCTACCCCTGCAGAGGACGCGACCGTTTTCACTCCGGTGGAGACTCCCGCCCCGGCAGATGACGCAACGGTCTTCACCCCGGTGGAGCCCGCCGCGCCCGCGGACGACGCGACCGTCTTCACCCCGGTGGAGCCCGCCGCTCCCGCAGAGGACGCGACGGTCTTCACCCCGGTGGAGCCCGTCGCTCCTGCAGATGACGCGACCGTCTTCACCCCGGTGGAGCCCGCCGCTCCCGCAGAGGACGCAACGACTTTCACCCCGGTGGAGCCTGCCGCTCCTGTGTATGATACGGCGGCTTACGCCCCGAACGGCCCCGCTGCGCCCGCAGGCGATGAGACGGTGCGGGCCTTCCTCCCGCCGCAGGACGATGACTACAGCATCGGCGTGAGCGCCCCGGCGGCCCCCGCAGCCGATTTCTTTGCCCCGGAGGCAGGCGGCGGTGTGCCGCCCATGCCGCCGGAGCCCGTGGCAGAGGCCCCGGCCCGCAAAAAGAAGTCCCCTATCCTGCTGATCGTCCTGCTGGTGGTGCTGGCCGCACTGCTGGCCGTTGGCGGCTTCTTCGTCTGGAAGAAGCTGAGCGTCAGCAAGGATGTGAGCATCGGCGGCGTTTCCTACAGCATCGAGGACACCACCGAGCTCGCCGTGCAGGACCCCACGGACGAAGACTGGGCCGCCCTGTGCTCCCTGCCGAACCTCACCAGCCTGACCATCACCGGCAGCGGCAGCACCGCGCTGGACGAGAACAAGCTCACGAAGCTCACCGTCCTGCAAAAGCTGGAACAGCTCTCCGCCGACGGCGTCACCTTCCCGGACGGCGTGTCCGAGCTGGCGAACCTGGATGCGCTGGACACCCTGTCCCTGACCAACTGCCAGCTCACCAGTGAGCAGTGCAACGGCCTGGACGGCCTGCATGGCCTGCGCAAGCTGAACCTTGCAAACAACCAGCTCACCGATCTTTCCTTCCTGCAGGGCCTGACCGGCCTGCAGGAGCTGGATGTTTCCGGCAACCAGATCGTGGATTACAGCCCCCTCACCGCCCTGACGGGCCTGACCACCCTCAGCGTGGACCAGTGCCAGGTGCAGGTGCTGAGCACCCTCCCGGCCCTTGCCAGCCTCACCGTGGGCGGCAAGCCCATTGAGGATACCGCCGCCTATCTGAAAGAGCAGAAGGAGACGGTGGACCTCTACAACAGCGTCATCGGCTGGTTTGAAAGCGGCGATTACAACACCCTGAAGGTGGTGCTGCAGCAGTTCACGAATGCCGATTCTCTGGGCGGCGCGGTGCTGTCCTATGTCAACGGCTGGCTGATGGGCAGCGGCACCGAGTGGGATGCCATCAAGTCCAGCCTGCCCGCAGGCGCCAAGGAAGTTCTGGTGGACACCACCGGTCTGTACTACGGCCAGGTGGTGGACGGCAAGCGCTCCGGCGAAGGCATCCAGCTGTTCGCGGGCAATTACAGCGTCTACAACGGCCAGTGGTCCAACGACCTGCCCAACGGCACCGGCACTTACCGCAAGACTGCCGCCGACGGCACCACGCTGGAGTTCACCGGCACCTATGCCGACGGCTATGAGAACGGCACCATGACCTTCAAGGCCACCAACAGCACCGGCAGCCAGTCCGGCACCTACACCGCCGCCAACGGCAGCCGCACCACGGTGCGCCAGATCAGCGACAGCCAGTACGCCTTTGTCCAGTTCGACAACGTCTACTGGTACGATGCTTCCCCGGACGGCCACGGCGTGGCTGTGGGCAAGATCGCCTATCAGGAGGAGCAGGCCATGGAGATCCTGCCGGAGCCGGACCCCGTCCCGGCGGCATCGTCTTCCTCCGGCTCGGGCAGCGGCTCGGGCGGCCGCGGCTCCAGCTCGGGCAGCGGTTCTTCCGGCGGCGGCAGCTCGGCCCCGGCAGCCAGCACGCCCCCGGCCAGCAGCTCTGCGTCGTCCGATTCCGGTGACGACAGCGGCTCCTGGACGGCAGACGATATCTGGAACGTTGTGCAGCTGACGAAGGATATTATTGATATGTTCAGCTGATCCCGCATCGGCCTGAGCGCAAACGGCCTGCTTTTTGTCCGCGTGGGATAAGGCGGGCCGTTTATTTTCAAGACGAGGAGACACCATGGAGAAGGAATATTACCGGCGCTATGAGCCGTTTTTCGGCGAGTGGAGGCTGGGGCGGTTCATCGGCGCGGGCAGCTACGGCAAGGTGTTCGAGATCGAGCGCCGCGACGCCCTGGGCACCGTGAGCACCAGCGCCATGAAGGCGCTGACCATCCCTTCCTCGCAGGATGAGCTGGACGCGATCCTGGCCAGCGGCATGGACGAGGAAGGCGTGTCCGACTACTTCCAGAAATATGTCGATGACATCAAAAAGGAGATCGCCCTGATGCAGCGGCTCAAGGGCCACAGCACCATCGTCAGCTATGAGGACCACCGGGCCTACCCCCACCCAGACGGCCGCGGGTGGGATATCCTCATCCGCATGGAGCTGCTCCGGCCCATCAACGACGACCTGCGCCGGCAGAAGATCTTCACCCGGGCCGAGGTCCTTCGCCTGGGCATCGACCTGTGCAGCGCGCTGGAAGTGTGCCAGAAAAACAACATCATCCACCGGGATATCAAGCCCGGCAACATCTTCCTCTCCCGGGAGGGCAGCTTCAAGCTGGGCGATTTCGGCGTGGCCCGCATCGCCAGCGCGTCCATGGCGGCCTCCACCCGGGCGGGCACCGTGAACTACATGGCCCCGGAGGTGTTCCAGGGCAGGCGCTACACAAGCAGCGTGGACATCTACTCGCTGGGGCTGGTGCTCTACCAGCTGCTGAACATGAACCGGATGCCCTTCTATCCGCCCCCGCCGCAGAACATCACGCCGGACCAGCAGGAGCGCGCCCGCGCCCGGCGGTTCTCCGGCGAGCCCCTGCCGCCCCCGGCTCAGGCAGACCCGGCCCTTGCGGCGGTGGTGCTCAAGGCCTGCGCCTGGGACCCTGCGGCCCGCTATGCGAGCCCTGCCCAGATGCGGCAGGCGCTGGAAGCGCTGACTGCGGCACCTGCCCCGGCCCGGGAGGGACCGCACCCCGCCGAGACACCGGTCCCACAGCCCGTTCCGGCCCCGAAAAAGGCCCACGGCTTCCACGCCCCGGCCAAGACCCTTGCCCCGCTGCCGCCCCGGCCTGCCGAGGCACCCCCGGCGGAAGGACCCGCGCCTGCCCCGGAAAGGGACCCCGGCGAGACGGTCCTTCTGCTGCGCTGGCAGGAAAAGCCGCGCACCCCGGAAGGCGCATCCCCTGCCGCCGGGCCAAAGGCGGCACCCCCGCTGACTGCGCCCAAAAAGCTGCAGCCCGCCCGGAAGCTGGCCCCCGCCGCCGACAAGGCGCAGGACGGCCCGCCCCCACAGCCCGAAGCCGAAGGATGGCCGCGGTGAGCCCCCGGCCCGCCATCAACAGCGGGGAATCGCCCGCGTGAAAGTGAGGAACATCATGGACAACGAATACTATAAGCGCTACGAGCCGTTTTTCGGCGCGTGGTACATCAAACGCTATATCGGTGCAGGCAGCTACGGCAAGGTGTTCGAGATCGAGCGCCGCGACGAGTTCGACACCGTGTTCACCGGCGCGCTGAAGGCCATCACCATCCCGTCCTCGCCCGACGAGCTGGAGGAGATCCTTTCGGACGGCATGGACCGGGACGGTGCGTCCACCTACTTCCGGGATTACGTCAAGGACCTCAACCGCGAGATCGCCCTCATGAGCAAGCTCAAGGGCCACAGCAACATCGTCAGCTATGAGGACCACGCCATCCACGCCCACGAGGACGGCATCGGCTGGGACATCCTCATCCGCATGGAGCTGCTCACCCCCATCACCGGCTACCTGAAGCAGAACAAGAGCTTTACCCGGCGCGAGATCATACGCCTGGGCATCGACCTGTGCCGCGCACTGGAAGTGTGCCAGCGCTACAACATCATCCACCGCGACATCAAGCCCGCGAATATCTTCATCTCCGAGACCGAGGACTTCAAGCTGGGCGATTTCGGCGTGGCCCGCATCGCCAGCGCCTCCACCGGTGCTTCCACCCGCGCAGGCACCGTGAACTACATGGCCCCGGAGGTGTTCAAGGGCGAAAAATACACAAGCAACGTGGATATTTACTCCCTGGGCCTTGTGATGTACCAGCTGCTGAACGCGAACCGGATGCCGCTTTACCCGCCCTACCCGCAGCCCATGTCCCCCGCCCAGCGGGAGCGCGCCCAGGCCCAGCGGCTTTCCGGTGCAGCCCTGCCGCCCCCGGCCAACGCCGACGGCCGCCTGGCCGAGATCGTGCTCAAGGCCTGCGCCCCGGACCCGGCCCAGCGCTACGACAGCCCCGCCGTGATGCGGCAGGCGCTGGAAGCCATCCTCTACACCGAGGGCGAAGCTCGGGTGATCTACCCCGGCGGCGACGCCGTGCCCGTGCCCGGCACCGGCGGGACGGCAGACCTGCAGCCTGCGCCCGCCCCGGCCAAAAATGTTCCGGACGAGGGCACCATCCGCCCGGTTCCGGTCGGCGTGCCGGAAAGCCCCGCGCAGGAGCCGGAGACCGCAGACAGCGGGACCATCGGTGCGCCGGTGCCTTCCGCTCCGCAGGAGCCCGCAGTGGACCAGACCGTGCGGGTGGAAGCAGCCCAGCCCGCCGCCCCGGCCGACGACCGCACCGTGCGGCTGATGCCCGGCGCAGCGCCGGTGCAGACCCCGGCGGAGGACCGCACCGAGCGCGTGGCCGCGCCGGTGCAGCCGGTGCAGAACGTGCAGGAGAGCGATAAGACCACCTTCCTGTTCGAAGCGCAGGCCGAGAAGCGCCGTCAGGAGGAGCAGGCCAAGCGGGAAGCGGAGGAAGCTGCCCGCCGCAAGGCCGCCGAGGAAAAAGAGGAAGAACTGGCCCGCATCCGCGCCGAGAAGCGTGCGGCAGAGCAGGCTGCCGCCGAGGAAGCTGCCCGCAAGGCCGAAGCAGAACAGGCTGCCGCTGCCAAGGCGGCCCAGCAGCAGGCGGCACCCACTGCCCCTGCGGCACCCCAGAAGAAGGGCAGCAAACTGCCGCTGGCGATCGGCGGCGTGGCCGTTGCCGCCGTGGTGGCCGTGGGTGGCTTTGCTCTGGCCGGGCGCGGAAACAGCCAGCTCCCGGTGGCGGCAAGCACCGCAAGCGTTTCCAGCAGTTCGGCATCCTCTGCCGCATCGGAGAAGGCCAGCCATAGCGCGGCCAGCGAAGAAAGTGCTTCCGCCAGCGTGGCCGAAAGTGCCGCCGCAAGTTCGGAAAGCGAAAAGCCGGTGAGCAGTTCCAGCTCGGTAAGTTCGTCCAGCAGTTCCGTCAGCTCGTCCAGTGCGGCAAGCAGCTCAAAGGCGGTCAGCTCGTCCAGCAGTGTGGCGGCCAGCAGCAGGGCTCCGGCAGCATCCAGTACAGCCCCTGTGGCCAGCAGTACAGCTCCGGTTGCATCCAGTACGGCACCCGCGTCTAGCAGCACAGCTTCGACAGCGGCTTCGTCTAAACCGCTTCCGTCCAAAAGCAATATTATAAGTGTCATCAATGAAGCTCGCACGAACAATGGTTTGAATGCGTTGACGGAAAGTTCGACACTGACAGCACTCGCGCAAAAAGTGATGGAGAATCACCAGCAATATTACAATGGTGAAATTGATCAAGAAACCAGAAATAAGCTGAACCAGCAAGATATGGGGCCGACGCGTACTGCGCGGGGAAGTCTTGGCTATGTTTCTACAACGGGAAGCATTACGGCATCTGACACACAGCGATGGAAAGAAAGAAACAACACCGCGTCCTCGGACTACTATATTGTATGCGGAAGTGGCACGGAGATTGGCGTGGCGACCGGCTGGTTGGCGGATGGCAGAACAATAACAGTCGTAATAACTGGCTAAAAGTGACTGCAAGCAGAAGAAATCTCTGCACAGCGAGGAGAATGAATCATGGACAACGAATACTATAAGCGCTATGAGCCCTTCTTCGGCTCCTGGCACATCAAGCGTTTCATCGGTGCGGGCAGCTACGGCAAGGTGTTCGAGATCGAGCGCCGGGATTTCGACATGGTGTTCACCGGCGCGCTGAAGGCCATCACCATCCCGGCGGACAAAAGCGAGTATGAGCAGGTGCTGGAAGCCGGCATGGACCGCGAGGGCGCATCCACCTATTTCCGCGACTATGTGCAGGAGTTGAACCGCGAGATCGCCCTCATGAGCCGCCTGAAGGGCCACAGCAACATTGTGAGCTATGAGGACCACCAGATCATCCCCCATGAGGACGGCATCGGGTGGGACATCCTCATCCGCATGGAGCTGCTCCGGCCCATCAACGACGCACTGCGCCAGAACAAGTCCTTCACCCGGGCCGAGGTCATCCGCCTGGGCACCGACCTGTGCCGCGCGCTGGAAGTGTGCGGGCAGTACAACATCATCCACCGGGATATCAAGCCCGCCAACATTTTTATTTCGGACACCGGCGATTACAAGCTGGGCGATTTCGGCGTGGCCCGCATCGCCAGCGCCTCCACCGGCGCGTCCACCCGGGCAGGCACCGTGAACTACATGGCCCCGGAGGTGTTCCGCGGCGAGAAGTACACCGCCAATGTGGACATCTATTCCCTCGGCCTTGTGATGTACCAGCTGCTGAACGCCAACCGGATGCCCTTCTACCCGCCCTACCCTCAGCCCATCACCTTCTCGGCGGCAGAGCAGGCCCGGGCCCGGCGGCTTGCGGGCGAGGCCCTGCCCCTGCCCTCCGGCGCACAGGATGCGCTGGGGCAGCTGGTGTGCAAGGCCTGCGCGCCGGACCCTGCCCAGCGCTTTGCCGGCCCGCTTGCTTTGCGCAAGGCGCTGGAAGCCCTGCCGCAGGCGCAGCCTGCCCCTCTCGCCATCGACCCGCCCGGCGGCAGGCCGGACCCCCTCAACGACACCATTGGCACGCCGGGGCCGGATTGGCACTGGCGCAATGGCCAGCTGGTGCAGGACCCGCCTGCCGACGGCGCGGACCCGGAGGCCACCTTTGACCCGCACCTTTCGCCTGCCCCGGCCCCTCTTGTGGACGAGACCGTGCGGGTGGAAACGGCACAGCCCGCCGCCCCGGCCGATGACCGTACTGTGCGGCTGATGCCCGCAGACGTCCCGCCTGCCCCGGCCCCTGCGCCGGAAAAAGACCGCACCGAGCGGGTGGCCGCGCCCGCCCCGCAGGTGCCGGAAATGCAGGACCCGGACAAGACCACCGTGCTGTTTGCCGCTCAGGCGGAACAGCGCCGCAAGCAGGAGCAGGCCAGACGGGACGCAGAGGAAGCCGCCCGCCGCGCCGCCGAAGCGGAAAAGGAGCAGACCTGCCGCGCCGCCGAACAGGCCGAAGCCGCCCGCAAGGCTGCGGAAGCCGCTGCCGAGAAGCCCGCGCCCGAAGCGAAAATCTCCCGCCGGAAGATGCTGGGCATCCTCGGCGGCGCGGCCGTTGTGGCCGTGGGTGTCGGTGTGGGCGGTGTGGCCATGCTGAACAAGGGCAAAGCCGCCCCGGCGGCCAGCGCCAGCGAAAGCAGCAGTGCAAGCGAAGCCGTGGAAAGCGCGGCGGCAGTGGCTTCCGGCAGCTGTGGCGAGGATGCGCAGTGGTCGCTGGAAGACGGCGTGCTTTACATTTCCGGTTCGGGCAGAATGGACAGCTATGGCAGGGCGAGTGCTGTTCCCTGGGCGCAAGTACGGGACCAGATCGAGCTGGTATATTTTGATGAGGGCATTACAAATGTTGGGCAATATGCTTTTTACGGTTGTGGGAACTTGAAGGATGTATTGCTTCCGGACCTGCTGGATGACATTGGCCAATACAGCTTTTCCCTCTGCGGGCATCTCACCTCTGTTCTGATACCGGATGGAGCAAAAACGATCAAGGGTCATGCGTTTGCCAGCTGTGATGAACTTGCGGAGATCATAATCCCTGAAAGTGTGACCAGAATTGAGGAATATGTATTTTTTTCGTGTACGGCACTCAAAAGCGTGAAAGTTGCGAAAAATTGCAATTTTGAAAAGACGGCTTTCCCCGACACAACACAAATCACTTACTATTAAATAAAAACAAAAAATCATCTGCAGCGGTCCCTCCGGCAAAAGCCTGAGAAAGTTTGCTGCAGATGATTTTTGTTTTATGGGGCAGAACCCTCTCAGGCGCTGCCGCGCCAGCTCTCCCGAAGGGAGAGCCTTTTTGGCGCGCGGCCACGGCGATGCCGGAAAAGGCGTCTGGCTTACTGCTCGTTCTTCTTCGCCAGGTCCTTGGTGTAGAGGGCGCGGGTGGCGTTCAGCACGGCCAGCACCATCACGCCCACGTCGGCGAAGATGGCCGTCCACATGCTGGCCATACCAATGGCACCCAGCACCAGGCAGGCGAACTTGATGGCCAGCGCAAACACGATGTTCTGGTACACGATGCGCAACGTGCGGCGGGCAATGCGCATGGCCAGCGCGATCTTAGCCGGGTCGTCGTCCATCAGCACCACGTCGGCGGCCTCAATGGCGGCGTCGGAGCCCAGCGCGCCCATGGCGATGCCTACATCGGCGCGGGACAGCACCGGCGCGTCGTTGATGCCGTCACCCACAAAGGCGAGGTTCTCTTTGGGGCCCTTTGCGGCGATCAGCTTTTCGATCTGGTCCACCTTGTCGCCCGGCAGCAGACCTGCATGGTACTCATCCAAGCCCAGCTCGGCAGACACGGCCTTTGCCACCGGCTCGGCGTCGCCGGTCAGCATGACGGTCTTGCGCACACCGGCATTCTTCAGGCCCCGGATGGCCTGTGCGCTGTGGGGCTTCACCACGTCGGCGATGAGCAGATAACCGGCATACATGCCCTCAATGGCCACGTGCACGATGGTGCCGGTCTCGCTCACAGCGGGAGCCTTCAGGCCCAGCTTTTCCATCAGGCGGGCGTTGCCGGCGGCGACGGTCTTGCCGTCCACCTTCGCGGTGACGCCGTGGCCGCCCAGCTCCTGCACGTCGGTGACGCGGCTGGGGTCGATTTCCTTGCCGTAAGCGGCCTTGATGCTCAGGGAGATGGGGTGCTTGGACCAGCTCTCGGCCAGCGCGGCGGCTTCCACCAGCTGTTCCTCGCTGGTGCCGTTTGCGGGGTGGACGCCGGTCACCTTAAAGGTGCCCTGGGTCAGGGTGCCGGTCTTGTCGAACACCACGATGCCGGTGCGGGCCAGTTCTTCCAGATAGGTGGAACCCTTGACGAGGATGCCGCAGGCGGAAGCGCCGCCGATGCCGCCGAAGAAGCTCAGAGGAATGCTGATGACCAGTGCGCAGGGGCAGCTGATGACCAGGAAGGTCAGGGCACGGTAGACCCAGTCACCAAAGCGGGCGGGCTGGCCCATGAGCAGCAGCACGATGGGCGGGATGAAGGCCAGCGCCAGAGCACCGTAGCACACAGCGGGGGTGTAGATGCGGGCAAAGCGGGTGATGAAGTTCTCGGCGCGGGCCTTCTTCATGCTGGAATTTTCCACGAGGTCCAGAATTTTGGAAACGGTGGATTCGCCGAACTCCTTGGTGGTCTTCACCTTCAGCAGGCCGGTCATGTTCACACAGCCGCTGATGACCTCGTCGCCGGTCTGCACGTCGCGGGGCAGGCTCTCGCCGGTGAGGGCGGCGGTGTTCAGGGCGGAAGCGCCTTCCACGATCACGCCGTCGATGGGCACCCGCTCACCGGGCTGCACCACGATGACCGTGCCGATCTCCACATCGTCCGGGTCCACCTGCTCCAGCTTGCCGTCCTCGCCCTCAATGTTGGCGTAGTCCGGGCGGATATCCATCAGGCTGGAAATGCTCTGGCGGCTCTTGCCCACGGCCACGCTCTGGAACAGCTCGCCGATCTGGTAGAAGATGATAACGGCGCAGCCTTCCACGTAGTCGCCCAGCGCGAAGGCACCCACGGTGGCAACGGCCATCAGGAAGCACTCATCGAAGGGCTGGCGGTTCTTGATGCCCAGCAGTGCCTTGCGCAGCACGTCCCAGCCCACCACCAGATACGGAATGCAGTACAGCGCCAGCTCCACCGGCGTGGGGAACTGGGGCAGCAGCTTGAGGATGAGCACCAGCACCACCGCAGCGATGATGCGGTACAGGGTCTTTTTCTGCTTTTTGTTCATACAAAACTCTCCTTTTTGCGGGATCCTGGGCCGCATCCGCTGCGGCGGGCGGGGGATTTCAACAATTTTTCCCCATAAAAATGGATATTCCACGGTTTTACCCGGGTTTTCCACGCAGTTTTTCCGGCGAAAAAGCACTTTTAGCCGTCTGTTTTGTGGATTTTCCGCAAACAGTGTTGAAAACCGGGTGGAAAGTGTTGAAAACTGCGGATTTTTTCAACACGAAACAGCTGCGGATAATAAAAGCTCTCCCTCTCGGGAGAGCTGGCATCGCGCAGCGATGACTGAGAGGGTTTGCTCCCTTGTTCTCAGATGTCAAAGATCTCGCAGTCGTCCTCCACCTTCTTGCAGGCGGCCAGAACGTTCACCATGGTGTCGTGGGGGTCTGCACCCTCCGCGAACTCCACCTTCATCTTCTGGGTCATAAAGCTGACGGTCGCACCGGCCACGCCTGCCACGGTGTTGGCGGCGTCTTCCATTTTCTGAGCGCAGTTTGCGCAGTCCACTTCGATCTTGTAGGTCTTTTTCATAATGAGTACCAGCCTTTCGTTATTCTTCGATATGATCCATCCCCATGGAGAGGATACTGCGCACATGGTCATCGTCCAGTGCGTAGAAAACGGTTTTGCCCTCGCGCCGGAACCGCACGAGCTTGGAATCCTTCAGCACCCGCAGCTGATGGCTCACGGCCGACTGGCTCAGCTGCACGGCGCTGGCAATGTCCTGCACGCACAGCTCGTTGTCGTGCAGTGCATACAGAATTTTGATGCGGGTGGAGTCGCCGAACACCCGGAACAGATCGGCCAGCTCGTAAAGCACCTCGTCGTCCGGCATCTCCACCGGCTGGTGTTCGTTTTCCGGCACCGCAGGGGCGGCCTGTTCTAACCCGGTCATTGGCTCATCTCCTTCACATCGATATATGAATATCTGTTCATGTGTTCAGAATAGCATGCGGAAAGGCCGTTGTCAAGGCTTTTTGCAAAGTTTCCGGGCAAAAAATAAAAATGCAGGTTTTTCGCGCTGAAACGCAAAAAGCCTGCATTTTTGATTTGCAATTAGGGTGCATTTTGGGTGGTGCGTCGCAGGGCGGAGATATTCTCTTTTGACGGACAAAAGAGAACCAGAAAGGACGGCGGTGCCCGGAGGGCATGAAAGCCCCAGTGGGGCTTTTAAGCCGCAGACCGGTTTGCGAAGCAAATGCCGCGTGTTCAGCGCGGCAAGGTCGCAGCGATTTCGACGCGCTGGAGCCGGGCGGGGATTGTTCTCTTTTGGCACCAAAAGAGAACCAGAAAAGTGCCAGCGATTTCGACGCGCTGGACCCACGAGAAAGGGGCTGCTCGCCCCTTTCAACCCCAAAGAGGATGGGCTCCATACAAAAAAGCTAGCCGCTTCGCTTAACGCTTTTTTGTGTTCCGCCATTTCAAGGCCCCTCAGCCGCTGCGGCGGCAGCTCCCCGCAGGGGAGCGGGTGCGCCCTCTCCGTCTGCTCCCGTTGGTCGCATCCACCTCTCCCTTTGGGAGAGCTGGCAAACCCGAAGGGTTTGACTGAGAGGGCGAAAGGCTCTCCCTTCGGGAGAGCTGGCGCGAAGCGCCTGAGAGGGTTCGTTCCCCCGCAGGGAGCCAGCGGCAGCAGATACCGTTCGCCGTTACGGCCCTTCCCGTGAAAAAGCAACACCGGAATGACCGCAGTCATTCCGGTGTTGCAATAAAAAATAATATTTCCACTAATATTGCCAAAGCGAACGCGTCGGCAATTCTAAATCGTTAATGCTTTCTCCGGCCTATAACATACCACGGTAGATACATGATCACCAGTGCTGCCGCGATGGCAGGCAGAAAGCCCAGGATATAATACTTCTCGCCCAGCGCGGCGGTGAACGCACTGGTGATGACGTTGCCATAGGGGTTGTTCAGAAAATAGAAGTTCGTCTGCAAGGGCTTGTTCAAAAAGTAGATGGGCAGGGCCGAACCGAACAGAAACGCCAGCACCATGGGCACCCGGCGCACGCTGGGCCGGTAGCCGCCCGCCACCAGCAGCACCGGGTAGAGCACCAGCAGGGCATGGATGCTCACCGAGTGCAGGTTGATGAGGGTCCCCCAGCTGGGCACATCCCGCCAGCTGGGGCACAGCAGCGCCAGCATGGCCCCGGGGATGCACAGGGCGTAGAGCTCCTCCTTGCACCAGCTGCGGTCCGTGACGGTGTTGTACAGGCAGACGAACACATTGATGCTGCACAGATGCAGCGGCAGATAGCTCCAGTTCCACTGGCCGGTCAGGGCCATGCCCAGCAGCAGGGCGGCTTCGTCGGCCAGCAGGGCTGCCGTCACGCCCACGAGGATGTGCCGCCGCGTGCGTGCCCCGGCCCGGCGGTACCACACCGCCATGCCGAGGATGAACAGCGCCGACACCGCCAGCTCCACGAGATGCACCGTGCCGAACAGCGGGTAGCACTCGTACCCGGGGCCGAACTCAGCCGCTGTGATGTCGTAGGATTTCCAGAAATCGCTCATCCGCTTCACCGCCTTTTGGCCCTATGATAGCGCGCAGCTCTCCAAAAGGGAAGACTTTTTTGCAAAAAAGCGCAAAAGCGGGTGCATTCTGGGCCGCAGTGTGGTATCTTATAAAATAGTATACACAAATACGCCGCAACGGCGCACAAAGGAGAGGAAAGTATATGACACTGGAAACTGGTATCCGCGGCGAGCAGAGCGTGCTCGTCACCGCGGCCAACACTGCAAAGACCATGGGAAGCGGCACGCTGGACGTGTTCGCCACCCCCGCGCTGGTGGCTCTGGCTGAAAAGACCTGCTGGATGAGCGTGGCCGACGCACTGGGCGAAGGCAATGGCTCGGTGGGCACCAAGCTGGAGCTGGAGCACACCGCCCCCACCCCCGTGGGCATGACCGTCACCTGCGAGAGTGAGCTGGTGGCCGTGGAAGGCCGCAAGCTGACCTTCAAGGTCACCCTGCACGACGAAAAAGGCCCGGTGGGCGGCGGCACCCACGAGCGCTTTGTCATCAATAACGCCAAGTTCGCGGCGAAGGCGGAGGCGAAGAAGGGTTAATCCTTTTCTTTTTCTTCATCCAACCGTATCGGCGGCAGGTCCGCGTCCAGCAGCTGCTGTTCGGCGTGCACCTGCGCGTCCTGCAAAAGCTGCGCCGCCTGCACACTGGCGCGGAACAGCTCAAAGTACATCGCTTTATAATCCGGCGCGGCGCTCACCCCCCTGCTGTGTTTGTGGGGATAGTCTTTCCCGCACAGCGGGCGGTGATGCGCCGCCGGAAACAAGAAAAAAGAGGAATCCGTTATGAAAAACAAAAATCTATCCTGGTTCGCGGCGCTGCTGGTGTTCGCGCTGCTGTTATGGTGCACGGCGGTCACGCCCGGCAAGATCGCGGACCCGTCCACCTACACCTGCTCGGTGTACAGCACCATCTTCTCGCTGCTGCCGCCGGTGATCGCCATCGTGCTGGCGTTGAACACCAAGGAAGTCTACACCTCCCTGCTGGTGGGCATCGCGTCCGGCGCGCTGCTCTACGCCAACGGCAACCTGGAGCTTGCCATCAACACTCTGTTCTTCAACGAGGACGGCGGCATGGTGGCCAAGCTCTCCGATAGCAGCAACGTGGGCATTCTGGTGTTCCTGGTCATGCTGGGCATCCTGGTGGCCCTGATGAACAAGGCCGGCGGCTCGGCCGCCTTTGGCCGGTGGACGTCCACCCACATCCACACCCGGGCCGGTGCGCAGTTTGCCACCCTGCTGCTGGGTGTGCTGATCTTTGTGGACGACTACTTCAACTGCCTGACCGTGGGCTCCGTCATGCGCCCGGTCACCGACCGGCAGAAGGTGTCCCGCGCAAAGCTGGCCTACCTCATCGACGCCACCGCTGCGCCGGTGTGCATCATTGCGCCGGTGTCCAGCTGGGCGGCTGCCGTTACTTCCAGCGTGCCCGAAGGCTCCGGCATCAACGGCTTTACCATGTTCCTGCGCACCATCCCTTATAACTACTACGCCCTGCTCACGCTGGTGATGATCCTGTTCCTTATCTTTACCGGCACCGACTTCGGCCCCATGCAGCTCAACGAGCGCAACGCGAAAAACGGCGACCTGTTCACCACCGCCGACCGTCCCTACGGCGACGACGTGGATGACGGCACCGAGACGAAGGGCCACGTCATCGACCTGATCGCCCCGGTGCTGGTGCTGATCGCGGCCTGCATCTTCGGCATGATCTACACCGGCGGCTTCTTTGAGGGCGTGGACTTCGTCACCGCCTTTGCGGACTGCAACGCTTCGGCGGGCCTTGTGCTGGGCAGCAGCATTGCCCTGCTGTTCACCTTCATCTTCTACCGCGTGCGCAATGTGATGACCTTCCAGGACTTCGCTGCCTGCATCCCCGAGGGCTTCAAGGCTATGGTCAGCCCCATGCTGATCCTCACCCTCGCCTGGACCCTGTCCGGCATGACCGGCCTGCTGGGTGCAAAGTATTATGTGGCGAACCTGCTGGGCAATTCCGCTGCCGCATTGCAGTACATGCTGCCGGTCATCATCTTCATGGTGGCAGTGTTCCTGGCCTTTGCCACCGGCACTTCCTGGGGCACCTTCTCCATCCTCATTCCCATCGTGTGCCATGCCTTCCCGGATGGTGAGATGCTGGTCATCTCCATCGCGGCCTGTCTGTCCGGCGCGGTGTGCGGTGACCACTGCTCCCCCATCTCGGATACCACCATCATGGCGTCCGCCGGTGCCCACTGCAGCCACGTGAACCATGTGTCCACCCAGCTGCCCTACGCCATCACGGCGGCAGCCTGCTCTGCAGCCTGCTATGTCATCACCGGTGTGGCACAGGCATTCCTCGGTGCAAGCGCCAGCCTTGTCACCTCGCTCATCCTGCTGGCTGTGGCCATTGCCGTGGAGCTGGCCGTGCTGAGCGTCATCCGCGTGCGTACCGGCAAAGCGGCAAAGGAAGCTTGACCGAGAAAGCGCAATTTCCCTTTGCGCTGCGGGCAAAACGTGGTATACTGAAAGAAAATGAACTTTCGGAGGCGCACGACCCATGCTGGAACAGGCATTTCAGGACGTATACACCAAATTCAAGCTGCATTTTTACCAGAACGTTTTTCAGCGTTTTGCCACGCGGGAAGCGACCCTGACCACGGTGGAATCCTTCTGCATGGAAGGCATCATGGCCATGGGCGAGCCCACCATTGCGGAGTTTTCCCGCATGATGCAGATCTCCACCCCCAACGCGGCGTATAAGATCGGCAGTCTGGTGAAAAAAGGCTATGTGGAAAAGATCCAGTCCACCACCGACCGGCGCGAATACAACCTGCGTCCCACCCAGAAGTATATCGATTACTACAACATCAGCTATTCCTACCTGCACACCGTAGTGGAGCGCGCCCGCGAGCGTTTCTCCCCTGAGGACTGCGCAAAGCTCGAGGAGATGCTCACCATCGTGAGCGACGAGCTGATGCCGGAACTGGACCTGCCCAAAAAGAACGCAGAATAAGCAAAAAACCTCCCGGTCGCTGGCCGGGAGGTTTTTTTGTGTATCGTTACTTCTGCTCTTTATCCACCACCTGGATCTTGCCCTTCTTCCACAGCACATAGGAAGTGAGGATGCCGATGGGCAGCATCACGATGATGAAGATGCCCACAAGGCCGCCCAGCGCCGCGCCGTAGCCCGCCAGACGGGCCGCGAGGGAGAGCACCGTCATGATGATGAGCACCGGCAGCACGCCCTTGATACCGCCCTTGACCACCTTATTGCCGCTGGCAGAGCTGGCGAACAGGCCCAGCGCCATGGAGCCGAACAGGGCCGGCAGCAGGTAGCCGGAAGCCGTCTTGACGGCGGGCAGCTCGAACACCGGGCTGATGAAGGAAGCGCACACCGCCGCCAGCGTCAGGATGGCAACGGTCATCAGGGACGAGACCGCCACAGCCACCGAGGCAATGGCTTCACCCTCCGGGGTGTTGGGCTGCTTCTTGGTCAGGTTCATGGCGTTGGCTGCCACGGGCAGCTTCAGGTTCATGATGTTGCCAGTGATAAAAGCCAGGTACGCCGAGCAGCCCAGAATGGGGGTGTAGCTCAGGGCCTCTGAGAAGCCCACCGGGATATAGATGAGCAGGATGGAGAAGGTGTTCACGTTGAACACCTCGCCCAGACTCGGGATGCTGTCGTAGGCGGCCAGCACCACGAAAGGCAGCGCCACCATGTAGATGAGGGCGATCAGGGTGCCCACGCGGCCCCAGCGGTGCGCCCAGCTCTGGAAGGAATCCATTTTGGTCTCGGTCTTTGCTTTGCTCATGTTCCTGCCCTCCTTACCCGAAAATGCGCACCCATGCCAGCGACGAGATCAGGCCGCCCAGCATGGAGAATGCCATCACAAAGTTGTTCAGCCACGCAAGGCCCGGGCGCTTTGCCAGCACGCCCACGCCCACTGCGATGACAAGGCCGGTGATCATGACAGCCGCCTGCACGTTATCCGTGAACAGCAGGATGGGGATGTATACGGAAAACATCACCAGCATGAACACGCCGGAGAGCACGTTTTTCCAGGTGCTGCCGCCGTTATCGGCAGCGGAGCGGTCCACGCTCTTGCACAGCTTTTTGCCGAAGGGCAGCAGGATGAGAAAGCCGCTCAGCATACCCACGCTCATCAGGATCATCACCACGCCGAACTGGCGGCCGGTGGCGCTTTCCAGCATTTCGGCCGAGGATGCATAGCCCAGCACCTGCGCGATGGAGCTGGAGATCATGGTTTCATACGACAGCGAGCCGATGACCGAAAGCCGCCACCATGCCCACACACTGCCCAGCACCGCAATGAGCACGAACAGGCCCACCACGATGGAAAGGCTGGGCACGATGGAAAACACAAGGCTGGATTTGATGACGTTGCTCAGCTCTTTGCGGGTGATGCCCAGTTCCAGGCAGTGGTCGTAGGCCTTTTTCAGATACACCAGCGAGAACGCCGCGATGTAGACAAGGCCGCCGATGACCAGCGCCAGCAAAAGCGGGCTCTGGATGATGTCTTTCATGGTTGCCATGAGATTGTCCCTCCCTCAAATACACTCCGGACGAAAAAAGGCGGGTGTTTTGTGCCCGCCGTCCTTGCGATACGGACAGGATACCGGAAAAAGCCGTGCTTGTCAAATAAGTAACACTAAAGCACGGGCGGTGGTTTGGGCAGATTTTTGCCGCGAAAACCGGCAAAGAAGCTTTACTGCGTTAAAATAATAAAGTGATGACCGCCGGTCACTTTGCATCCGTTGAAAGTTGCATAAAAAACAAAGAAAAATTTTGTCGTTCTGCTGAAAACAGCGCCCGCCCGGCCCTTGCAAACGCCGTAAAACCTGTTATAATACAAGCATCAACATATCGAAGAAATGGGTTTTTCTGCGGCAGTGCGGCCGCAGCCGAAGGACCCTGCGAGATTTTTGAGGGAAAGACCAATGGAACATGTGACCGAACAACAATTGACACGGCAGCAGAGCCCCGTCTGGCGGGCCCTGCGTGCCGCTGCACCCCAGACCATCCCGGTGCTGGCGGGCTATTTTGTGCTTGGCATGGGCTACGGCATCTACGTGCAGTCGCTGGGGCTGCCGGTGTGGATGCCCATGCTCATGGGCACGGTGGTGTATGGCGGCTCGCTGGAATTTGTGCTGGCAAGCCTGCTGCTCAGCGCGTTTTCACCGCTCTCCGCCTTTTTGATGGCCCTGATGATTCAGGCCCGGCACCTGTTCTACGGCCTTGCCATGCTGGAGCGCTACAAGGGCTACGGCCTGCGCAGCTTTTACATGATCTTTGCCATGAGTGACGAGACCTTCTCCATCACCTGCTCGGCGGAACCGCCTGCGGGGGTGGATAAGGGCTGGTTCATGTTTTTCATCACCCTGCTGGACCAGTTCTACTGGGTGGCCAGCGCGGGCCTTGGCGCGGCGATGGGGTCCATCCTGCCCTTCAGTACCGAGGGCGTGGACTTCGTCATGACGGCTATGTTCACGGTCATCTTCCTCAACCAGTGGGAAAAGAGCAAGCAACACTACAGCGCCTTCATTGGCCTGGCCGCACCGCTGGTGTGCCTGGCCATTTTCGGCTCCGGCAGCTTCCTGCTGCCGTCCATGGGCTGCATTTTGGTGCTGCTGCTGGCCCTGCGCAAGCCCATTGAAAAAGCCGAGGGCACCGAGCCGGAAGCCGAAAAGAAAAACGAGGAGGTGGGCGCATGACCGCACTTCAGATGGGCCTGACCATTGCGGTGTGCACCGCCGCCACCATGATCACCCGCTTTCTGCCGTTCGTGGTGTTTTCGTCCAAAGACCAGCAGCCGCCCGAGGTGGTGCGGTATCTGGGCCGGGTGCTGCCCGCCGCCATCTTCGGCATGCTGATCGTTTACTGCCTGAAAAGCGTCACTCCGTTTGCGGGCAGCCACGGCATCCCGGAGGCCATTGCTCTGCTGGTGACGGTGGCCCTGCACAAGTGGAAGCACGAAACGCTGCTCAGCGTGGCGGGCGGCACCCTGTGCTATGTGCTGCTGGTGCAGCTGGTGTTTTGAAAAACGCAAAGCGCTGCCGCGCAGGGGAATTCCTGTACGGCAGCGCTTATTTATTTTGCCGGGAACTGCGCTTCGAAGTCCGCAAATTCCTGCGGGCGGGTCAGGCAGACAAAATATCCCGCCGGGTCGCGGTAGATACCGTGTTTTCCCTGCAGGAAGCCGGGCCGCAGTTCCTTTACCAGAAAATAGTCTGCCTCCGGGTCGTCGGCATAGCGGATGCCGACGGTTTTGCCCGGCACAAAGCCGGAAGGCCCGTAAAAGGCGGGATCGCCTTCCAGCACGGCTGCACCAAAACCGCGTTCCGCGGCTTTCTGCAGTGCAGTGTCCAGCAGCAGGCGGCCAAGGCCCTGCCGCTGCATCTCCGGTGCGATGCACAGCGGGCCGACATTCAGCACCGGCAGGACGCTGCCATCGTCCAGCGCCGCATCGGCCCGGACGGCGGCAAACTGCCCAATGAGCCTGCCGTCCTGTTCCAGCACAAGGGCGAGGTCCGGCACAAAGGCCGGGTCCTGCCGCAGGCAGTGCAGAACAAAATGCTCCATACAGCCCGGGCGGTAAACATTCCAGAATGCATCCCGCACAAGGCTCTCCACGGCGCGGTAGTCGGCAGGCACTTCCTGCCGGATGGTCATTGATGTTTGCTTCATTGGGGTTCCTCCTTTCCGTCTCTGTGCCCAGCGTAACACGCAATTCTGTATAAAAAATGTACCCGCGGCATTTCCGTTTCGGGGAAATGCTGCGAGTACATTGCGGTATCGGGCAAAGCCGTGTCCTTTTTGCGGTTTTGTGCTTACTTGCGGCCGTAAAGAATGCCCATGCCGGAGATCATCCACGGGGTGCGCACATAGCCGGGCACGAAGTCCAGCTTCTGTTCCAGATTGCCGATAAAGTGCACCTCGGTGATGCCCTCGGCCTGCAGCTGCTTCACGAATTCGTCCATGTCGCCGTACAGGCCCTTCTGAGAGAACATGTCCTGGAAGGAGAATGTGCCGCCCTTTTTCACCACACGCAGCGCTTCCCGCACCACGTCGCGCTTGTCCTTGGCGGTGCGCACTTCGTGGAAGACGAAGTTGGAAACGGCAGCGTCGAAGCTCTCGTCCGGGTAGGCCAGATGGGCCGCGTCGCCCTTCTCAAAGGTGATGCGGTCGGCCACGCCCTCGGCCTTGGCATTGCGCTCGCACTGGTCTTTGGCGTAGTTCCACTCGGCACCCCAGTAGTCCATGCCGGTGAGCTGTGCTTCCGGGAAGGCTTTGGCACAGCGGACGGTCAGCGCGCCGGCACCGCAGCCGATGTCCAGCAGTTTGCCCTTGCCGTCCCAGTCCAGATGCCGCACCAGATGTTCGTGGACTTTCGCCATCATGTTGCCCTTGCCGAAGGCGAACTCCTCATGGCAGCGGTACATGTATGCGCCGTAGGCCAGCAGAATGATGCCGAGGACTGCCAGCACCACCGCCAGCACAGTCTTATGCAGGCCGATGCCGCAGGCAAGCCCTGCCGCCAGCAGCACCGCGCCGCCGCCGAACAGCGGCGGGAACATCTTCTCCGGGACCCAGTTGCCGTAGTTGGTTTGCGTATTCATCATGATACCTCCCTGCTCGGTTGATATCATCATGTTAGCATAAACAAACCGCACTGTCAATGCCGCGCAGCGGCTCAGTGATAGAAGGTGTCGAAGTTTACCTGACGGTAGAAACGCTGCTGCAGCTGGTCAAAGCTTTCGCAGTTCTGGGCCAGCAGCCACATGCTCTTGGTCACCACGGCTTCAATGGTCATGTCGTGGGCCTCCAGGAAGCGGAAGCGGTTCTTCACCCGCTTGCCCACCTCGTAAACGCCCACGTCGCTGCCCTCATAGGTGACCTGGGTGGTCAGGATGAGCACCTTGCGAGTCTTGTCGTAGTCGCCCAGCCCTTCGGCAAAGGCGTCCATGAGCTGCTGCGGGATGCCGCCCACGCCAAAGCTCTCCACGATGACGCAGTCGTACAGGCGGAAAATTTCGGGGATGAGGTCGGGGCTCATGCCCGGCGTCAGCTTGAGCAGGAACACCTTCGGGTCCAGTGCGCGGCCAAACTCCACCGGGCCGGTGGGCCACGGCGACGGGATATACCGCACCAGACGGTCGCCCTGCACCAGCGCCAGCTCCGGGAAGTTGACCGAGGCAAAGGCGTCGTAGCTGATGGTCTTGTTTTTCTTGGCGCGGGTGCCCGCGATGACGTGCCCGCCGAACACCACCATGACGCCGCGGCTGCCCGGGTCCAGCGCGCAGATGACGCTGTCGCGCAGGTTTTTCTTCGCGTCGGTGATCTCGTTGGAGATGGGCTGCTGGGCACCGGTGAGGATGATGGGCTTGTCCGCGTTCTGGATGAGGTACGAAAGCGCCGCCGCCGAGTAGGCCAGCGTGTCGGTGCCGTGGCAGATGATGAAGCCGTCGTACAGGGCGTAGTTCTCCTGCACGGCCTTGGCCATCATGAGCCAGTGCTCCTGGCCGAGGTCGGTGCTGTCGATGCTGCACAGGGCCAGCGTTTCCGGGACGCACAGGTCGTTGAGCTCCGGCAGGTGGGCCAGCAGTTCTTCGCTGGTGAGCACGGGCTTCAAGCCCTGCTGGGTGCGCACGCTTGCAATGGTGCCGCCGGTGGTGATGAAAAGAATGCGCTGTTTGGTCATAAAAGAGAGCCTCCGTGGCAGAAAATCAGGTGACTCCGTAAGTATAGCACACCCTTTTCCGCTTGAAAAGTGCCCACCTGCGGCAAAAAACAAATTTTTGCGACCCGGTCACAGAAGTTTGGGGTGTTTTGGTGTATACTAAAGGAAAAAAGGCGGCAGGCATCTGCCGCTTTCAAAAAGCAAGAACGAGGATGAACGTATGCCCAACATTGTGATCATCGGTTCCGGCCCGGCGGGGGTGTCGGCGGCATTGTATGCCGTGCGTGCCGGGGTGCACACCACCGTGCTGACCAAAGGCCCCGGTGCGCTGGACCGCGCCGAAAAAATTGAAAACTACTACGGTTTTGCCGAGCCCATCTCCGGTGCCGAGCTGGAGCGCCGCAGCATTGAAAACGCAAAGCGTCTGGGCGTGAACGTGATCACGGCCGAAGCCGTGGGCCTGACCTATACCGATAAACTTACCGTAGAAACAGTGGGTGCAGATTACCCGGCGGACGCTGTCATCCTGGCCACGGGCGCTTCCCGCGCGGTGCCGCGCATCCCGGGCCTTGCCGGGCTGGAGGGCCACGGCGTAAGCTTTTGCGCCGCCTGCGATGCCTTTTTCTACCGCGGCAAGGATGTGGCCGTGCTGGGCAGCGGCGAGTATGCCCTGCATGAGGTGCAGGCGCTTTTGCCGGTGGCGGGCAGCGTATCCCTGCTGACGAACGGTGCCCCGCTGACGGCACAGTTCCCGCCGGAGGTAAAGGTATATCCGCAGAAGGTGGACGCCATCCTGGGCGAGAAGGTAGTCACGGGGGTGCAACTGTCCGGCGGCGAAACGCTGGCGGTCAGCGGCGTATTTGTGGCGCTGGGCGTGGCGGGCAGCACCGCGCTGGCCCGGAAGATCGGCGCGGCAGTGGACGGAAACCGCATCGTGGTGGACGCGGCCATGCAGACCACCGTGCCCGGCCTGTACGCGGCGGGCGACTGCACCGGCGGCCTTCTGCAGGTGGCAAAGGCCGTGTATGAGGGCGCACTGGCGGGCACTGAAGCCGCCAAGGCCCTGCGGAAAGGATGAAGCATATGCCGGAAAAAACGAATGACCACCGTGGGTGTCTGGCCTGCGGCTTCCCCTTCTGGGACGACCTGACGCCCGACGAGCAGGACATGCTCTGCCGCTATACCCGACCGGTGCACTACGCAAAAGGGGCCCGGGTGCACAGCCCGCTGGAAAGCTGCGTGGGCATCCTGCTGCTGCGGTCGGGCCAGCTGCGGGCCTACCTGCTCTCGGAGGATGGGCGGGACGTGACCCTTTACCGCCTGTTCGGCGGCGAGGTGTGCATTCTGTCGGCGTCCTGCGTGATGGACTCGGTGAACATCGATCTGTACATCGACGCCGAGGAGGACACCGAGGCCTATTGCATCAGTGCAGGCGTGTTCCGCAAACTGATGCAGCAGAACGTCCATGTGCGCTGCTACGCCTACCAGATGACGGCAGAGCGCTTCTCCGACAGCATGTGGACCATGCAGCAGGTGCTGTTCATGAGCGCGGACCGCAGGCTTGCCATCTTCCTTTCCGACGAGCTGGCCAAAACCGGCGGCGATGAGGTGCGCATGACCCACGACCAGATCGCAAAGTACATGGGCTCGGCCCGCGAAGTGGTGAGCCGGATGTTGAAGTATTTCGCGCAGGAAGGCTGGGTGCGCCTTTACCGCGGCGGCGTGCAGGTGCTGGATAAGAAAAAGATGCAGCAATTGGCGAGAGGGCAGTAAAAAAGAGGACGATGCGATGCATCGTCCTCTTTTTACGTTAAACTTTAGCCTTTGCAGCCCTGTTCTTCCCAGTCGCCGAAATCGCTGGCGTCAGCGATCTTGGTGGGGTCGAACTTGCCGGTTTCGTCCCTGGGGGCTTCGGCGGGGCCGGCCTCCACGGGGTTCGGGTTCGGGGCCTCCGGGTCATACACCGGCTTCTCGCCGTCTTTGGCGGGCAGGGTCACCGGCTCATTTGCAGCCGGGGCAGCAGGTTCGTCCGCTGCTTCTGTGGGCGGTTCGGCAGCAGGAGCTTCCGGCGCGGCTTCTTCGGCGGGCGCAGCAGCTTCGGCCTTGGCCTCGCCCTCGGCGTAGGCTTCGGCGGTCTTTGCAGCCTCCTTGGCGTCCAGCTCGGCGTCCTCCGGGAACTCCACCGACTCCACATGGAGCGGGTCTTTCTCGTTCAGCAGCTTATCCAGCGCCACGATGGCGGCACCAGTGACGGCCACAGCGGCGGCCGTGCCCAGGATACGGAACAGTGTTTTCATGCCAGAACCTCCTTGAAAATTCAGTTTAAGAGAACGTTACCACATCGTTCAGCGGCTTTTCGGCGGGCTCCACCGAGATGGCGGTGAGCACCGGGCCCTTGCCGCGGTAGATGTTGTGGAACTTGTAGCCCACCTTGGCGGTCACGCGCACCCAGGCGCGCTGCTCCAGCGCCTTGTAGCCGTCGTAGCTGCAGGGGAAGCCCACGAACTGGATGTCCTGCACGCAGCAGGTCATGGCAAAGCGGCCGGGCACGAAGCTGTTCTTGCCCGCGCGGTTGGTCTGGCACACCTGTGCCAGGAACTTGACCGTCTTGCCGGTGTACTTCTGGGGCTCGTCCTGGCAGTCCATATACCAGATGCCAAAGTCGTCGTCCTGGATCTCGATCACGTCTGCGTTCACATCGAAGGGCAGCGGGTCGGGGATGTCGTCGTAGGCCACGCTGCCGTCGGCGAACTCGTAGGCGATGTCGCACTTGCGGGAAGCCTGACGCACCAGCTTGTGCAGCTCCTGCCGGGCGGCGTCGTTGTTCACGGCCTCAGCGCGGTTGAACACGATCAGCTCACTGCGGGCGATCTTGTCCAGCAGCAGGCTGCGCATGGAGTTGTCGCGGGCGTAGGTCAGGGCGGTGGTGCCGTCAGCGGTGGCGATGCACTGGTATACGATCCAGCTTTCCGGCAGGGCCTCGGCCAGGTCCTGCAGCAGCCACATACCGTTGTACTCGATGACCACGCGGCCTGCGCCGGATTCCTTCTCCAGCTTTGCCAGGTTCTGCGGGTTCAGCTCGGCCTTGTCCTCGATGACCTTCACGGTCACGCCGGGGAAGGCAAACTTTTTGGGGTTATATTCTTCTTCGCCTTCCTCGCAGATCAGCAGCAGGGTCTTGTCGCCGGAGTCGAAGTTGGGGTCTTCAAAGGTCTCCTGAATGAATTTGGTCTTGCCGCTTTCCAGAAAGCCCACGAACAGGTAGACCGGAATTTCTTTTGCCATAAGTGATGGTTTCTCCTTCTTATTTTAACGCTCAGCAGCCGAACAGCTCAGCAATGGCCTTCTCGTTCAGCTTGGAGCCGATGACGACCAGCTTGCCGCCCACGTCAGCACCGCGGGCACGCACTTCCCACTCGCCGGGCACATAGTCGAACTCCAGCCAGCCGTCGGCACCGCCGTCCACGATGCCCTTGCTGCGCAGGATCATGCCGTAAGCGCCGGTGTCCAGCTCGGTGAGGGCGTGCTCCACTTCGGCCTTGGTGAACTTGCGGGCCGTCTCGACGCCCCAGCTGGTGAACACCTCGTCGGCGTCGTGGTCATGATGATGGTGATGATGACCGCAGCAGCAGTGGTCGCCGTGCTCGTGGTCATGCTCGTCATGGTCTTCATCGTGATCGTGGTGATGATGCTCGTGCTCATCCTCATCATCGTCGTCGTCGTGATGATGGTGGCCGCAGCAGCAATGATCGTCGTCTTCGTCATCATGGTGGTGATGATGCTCATGCTCGTCGTGGTCATCATCCTCGTCATCGTCGTCGTCATCGTGATGATGGCCGCAGCTGCACACGCCGTTCTCATCGTAGTGATGGTGGTGGTGATGATGTTCTTCTTCCTCGTCCTCGTGGGCGTGTTCCTCATTGGCCTTGGCTGCCATGGCGATCAGCTCTGCCTTGAAGTCGTCCTTGGTGGACATGGCGGTCAGGATCTGCTCACCGGTCAGGTCGTCCCATGCGGTGGTGACGATGGTAGCGGTGGGGTTCTTCTCGCGCAGCATGGCTACGGCAGCGGCGATCTTCTCCTCGCTGGCGGTCTGGGTGCGGCTGAGCAGGATGCAGCTTGCGTGGCTGATCT
>ENA-UOIZ01000239-UOIZ01000239.1-human-gut-metagenome-genome-assembly--contig:-P88-NODE-239-length-61267-cov-101.971247_pt1 | contig 61267 bp, 48 predicted proteins | sample MGYA00242336_ERZ723883 | MGnify/ENA metagenome assembly ERZ723883 | reverse complement strand
GCCAGAAAGGAAAAGGCGCAAGCAGATGGTGCAGTTGAATCTGGAAATAGTATTACACGCTGACCGTTTCCCCCGCCTTAATCGTCATGACCTCGCCTTTGTTCTCCACCCAAATGTCGGTGGCGGTCGGGTTAAAGACGATGTGCCCGTCGGCGCTGGTACGCAGCTGGCGGCTGGCGTTCAGGTAGTCCACAATCTCGATATTTGTCGCGTACCAAATATCCTTCTTGCCGCTCATTTTCTCGCAGAAGGCGCGGATGACCTCCCAGTTGTTATGCTGCTCAAACTCGTAGCTATGTCCCCACAGGTAGAACAGCTTCAGCCCGAATGGCAATTTCCCCGTAAGGAAGCGGTCGCACAGCTCGTCCAGCTTCGGGTCATCGTGATGGCAAGTTGGGTTGAGGCGCAGCCATTCGTTGGGAATCTCAAAGTTGTGGGTGCTGACGACAGTGCGGGCATAAGCAATGCCGCAGGTGCGCAGGGTGTCGACGGCTTCGTCGCTGTATGTGCCGTAAGGGTACGCAAAACCGCGGACGATTTTGCCAAACAGCTTTTCCAGATTATCGCGGTCAGCAAGAACCTCATAGGCAATGCGCGGCGCGGGAATCGCGGACAGCGACGCATGGGTCAGCGCGTGGGATGCGACTTCGTGGCGGCCGCTGGCATAGAGCGCTTTAATGGCGGATTCGCTCATGCGGCGGTGAATCGTGCCGGCAGGGTAAACCGTGCCTTCTGGGGCAAAGCAGCCGCTGTTGAGGTTGAAGGTGGCGAGAATACCGTATTCATCGAGGATGCGGATGAGTTCGATGTCGGTTTCCACGCCATCGTCGTAGGAGAGGGTCAGCGCCTTGCGCAGACCGTAGGGGTAGAGAATCATCATGGGAAAAGACTCCTTTCTTTGTGGGTAATAAATGATTGGCAAAAGAATCTCTTTTGCCTTGGTTACGCGAGTTTATTGGGAAAGTACTTTTGGGTTGCAGGGGGTGCGCGCCTGCGGGCGCACAAAAGGGTCAAGCCTTTTGCTTCCGAGTAAACAGCTTTTTCAGCGCCCACGCGCAGGGCTTTTCAATCAGCAGGGTGATGAGAATCGCGCCGAGGAGGGATAGACCGAAGCAGAGCGCCATGTACTGCCATTGCCACGGCTGTTCTCCGACGCGGTTCGGTTCATTGCTCACGGACGGCGGGATGTGCAGCCGCTTCAAGTGGACGGCGAGGTTCTGATGCAGCAGGTAGTAGTTCATCGAGATGGCGGCAAGCCAGCCCATGACGCGGTTGCCCATCAGGAAGCGCAGGGGGCGCACGGCGAAGGGGAGCGAGAGCATGAGGCCCGCAATCGTCAGGCAGAGCAGTGGACGGCGCATCATCTGCGCGGCCTGCATGGCAGCTTGTCCGGACGTGTACGCCTGTGCGCGGATGACGCGGAGCATCCCGTAGAGAGAGACGCAGAACACAAGCGTCGCCGCGCCCTGCCAGAGCCACTTGCGGCGGCTTTCCGCCGGGTACAGCTGCGTCAGGCGCACATACAAGATGGACGCGCCCATGCCCATTGCGTAAACATCAAGGAAATTCGCCAGCTGATTGACAACCATGTTGTACTCATCCAGCCGCCATAAACACCAGCCGCGGAACGCAAACGCGACCGCCGCCATGCTCATCAGCGTACCGAGCGGATTCTTCATCGTGCCCTTCGCCAGCAAGGGGAAAATCAGGTACGCCTGCATCTCGATGGCGATTGTCCACGATGCAACGCCAATAGGCGTGGCAATGTAGGTGGCGTAATTGAACGTCTGCGTGAACGTCAGGTGCATGAGGACGTCGCGGACGGCTTCTGATGTGCGCCCGTAGAGGTTGTACGGAATTGCGACGACAACAAGCATCAGCAGCGTCAGGAAATAATAGCTGGGCACAATGCGCATGATGCGCCGCTGATAGAACGCCTTCGTGTCCGGCACGCGCTCGCCCAGCATCATCGTCCGCGCATACGGCAGGAATAGCAGAAAGCCCGACAGCAGAATTGTGCCGTCAACCGGCATATATCCAGCGCGCAGCAGATAGTCCAGCGAGTAACGGCCAATCGACGGCGTTAGCCACGACTGCTGCCAGAAGTGATACCAGCTGACGATGAACACCAGCAGCACGCGCAGCCCGTTCAGCTCCGGGATTCTGCGGCAGTTCGGGCGATAGGCGGTCATGAATCCGCCTCCAGCAGGGCGCGCATTCCCATCACATAGCCGTAGAAGCCGAAGCCGACAATCTGCCCCCGGCAGGCGCTGGCGGTGACGGACTTGTGGCGGAATTCCTCCCGCGCGTGGACGTTGCTCATGTGGCACTCGATGACCGGCATCGGCACAGACGCAATCGCATCATGCAGCGCAACGGACGTGTGCGTGTACCCGCCCGGATTGAACACCGCGCCGCAGAAGCCGTCGAAGTACGCCTTTTGCAGCGCATCAATCAGGTCGCCCTCGTGGTTGGACTGCACGCAGCGCACCTCCATGCCGAGCTTTTCCGCTTCCGCACGGCACAGCGCAAGCAGGTCGTCATACGTCTTTGCACCGTAAACTGCCTTTTCACGCAGCCCAGTCAGGTTGATGTTCGGACCGTTGAGAATGAGAATCTTTTTCGGTTCGCTCACAGCAAATGCAGCTCCTTCATCAGCGTTTCCGCAAGGTTCGGCGGCATGGAACATCCCTGCCAGATGCTTTCGGCTTCCACCGCCTGCGCAATGAGCATATACAGCCCTGTGCAAGCGCGTGTCCCGACCCGTTTTGCGGCGGCGGTCAGTACCGTTTCCGCCGGGTTGAAAATAATGTCCGCTACGCCGTCGGCGCGGGCGACGATGCTGGTCAAGTGCGCCGTATCTATCGGACAGTCCTCGACGTGCGGGTACATTCCGGCAGGGGTCGTGTTGACAATCAGCCCGCCCATATCGGGGAAGCGCGCATAGAAATCGTCGTAGCTGATTTCATCCGCGTGCTTCGGGCTTCGGGAGACGACCCACGTTTCGCGCGCCCCCATGCGCTCCACGGCGTTCCGGCAGGCGTGCATTGCCCCGCCTGAACCGAGGATGAACACCGGGCGCCCGTCCGGATTCATGCCGAAGTGGCGCAGCATCTGCTCAAAGCCGGGGTCGTCCGTGTTGTAGCCGCGGCTTTTTTCGCCCGTCAGCACCGTGTTGACCGCCCCTACTTCCCGCGCAAAAGGGGTAATCTCATCCAGCAGGGGCATCACGTCCGTCTTGTACGGCACGGTGATATTGAAGCCGTCCAGCGTGCACAGCAGTTCCGGTACAACCGCCGCCAATTCACCGCGCGGAATCTCAATCAGGCGATAACTCGCCGTCAGAGAGATTTTCTCCCAAATCGCCTCGTGAATGGGGACGGACAGGCTGTGCCCAAGCTTCTCCCCAATCAGGCCGTACTGCTTCATGAACATGCACCTCCGGGCTGCTTTGTTCCCATTATAGCATGATTTAGGCAAGGGGGCAATGCTTGTACAGTTTTTTTCTGTTTTTGCATTTTGGGTGCAACGAATGGCATCTCTGATTCGTCTAATAGGTAACAGGCTGGAAAAGGAGGGAGCGTATGGTCAGACGGCTGATAAGCGGCTGCATGGCGCTGCTGATGCTGGGGTGTGCGCTGGCAGAGGACGAATTGGACATCACTTATCGCTTCGGCAGCCGCGAGGAGCAGAAAATTGCGGTGACGATTGACGACTGCTATCACGCGGAGGATGTTCGGGCGGTGCTGGATATTTTGCAGGCAAACGACGTCCGCGCGACGTTCTTCCCCATCGGCAAGGCGCTCAAATATGAGGACGCGGCGCTGTGGCAGGAGGTTGTGGCGTCTGGGTGCGAAATCGGCAATCACTCATGGGGACACACTTACCTGACGAAGCTGAGCCGGCAGAAAATCAAGTTCCAGATGCTTCGGACGCAGGAAAAAGTGGATGCGCTGCTGGACTGCCATTATCCCATGCAGGTCATGCGCCCGCCGATGGGCAAGACGAACCAGAAGGTGGAGGAAAGCGTTGCGGCGGTTGGCTATCTGGCGGTTGTCAAGTGGGATGTGAGCGAGACCGACCCGGTAAAGGCGCTGGCGGCCGTGCAGAACGGCAGTATCCTGCTCTTTCATGCGCGGAAGAAGGACGCGAAGTGCCTGTCCGTGCTGATTCCGCAGCTGGTGGCGGAAGGCTATCAGCTGGTCACGGTGTCGGAGCTGCTTGGACTGCCGGAAATTGTATGCAGCGCGGAAAAGTACGTCTATCATCGCCGTGATACGGAGGAAAATATCCGCCCCGATGCTGTTCCCCAGAATTGACAACCCTTCCCCATTCCGGTATAATGAAAGACGGGAAAAGGACGTTTTGCTGTGGCAAAATCAAGCATGAAGAGGAGTGAACCCTGATGAAGAAACGACTGTTGGCGCTGCTGAGTGCCATCGTGCTGATGGGTAGTGTATCGCTGGCGGAAAACACGGAAGAATCGGCGGAAACCCCGGCGACGGCGGAACCGATGGTTTCCCTGCCCATCGATTTCTCTCCCGGTATGCCCGCTGATCCGGACGGCTTTACCCTCGGCGACGGCACTTGGAGCTATGAGGATCCCACCATCAGCGTGCAGGTGACGCAGAAGCGCAAGGCGGAGTGCGACTATTGGGTTGCGCATATCAAGATAGCGGATGCTTCCCAGCTGCGCACCATGTCCGCCGGCGGCTTTGACTCCACCCGCACGGTCAAGGGCACGATTATGGCCAAGCGCAGCAACGCCATCCTTGCCATTGATGGCGATTATTTCTGCTATACCGGCATCGGTTATATCGTCCGGCAGGGCACGGAGTATCTTGACCACCTGCGTGGCGACCGCGACGTTCTCCTGATTGATGAGGACGGCGATTTCCACTATGTCCTCCGCCCCAAGCGCAATTCGCTTGATGGCACGGTGGACGGCAAGAAGGTCATCAACAGCTTCTTCTTCGGCCCGGTGCTGGTGCGCGAGGGCAAAGCCGTGCTGAACCCGATGGCGGAAGGCATGGCATTCGATGAGCCGCGGCAGCGCATGGCGATTGCGCAGGTTGGCCCGCTGGAATATATGGCGATTTGCTGTGCCTCGCAGGCGCGCGGCTCGATGGGCATGACACTCAAGCAGTTTGCGAAGCTCTGCGCCGATGAGGGCGCGTATATCGCCTATAATCTCGATGGCGGCGACTCCACCATGATGATTTTCAACGGCGAGAAAATCAACGACGTACTGAATGAAAACACCCGCGCCATCTCCGACATCGTGTACTTCGCGTCGGCATGGACAGGTGAGGAGGCGGACGAGTGAATACCGTCTATTGGGTACTCGTCGCGTTCGGCATCGTTGTGCTGGAGGCGCGTCTGCGCGCCCGGAACGTGCGCTATCTGCCGATTCTGCCCGCTATTGTGCTGGGCGCGGTGCTGTCCAAGGTCACTTATGTGGTGCTGCAATGGCACTATGCGTTCCCGCACTGGGGATGGGGTGCGTTCACTGTCCTTCGGCCGGATACGTTCTGCTTCTTCGGCGGCGCGGTCGGCGTGGTACTGGGCGTCATCATCAGCGCAAAGCTGACGCATCAGCGCGTCCTGCCCGTGCTGGATGCGTTTGCCCCGGCGGGTGCGCTGCTGGTCGCCATTGCCCGCTTCGGCGAAAAGTATCTAGGGGAAATCGGCACGGCGGGCTTTGAGATGCCCGAACAGCTGGCGTTCTTCCCCTTTGCCCTGACGAACGAGTGGGGCGAAAGCTATCCCGCCATCTTCATGCTGTCCTGCCTTGCGGCGCTCATCGTGGCGATTGTCGGTCTAACCCGCAAGCCCGGCGGACGCGATGGTCAGCTTTTTCTGCGCACCGCGTTTTATCTGGCGCTGCCGCAAATCATGTGCGAGAGCCTGCTGGCGGAGTGCATGAAGTGGGGCTTCGTGCGGGTGCAGCAGCTCCTGTGCGCGCTGACACTGCTGGCAATCCTGATTGTGGAGTGCCGCCGTGCAGCAGGTTCATTGTCCTTTGCGAAGCGCTGGTGGCCGGTTGGCGCGCTGCTCCTGTGCGCAGCGGGGCTGGTCGGCGTGGAGTTCGCGCTGGATAAGTCCGGCTTGCCCGCGTTCGTGGGGTACGGCGCGATGGACGTGCTGCTGGCGCTGATTGCGGCGGCGGAATGCGGGGCGGCGAAAAGGGTGAAATAATGAAATGCTGATTATTAAGACAAAAAGGGGGAGCATATTGTGTTAGATCTATCTGTAAAGGTGTTTTATAAAGTTCATTTTGATATAGAGGTCAAAAGAAGAAACGCTTCTACTTTCGATGTGGTAATTCAACAATTGAAATTATGGCTTCAATATAAATATAATTCAAAAACAGATGATTGGGATTGGAAAGCATTTCAAAAATACGGCGAGTTCAAAACAACTGATGGACAAATCGAAGCGAGTACTACATCATTTCGAGACGATTTGTTTTATTGGGCTTGCAAAATTGAAGAATATGAAGCTGGAAATAGTTCTGATGAAGATGTAATGCAGGAGGCACCGCGAATTTGGACTACTGAAGTAGGATATGAACAAATATCTATGACTCGTGCGACAATTTCTTGCGTTATTTATTATAGAGATAGAGCTGGATTTGTTGGAACAATAGCAGAAGAACCGCTTCCTAATGTACCGAGCTTTGTTAAGAACCTACTTTATAGTAAAGAAATCAAATGCTTATCAAATAGTGACAGAGTTCTTATACATGCAATAACTATCAAGCCGGGAGAAGGAAAAAAGTTTGTAGAGAGAGTGATGGCAGAAGATAGGACTATTCCTTATATCTTGGTCACTCCAACGTTTAATGAAAATAAAGAAGCCGAGTTTGTTGTTGAGCCGGAAAATATCGCCAAAAATGTAATCGGAAATGCTTTGGTATATTCAATAAAGTCGCAGGAAACACTAAAAGAAGTTAAATATTATATTAACGAAAATTACGAATGCAGATTGGGACAAATTATGATTTACTGGGCATCTAATTCTATCAACAAATACCGTTATATTACAAATGCACAAATAAAAAATCTTGGTAAAGAAAAAATAATTAACATTTTACGACGTGTATGCTCTACAGATATAAAGTATGATGATATTCATGAAATGTTTCGTATGTCGGACTGTGATGAATTATATCGCCAAAAACGCATGTCTGACTTGAAGAAAAAAATAGAGATAGCAAAGCAATATTCAGATGAAAAAGAAGCAACAAATAACGAATTACAAGAACAATTAAAATATAACAGAGAATTGTTTGAAATGTTAGAAGAAGATAATTCATCATATAGAGAACAATGCGAAAGCTTAAAAAATCAGTTGAGCGATTTGAAGGAGGATAATTGGAAATCACATAGGCAAATTGAATCAATGCAAGAAATGTACCGAAAATCTCAAGAACAGCTTCCAGCATTGAATGCAGTTCGGAGTATCTCCTCTTATCCTGAAACAGCGTATGCAATAGGCGAGTATTTTCAAAGAGTTTATCCTGAACAGATTGACTTTTCAGAACGAGGATTGAAATCTCTAAAAAGCTGTTCAACTCGTTTAGATGTTCTTTGGGAATGTTTTTATATGATGGCATCGTATCTGCCCGATTTATATCGTACAGGAACGGCAGATATAGAAGCAGAGTACAAGAAAAAAACAGCATGGGATTTAAAACGTGGCGAAGGGAAAATGACACGAAAAAACAGCAAGCAAATGACACAAAGAATTGATGAATACAAGGGCAGAGAAATTAGTATTGAGCCACATGTTGCAAATGGAAACAAAGAATCAGATCCAGATTTTGTTCGAGTCTATTTTGCATATGATGAAGAAACGGGAAAGATAATAATAGGTCATGTCGGGAAACATCTTGATAATTACTCAACGAGAAAAGTGTAAATTAAAATCTCTGGATATAAGCTATACTTTGCCGAAGAATTTGGCAATAATGATATAATAGCGGTTTTTAGTATATTTGTTTGGATTAACTCAAAATCAGGGGCGTCCCTCTCCATTCCGAGAGAGACGCCCCATTATATTACCCCTTATTTCTCCACCTTCGTCAGCCGAATCCGCACATTCGCCCCATTGCGCTGATCAAAGAGCCATGCGCTGGTGGCGCTGATGCCGGTCAGCTGGTGCGTGGCGGTCAACGCATCCGCGGATGTGCCCGTGCGGATGGTCAGCCCGTCCACCGCGAAGTACAGCGATTCGCCCGCAAGTGTGCAGGTGCCATCGAGATTGAACGTGTAGGCGTTTCCTGCCGTATCCTGCCATGTGCCGAGCACCAGATAGCACGCTTCCTTCAGGCGCTCCTTCACGCGGCGCTCGTCGCTGATTTCCTGATAGTACGGGTACGCCTGATACACCTGTCCGGCGGCATAATAGCTTTCGCCCGCCTGATAGCAGCTTTCGCGGAAAATATCGCGCAAATCGGCGTAATCCGCGGGCAAATTCTCCATGTCCAGATTCATCAGCAGGTCAGCCACAGCCGTGTACTCCTGCTGATTGTACTGTGCGCGGGCGCTGTCGGCAATCGGGCCGTAGTAGGCGGCATACTGCGCCGCGGCGCGATCGGCAGCATCGGAATAGTCGCCCGCCTGCGTGAAGAACTGCGCTGCCGCCAGCGAAAGCGAATCCGCCACGGCTTTTTCGCCCTGCGCATAGCGCACGATTTTAAGCTGTTCATCCGCGTCGGAATAGCCGGAAATGCTTTCCAGCAGCGCCGCCGCTTCGTCTAACTGCCCAGCGTCCTTCTTTTGCAGCGCAATGGCGTAGTCGCACGCCTTCAACTGCGTCGCGGCATCCTTATACGTTCCCAGCGCGGCGAAAATCTCCCGCGCATCGGTGTACTGCTGATTTTGCAGCAGCAGCGCCGCCTGCTGATACTGCGTCGCAGCAAGGCTCGCTTCGTCGCCCAATTCGGCGTAGATGACGGCGGCAGACTGCAGGTCGTCCAGCGCGCCGGTCGATGCAAGCGCCTGCGCCTTCATCGTGCGCACTTCGCTGATTTTCTGCGCGCTGTCCTTGTAGTCGCCCAAGGCTTCATACAGCGCGATTGCGCCGTCGTAGTCGCCATCCTGCGCCTTCTTCGCCGCCCAGTCGTAGTTGCACAGACGAATCATGTCCGCCGCTTCGGAGTAGTCCGAAACAGCCGTAAACCCGGCAATCGCAGCTTCATACTCGCCGCGCGAATACGCAATCTGCGCCGGCTGATACACGCAGTCTTTCAGCAGCGTCGCGACATCATTGTAATCTGCCGGCAGCTGATTCAGCAGCGCCGTCGCCGCATCGAAATCCAGCGCTTTCATTTCCACCAGCGCCTGCTGATAGATGGCTTGCTTCCACAGGTCGTCCGCGTCGCTGTAATCGCGGATGTTCTGCAGCAGCCGCGCTGCTTCCTTGAATTTTCCAGCCTCCAGCGCCTTCACCGCCGGAGCGTAATAGCTGACGTTTGCCTGTTCATCGGCATCCTCATAGCCCTTCGCAAGGTAGAACTGCTCGGCGGCGGTTGCGGTTTCTCCTGCCGCTTGCAGCTGTTTGCCATAGGCGTAATGCGCCTGACGCGCCAGTTCCGCCGCGCCCTCGTAATCCGGTATTTCCTCCAGACAGGCAATGGCGGATACCGGGTCAGGATTGTCGCCCTCCAGCAGGCTCTTCGCCTCCAGATACCACGTTTTTTCGATGAGCGCTGCGCTGTCCTGATACCCGTTCAGCGCGGTCAGCCCTTCGCGGATGGCATCGTAGTCGCTTGCCGTCTCCATTTCGGCGGATAGGCGGCGATACGCGATTTCCTGCAGCTGCGTCCGCGAATTTTCGTAATCACCCAGCGCCGTGAACAGCTTTTCGGCATCATCCAGCTTGCCCTCGTTCAGCAGCAGCAGACCCTCCTGATAGTCGGCAGACTTGCGCAGGTCGTCCGTGCGCGTCTGGTCCGTCAGCGTGTCCAGCAGCGTGCGCGCCTGTGCAATATCCTCCGCTGTCACGTTGTCGCTGTCCAGCAGGGCTTCCGCATGGCGGTAATTGCTTTCCTCCACCATGTCCGCCGCATCTTTGTAGCTGCTGATTTCCGCGAATTTTTCCGCCGCGGCGGTATATTCACCATTGGTGAGCGCCGTCTGCGCGTCGTTGTACTTCATTTGCGGCAGGAGGTGGAACATGATGCCGTAGCCGCCGCCAAGAATCAGCACAATCAGCGCAACCGCCCCCGCCACAACGCGGCGGTGCCGACGGCGCTTGGTCACTTCCTGCTCACGCTGGGCTTGCAGCTTTGATGTTTCCTCCACGGCGACGCGGTTCTGGTCGTCCGTCGCCTTTTCGCGCGCGGCAATCACGGCATCCACCGCTTCTTTGCTGAAGTGGGTGAACACATCGCGCTTATCGCGTCCGCAGCGGGCGCACGTCGCGACAGACACGGGGTTCGGACGGCCGCAGACGCACAGCCATAGGTCGCCCTGCATTTCGGGATAGCCCGCCGCCATGTTGCCTGCCACCTCGCGCAGCTCACTCAGCGCGGTGCTGCGATGCAGGTTGTTCGGCGTGTACTCCGTCAGTGGCTCTTTGCCGCGGCGCCAGATGCTGCTGTTATCGTACCAAACCTTCTCGATAATCGCTTCGCAGCCGCCGACGTTCGCGGGCTCTTCCACCGGCACGGTCATAGAGAATGTACGCATGGGTGCGCCGGTCAGCCCGTGCGCACGGTGGGTGATGCGGGTGATTTCCTGTCCGTCTGGATCAAGCAGGGTGAGGGTGACTTCCACGGAGACGACCTGCTGTCCGGAGAGATTGAACAGGGTCAGCTCGCAGGAAGGGAAGCCGGTATTGGGCGCATCAATGCGCCAGACTTCGACGGGGCTATTCAAATCAATCTTCAAGGGCAAATGCCTCCTTTGCAGCGTGCATTTTTGTTACTTGATTTTTCTTGTTGCAGGGGGGTTCGCCTCTGCGGAGGCGAGGAGGGGGGCTTTCCATTCGCCACTTCCATGCTTTTGGGGTATTGTAGCTTCTATATCCCGTTCCCAGATAAACACGCGGAAGAAATATGCAGAAGTCACCAACTCCATCGCGCGGAAGGGTCAAGGGAGGGGACTTCGTCCCGTTTCATTCTCCCTTGCGGAGTCCAGAGGCAGAGCCTCTGGCGCCTCTCCTCACTCAATATACACCATGATTTCAGAGAGGACGGAGGCGGTGAATTCAAGGCGCAGGACAACACGCACGCCGTCATCAAGAACAAGGCCGAAGCGCATGACCGTGCCGTCTACGGTGTACTCCACCACGCCGTACTGACCGCTTTCTTCGTCGCCGTAAAGGTGCTCAGTGTCGTTCTCATCAATCGCGGTGTTGTCATTGCGGAAACGGTTGTATACCTGCGCGAAAGTGTCGCCGATGCGGCTCGCGCGCGGGCCTTCCATGCCATCGGCGGCAATCAGCAGCATTTCCACCTGCGGGTTCTGCTTCTGCGCGTCGTAGAGGAACGTGATGTCGCACGCCGCGAACGTCATCGTGCGCACATAGCCATCTGTGCCGTTCTCCACCCACACGTCGTCAATCACGTCTCCCAGCACGTCCGCGGCGGATTCCGGCGTCAGGCTCATGAAGTCAATGCCGGAGAACTGCAAGTCCGTTCCGTCAAACATGGGCAAATCCGCGCCGTTGTAGCTCGACGGAACCTGCACATAGTCGTCAAAGAGCGCATCAAAGCGGAGATTGTCGCGCACAGTGCTGATTTCCGCCTCGGTCGTGCGCGCGGACAGACCGTAAACGCGAATCGCGCTGACGATATTGTCCTCCATCGTAAAGATGACGCCCGTGTCCGTGTAGCCCTCGCCATCGGTTTCCACGCGCTCATGCACGGCGTATTCCACCGTCTGCACGCGCTGACCGTCGCGCTTCACTTCGCCCCATCTCATGCTTTCCGGCAGCAAGTCCAGCACATACAGCACGGCGGATTCGCGGCTGCCGCGCAGAGACGGATTCTCGCTGTAATTCGCTTCCAGCACGATGGACAGTTCGTCGCCTACCTGAATATCGCGCGGGCCCTGCTCTTCGGCGCTCGTCAGGACGATGGAAAGCAGCTGCGTGTCAATGCTCATCGCGGGCGAATCGGCATAAATCGTGCCGAAGGAATACTCGAAGGCATAGCCGTCCTCGGTCTTGGCATCCGCCGGATCGTTCAGGGGCGTAGAGGCCATTGCCAGCGTCTGCATCCGCGCGGCGAAGGCTTGCAGTTCCGCCAGCGTCAGGGCATCCGCGCTGTTGTCCTGCGCATCTTCCGCCGATGCGAAGATGCAGCTTACCCCCATCAAGACCGTCAGCAGCAGACAGAACATCCGTTTCATCATCGTCAAGCGCTCCTTTTTTCGGAAACGATATGATTTACCAATGCTATTGTACCGCAAAAATCCGCCCTTGTACACCCTCGAAATGCGTGGAAAATGTAAACTTTGCGCAGAAAATCGCGGAAAAAGACGGTTTGCAGAAAAATATTCCACCTATTCCGCGGAAAATTCTCGATTTGCGCCACAAGAATCAGGAAGAATCCGACGCTTCTTCCAGCGCATCCGCCAAGTCTCCCAAAATGCGCCAGCAACGAACATCCGCCCCCTGTCGTTGGATGGGTGAAGCGGAAAGAAACGCCGCTTCAAAAGCACATCCTCTTCCATGGAAAGCAAAAGGAGGCAACAATCCATGAACAAGAAGAATCTGACTCGTGTGGCTGGCCTGAGCGCGGCGGCGATGCTCGCGCTGAGCGGCATGGCGATGGCAGAAACGACCGAGAGCGCGCTCGTCAAGGGCGGCGCGCTGAACCTGCGCGAAACCGCGTCGCTGGACGCGAAGGTGCTGGGGCAATACCCCACCGGGACATTGGTGGAAATCATCAAAGCAGGCAGCGAATGGCATCGTGTCAGCGTGAACGGCAAAACCGGCTACATGTTGGCAAAGTACCTGAATAGCGCTGACAGCGCTATCTCCGCGACCGTCCGCACAAACACCGGCACGGGGCTGAACCTGCGCGAGCAGCCGAACATGAACGGCACGATTATCATGGCGGTCAAGAACGGTCAGTCCGTCAGCGTCCTGCAGAAGAGCAGCCCTTGGAGCCGCGTCAAGGTCGGCAACCGCGAGGGCTATGTGGCAACGAAGTACCTGAACTTCGGTTCTTCTTCCGGCAGCGTGTCTGGCACGGCAGCTGTCGTTCATAACCCGAAGAGCACGCAGGTGCTGAATCTGCGCCGCGAACCGAACCTCGACGCACAGGTGCTGGCATACTATCACAACGGCACAAAGGTGACGATTCTGGGCAATGTGGACAGCAAGTGGGTCAAAGTACAGGTGCAGGACGGCAAGATTGGCTACATGATGAAGCAGTATTTGAAGGTGAGCGGGGGAGCGGGCGAAGTGAAGCCGTTCACGGCAAAGCTGTGGAACGTCAACGGCGGCAGCTATGTGAATTTCCGGAAGGGCGCATCGCTGAATGCGGAAGTACTTGCGCGCGTGCCGGTGGGTACGGAAGTGAAGGTGCTGGAGCATGGCACGGATTGGTGCAAGGTTGAGGTTGATGGCAAGACCGGGTATATTTCGACTTGGTTCATGAAGTGGTAAGGGATAGGGATACCGCCCAAAAGAGCAACACGCGGAAGAAGTAAGGGAAGAGAAAACAACTCAATCGCGCGGAAGGGGCGCGACCGCGAAGCACGAACGCCCATCCTCCAATAACAACTCCATAAAAACAGGCTCATGCCCCCAAAACCACCGGGACATGAGCCTGCTTTATTATCTCGCCTTTTCAATCAGCATATGCAGCGCGTGCTTCATTGCCAGCGTTCGGATGCGCTCGCGGTTGCCAGAGAGCGCCAGCCGAACCGCGCTCGTGCCGCCCGCCGTCGATACGCCGACGCACACCGTCCCTACCGGGCAGTCCTCCGTCCCGCCGTCCGGCCCCGCGACGCCCGTCGTACTCACCGCAATGTCCACACCCAGCCGCTTCCGCGTGCCTTCCGCCATTGCGCACGCCGTCTCCACACTCACCACGCCGAAACGCTCGATGACCTCCGCAGGCACGTCCGCCAGAATCGTCTTCGTGTCCGTCTGGTACGTCACCAGCCCCGCGCGGACAACCGCCGATGCGCCCGGAATATCCACCAGCGCCGCAACGACCTTGCCGCCCGTCAAGCTTTCGCATGTCGCACACGTCATGTTCCGCGCCCGCAGGGTCTCAATCGCCGTTTTCGCCAGTGAACCGCCGTCTGTTTCCTCCATCGCGTACACAACATTGCCCAGGCGCGCCTTGACCTCCGCCAAAAGCGGCGTCAGCAGCGCCAGCGCCTTCTCCGCCGTATCAGCGCTTGCCGTTGCGCGCAGCTGCACCTCGCCTAACGCGCAGTAGGGCGATAACGTCGGATTCTCGCCGTTCTCCAAGTCGCGCAGGCGCGTGTCCACCTCGGATTCACCCATGCCGAAGATGCGCACATACCGGCTCACCAGCGCGCGCCCTGACCGCGCCATCAGGTACGGCTCGACCGATGCGGTGAACATCGGCTCCAGCTCGCAGGGCGGGCCAGGCAGGTGGATAACGACTTTTCCATCACCCATCGGGACAATCGCGCCGGGGGCTGTGCCGTTCGGGTTCATCAGCAGCGTAGAATCCGCCGTGAACATAGCCTGAGAAAGGTTGTTGAGGGTCATGTTGCGGTGATACTGCTGGAAGCGGGTGCGAACCATTTCCTCCGCTTCCGGGAAGAGGACAAGCTCCTTGCCCACAACCTTTGCCGCCACGCGTTTGGTGATATCATCGACCGTCGGGCCGAGGCCACCGGAGGTAATGACGATATCCGCGCGGCTGAGCGCAAGGCGGTAGGCGTCCTCCAAGCGCTGCGCATTATCGCCCACGACGGTTTGGTGCTGCTGCGTGATACCCAGCGCGGACAGGCGGCGCGAGAGGAACTGCGCGTTGGTGTTGAGGACTTGCCCCATCAGGAGTTCCGTGCCGACACATAGAATTTCTGCAATCATGGTATTCTCTCCGAAAGAAGGTGCTTCTTTCAATCGCAGGGGTTTCGCCGCTGCGGAGGCGACCAAAGGGCAATGAAAACAGACGAAGTCTGCGAACGCCCTTTGGAAACCTTCGGTGCCATCTAAGCAAGTTGAGCTTAAGCAAAGGTTTTTTAGTTTGTGTTCCGATATTTTTTACCGAAAGGGTGTTTACTTCCCCAATTTGCTGATGCCGGATGCTTTCGCGCAGTCCATGACCGCCTTCGCGACGGCAGGAGCGACGCGCTTGTCGAACGCGCCGGGGATGATGTAGTCCTCTTTCAGCTCATCGTCCGAAACGATGGACGCAATCGCGCGGGCGGCGGAGAGCTTCATTTCCTCCGTAATATCTGTCGCCTGTGCGTCCAGCGCGCCGCGGAAAATGCCGGGGAAAACCAGCACGTTGTTGATTTGGTTCGGATAGTCGCTGCGCCCAGTCGCAATGACGCGCGCGCCGCCCTTCGCGGCTTCTTCCGGCATGATTTCCGGCGTGGGATTCGCCATTGCGAACACAATCGCGTCCTTCGCCATCGTCGAAACCATTTCCGCCGTGACGATTTTCGGGGCGGAAACGCCGATAAACACGTCCTTACCCTTCATCACGTCCGCCAGCGAACCGCGCTCGTTGTGGCGATTCGTAATTTCCGCCATCTTGCGCTGCGCCGGATTCAGCCAGTCCTCGTCCACGCTGACCGCGCCCGCCCGGTCAACCAGCACGATGTTGCCCGCGCCGAATTGCAGCAGGAGCTTGGCGATGGAGATGCCCGCGCTGCCCGCGCCGTTGATGACGATGTTCACATCCTCCATCTTCTTGCCAACCAGCCGCAGCGCGTTCAGGAGACCCGCGGAGACGACAATCGCCGTGCCGTGCTGGTCGTCGTGGAAAACGGGAATATCCAGTTCCTTGCGCAGGCGGCTTTCGATTTCAAAGCAGCGCGGCGCGGAAATATCCTCCAGATTGATGCCGCCGAACGTCGGCGCAATTGCCTTCACCGTCCGCACAATTTCGTCCACGTCCTTCGTATCCAGACAAATCGGGAATGCGTCCACGTCCGCAAATTCCTTGAACAGAATCGCCTTGCCCTCCATGACAGGCATCGCCGCCAGCGGGCCGATGTCGCCCAGCCCCAGCACCGCCGTGCCGTCGGACACCACTGCAACCAGATTGCCCTTGGCGGTGTAGCGGTACACATTGCGCGGGTCAGCATGAATGCGGCGGCAGGGTTCTGCCACGCCGGGAGTATACGCGGTGGACAGGTCATCGCGGTTCTCGACCTTCACCTTGCTCTGTACGGCAACTTTGCCGTGGTGTTCCTCGTGCATTTGCAGGGCAGCCTGATTATAATCCATAAAAATCGCTCCTTTTCAGGTCGAATGATGTCACTTGACGGCATTAAGGTAACACCGCGCAAATGAGGTGGTCGGCTGGCGAATGGATTTTTCGTCAGATGCAAATGCAAATTTCGAAGGTTTACTGGATGTAAATCGAGAAATTTGCATGCCGCAGATGGCGGAAAAGACATCGCCAGACGCGCCGCCGAATTGTGCGGTGGTGCCTTAAGTGTACCACATTTCGAGAAAAAAAGGAAGGGCGAAAAATTCCGTATCGTCAACCAAAGCGCAAAAAGCAGTTGACAAACGTCCGAAACTATGGTAAACTCAAAACCGCATTTTGGTTTACGCAAGGAGGATTCCCGACGATGGAAAAGACAGCTTCTACAAAAAACACGACCTATACCTTGGTTGCAATTGCGCTGATGACGGCGGTTATCTGCGTGCTTGCACCGCTCTCGCTGCCGATTGGCCCTGTGCCGATTAGCATGGCGACGCTGGTGCTGTTCCTGTCGATTTATGTGCTGGGCTGGAAGAAGGCAACTATCAGCGTCTGCCTGTACATCCTGCTGGGGCTGGTCGGTGTGCCGGTGTTCAGCGGCTTCACGGGCGGCGTGTCGAAGCTGGCGGGCGCGACGGGCGGCTACATCGTCGGCTATATCCCGATGGTGGCGCTGGCGGGCTTCCTGATGAGCAAGAGCGACAAGTGGTGGCTGCACCTGCTGGCAATGGTCGCGGGTGAAGTCGTGCTGTACCTGATTGGCACAGTCTGGTTCTGCGTACAGGCGGGCAAGACGGCGAGCGCGGCGCTGGCCATCTGCGTCTATCCGTTCATTCCGCTGGACATCGTGAAGATGGTGATTGTCGTGCTGATTGGCCCGATGATTTCCAGCCGCTTGAAGAAGGCACACCTGAACGTTTAATACTATTTCCAGATAAGAATGCGCCAAGATGCGCCGCGAATTTTTCATTCTGGCTAACGTGAATGAAACGCAGCGTAGCAGCGCTACGCTAAGTGGAATGAGCGGACGCCAGAAGGGAAAAGGCGCAAGCAGATGGCGCAGTTGAATCTGGAAATAGTATAAGGTGACATCGCCGCGTTGTGCGGTTTTGCCCTAATATAAACGATTTTCAAACGGCATTGCCATCTTCCCGCCAAGCAGAGAAAATGACATTCCGCAATTATGATGCACTGTCGTTTGGAGAATCATATCACATAAGCAGGGCGCTGTTCCGACCACCAAGCCGGACAGCGCCCCTTTATATTGTGTGCAATTAGCCGTGCTGACCTTCGCTCTGCAGCTGCATGTTCTCCACCACAATGTCATGGATTTCACCCAGCGACGCGCAGTATTCCAGCACCTGCCACGGTTCGTTCGTGTGGAAGTGAATCTTAATCAATTCATCGTCCCCCACTGCCAGCAGACAGTCGCCCTTGAAATGCTCCGTGATGTAGTCGTTGATTTCGTCCTCGTCGAGGTCGTGCCCTTCAATGAGCAGCTGCGTGTCGAACTTGAATTCGAGCATCTCTGCCATGTGCTTCACTCCTTTATTTCTTGATTTTTCTGAACAGAGAGACTGACCTCTGTTCATTTGCAAACAATCAGGTATTCTACAACGCAGTCGCTTTTTCCTGCCTATTCGGGCAGAAAAAGAATTCACGCGCGATTATGTTGGTTTTTCTTCCATACGCCTTCCGCGCGTTTCTTCTTTTTTCTTACATGCGTTCGGGTGCTTCGATGCCAATCAGCCACAGCCCCGTCTTAATAACATCCTTCGTCGCCTTCGTCAGCGCCACGCGCGCGGCGGCCGTCGCCGGTTCACCATCCAGAATCCGATGCTCATAATAGAACTTATTATACGCCTGCGCAATATCCGTCACAGCGCGGGTAATCATTGACGGCTCATACTTCTCCGCCGCTTCCTTAATGACATCCGGGAAGCGCCCCAGCAGACGCAGGAGCGCCTGTGCCTCGTCGTCCGTCAGCGCGTTCATATCCGCTTCGGGCAGGGACATTTCCGCCGCCTTGCGCAGGACAGAGCAGCAGCGCGTGTGGGTATACTGCACATACGGGCCGCTTTCACCGTCGAAATTCAGCGCGCGATCCCAGCAGAAATCAACGTCCTTGATTCGGTTGTTGCTCAAATCGGTATAGACAACCGCGCCAATGCCGACCTGACGCGCAACATCCTCCTTGTTCGGCAGATTCGGGGACTTTTCGTTGATGATGTCCAGCGCTTTCTTCTGCGCCTGCTCCAGCAAATCTTCCAGATAGACGACGTGCCCCTTGCGGGTGGAGAGTGCCTGACCCTCGTAGGAAATCATGCCGAACGCAACATGCACGCAGTCCTTCGCCCATTCGTAGCCCATCTTTTCCAGCACACGGAAAATCTGGCGGAAGTGCAAATCCTGCTGATACGCCACGACGTACAGGCACTTATCGAAATGATAAGTATCATGGCGATAGATGGCCGCCGCAAGGTCGCGGGTGGCGTAAAGCGTCGCGCCGTCGGAGCGGAGGATGATGCAGGGGGACATGTTGTCCTCGCTCAAATCAACAATAGATGCGCCCTCGGAGATGGTCAGCAGGTTCTTTTCCTTCAGTTCGTTGATAACGCGATCCATCTTGTCGTTATAGAACGATTCGCCTGCATAGGAGTCAAACGTAACGCCCAGCAGCTTATAGACACGCTCGGTATCACGGAGGGTGAGCGCCTTGAACCAGTTGAAAATGCGCAGGGCTTCCTCGTCGCCATCCTCAATCTTCTTGAACCACGCGCGACCCTGATCGTCCAGCGTGGGGTCTTTCTCGGCCTCCTCGTGGAACTTGACGTACAGGCGAACCAGTTCGTTCACGCCGCCCTTTTCCACCTCTTCCTCGTTGCCCCAGAGCTTATAGGCGCAGATCATCTTGCCGAACTGCGTTCCCCAGTCGCCCAAATGGTTGATGCCGACGGTCTTATATCCGAGGAAATCATAGATGCGGCGCAGGCTGTGACCAATCATCGTGGTGGACAAATGCCCGATATGGAAGCGTTTGGCGATATTGATAGAGGAATAGTCAAGACAAATCGTCTTGCCGTTGCCCATATCGGACGAGCCATAGTTTTCTCCCGCCTTGAGCACGCTTTCAAGCGTTTCCGCCGCGAAATTGACGCGGTTGAGGAAGAAGTTCACATAGCCGTTGACGGCTTCTGCACGCGCTACGTCCTCATGCGACCACTTTTCGACCACGGTCGTGGCGATTTTCGGCGGTGCCATCCGCAGTGCTTTCGCCAGACGGAACACCGGCAGCGCGTAGTCGCCCATTTTCGGGTCAGGCGGCACGGCAAGCAGACCGCGGATTTCCTCCGCCGTCGGCAGACCCTGCGCGTCCGGCCATGTGTCGGTCAAGCACTGCGCCATCAGTCCGGCGAGTTTCGTTTTCATATCCATAAAGTTCATAACTCCTTATACGCTATGCTTCGATTTCCAACGGCTATCATACCATATTTTCGCCCGCGGCGCAAGGGTTCATCTCAATCCTCGAACGGGACGTAGATACCCTTGCGGAACATATCGCCCACCAGCGTCGAGCGCGCATGGGAACGCCAGCCGTCCGCCGTGGAATGCGCAGCGGTTGTATTGATTTCTGTATTCGGCAGCTTTTCCTTGAGTTGGGCGATGACCTCCGCCGGAACGGGGTTAATCCGCGCGTACTTGCCGCTGTAATTCAGCCACAGTCGCTCCAGCCACGGCATATTCTCCAGCGGCGACCAGTCCGTGATGCTGTTATAGCACAGGTTGAGATCGCGCAGGTGCGTCAGCCCCTCCAGCGGGGTCAAGTCGGAAATGTGGTTGAGGAACAGTTCGAGATATTCCAGATTTTCCAGCTTTGCCAGCGGGGTAATATCCGTGATATTGTTCGCCGCGAGAATCAGCACCTTCAATTGCGGCAAATCCTCCAAGAAGGACAGATCGCTGACCTCGTTGTGCCCAATGTCCAGTGCAACCAGATTGTGGCAGTATTTGAGCACCGAGAATGTCTTGCTGGTGTGGAACTTGCTCTGATAGGTATGCTGGGTGGAGAACGCCGTCACATCCGTGCGGACGAGGTGGTCGCCAACGTACATCGTCCAGCCGAACTCCACCTGCGGATAGCGCTCCGAGAGCATTTCCATGTCTGCGCGCTTCATCTTCGTGCCGTACATATCGCACTTTTTCAGGTTCGGCAGCTCGTCCAGAAACGCCGTCAGCTTCTTGAAGTCCGACACGACGGTTTTGCCCAAATCAATCGCTTCCGCGTCGCGGTCGAACGTCATGTTGGCATAGCGAACCGTCGGGGCGGGGGTGGCGGTAGGTTCCGGCGTGGCTGTCGGCACAGGTGTCGGCGTCGGCACACCCGTCGGGGCAGGCGTTTCACCCGGCGCAAGCGTCGCGGGACTTTGCGCAAACGGGATGTATTCGCCGCTCTTGAACATCTTGTAGACAATCTGATAGCGGTCATGCTCACGCCAGCCGCCGCTGGTGGAGTACGACTTGGAATCAACATAAGTATTGGGCAGATGCTCCTTCAGCGAGCGCACAACATCCTTGGGAATCGGGTCATTCTCCATGTAGTTATTGGAGTTGTAAACCCACAGGCGCTCCAGCTGCGTCAGGTTTTCCAGCGGTGTCCAGTCCTTGACGTAGTTGAAGCAGATATTGAGGTCAATCAGATTCGTCAGCCCGGAAAGGGGAGAAATATCGCGAATCTTGTTCTTGAAAACCTCCAGATACTCCAAATTCGTCAGGTTCGCCAAGGGGGAGATGTCCTCCACCTTATTGCAGGCGATAATCAGTACGCGCAATTGGGGCATTTCCGCGAGGAAGGAAATATCCGTCGCCTGATTATGCCCGATGTCGAGCGCGAGCATCTCCGTGCAGTATTTGAGTACCGAAAGCTCCGCACTGGTGTGCGTTGCGCTCTGGTTGTTATGGAGCGTGGAAAACGCGGTGACATCGGTGCGGACGAGGTGGTCGCCAACGCGCATCGTCCAGCCAAACTTCACCTGCGGATAGCGTGCCGCCAGCATTTCAATATCCTTGCGGCTGATTTTTGTGGCGAACATATCTACCTTGCGCACGTCCGGCAGTTCATCCAGGAAGCGGCACAGCGCGTCGTAATCCGTCACGACATTCTGCCCCAAATCAATCTCCTGCGCCGTCGTGGGAACGGTCAGCGTCATGAAGGACGCCGTTTCCTCCGCCAGCACCGCCGGAATCATCATCAGCAGCGCCAGCACTGCCGTCACGAGCCATTTTCCCATCTGCTTCATCGTTGTTTCCGCCTTTCCTGATTTGTCCAGCTTTCTTCCATTATAGCCGCGAAAGAGGGCGCTTGTCAATGCACGGGTGATACTTTTCCGGCGCGGCGCATAATCTCTGCGCGGAGGGATGCGTATGCTGGAGCTGCTTGCGCTGCTGATGCAGCAATGTCTGTTTTTTCTGGGATACATCACCGGGCGATCGGAGTTTCCGCCGGCGCTGAATCGGGCGGAGGAAGCCGAGCTGATTGGGAAATTGGACGCGGGCGACCACAATGCGCGGCAGGGGCTGATTACGCACAACCTGCGTTTGGTGAGCCACATTGCGCGGAAGTACCAGATTCCCGGCTACGGCGCGGACGACCTGATTTCCATCGGCGTGATTGGGCTGATTAAGGCGGTGGACAGCTTCAAATCCGCATCGGGAACGCCGCTGGGAACATACGCGGCACGGTGCATCGAGAACGAAATCCTGATGACGCTGCGCGCAAGCCGGAAGCGGCGCGGGGACGTGTCGCTTTCCGACCCGGTAGGCAGCGATGGCGAAGGCAACGACATCACCTATCAGGACATTCTCGGCACGGACGCGGACGAGTTGGAAAACACGGTCATCCGCCGCGTGACAGCGGAAAAAGTACAGCAGGTACTGCACCGTCTCCCCGCGCGTGAGCGCTTCGTTTTGGAATTGCGCTACGGGCTGACCGACGGCCGTCAGCATCCCCAGCACGAAATTGCGCGCCGCTTAGGCATTTCCCGAAGCTACGTCTCCCGTGTCGAAAAGAAAGCCGTCGCTTTATTACGGGACGAAATCGAAAGGTAGTAGGGGAGACCCAAGGGGCGCTGCCCCTTGACCCCGCAAGGGAGTTTCTCCCTTGACCCTTTCGCGCGATTGAGTTGGTAACTTCTGCATACTGCTTCCGCGTGTTTATTGGGGGAACCCAAGGGGCGCTGCCCCTTGACCCCGGCAGGGACGCTGTCCCTGCACCCTGCAAGGGAGAATGAAACGGGACGAAGTCCCCTCCCTTGACCCTTTCGCGCGATTGAGTTGGTGACGCTATCAGGCTATGCCCGCGTGTTTATCCGAAGAAGCGGAATAGTGATAAGCACACAGAAATGCCCTCCACAGGCAATGATGCTGTGGAGGGCTATTTCCTTGATTCTGTGTCTGCAAGCGCTCCCGATGCCCTTTGTGGGCGTATGGCGGCGTTTGCTGCGTTACTCCTCGCCGAGGAAGCGGATTTCACCTTTTTCCGTCTTTTCCACTGCTGCCAGCGAAACCACCTTCAAGCCCATTCCACGCAGTGTTTCGCCGCCGGGCTGGAAGCACTTCTCGATGCAGATACCCGCACCAACAGGATGGCACTCCGCCTGACGGCAAATGTCCATCAAGCCTTTGAGCGCTTCGCCGTTGGCAAGGAAATCATCAATCAGCAGCACACGCTGTCCCTTTTCCAGACAACGTTTGCCAACGTGGATGGTACTGGTCGTCTGGTGGGTGAAGGAGAACACATCAGCGGTATACACATCGTCGCCAAGATTGCGGCGCTGACCCTTTTTGGCGATAATGACGGGCAGGTCACCCATCGCCAGCGCAGTGGTCATGGCAAAGATGATGCCGCTGGCTTCGACGGTGAGGATGCAGTCAATCTGGTCATTGCGGAAAGCGTCCGCGAACGCCTGCCCAATATGGCATGCGAGGGCGGTATCAACGCGGTGGTTGAGGAAGCGCTCGACGCGGACAACGCCGCCGGGGAGGATGTCACCGTCTTGAAGAATGCGCTGCTGAAGTTCCTGCATGGTGTGATTCCTGCCTTTTTTGCTGATTTTTTTGTAGGTTGCAACTGCTGCGTTTCCGTTCCCGGATAAACACGCGGAAGAAGCATGAAAGTGAAACCAACTCAATCGCGAGATGGGTGTCGAGAGGGTCGAAGACCCTTCGCGGGTGCAGGGCAGCGCCCTGCCGGAGTCCAGAGGCAAAGCCTCTGGTGGGGTCAAGGGGCGAAGCCCCTTGCGTCACCTTCTGATGTCGTAATTCATATCCGCCAGATTGCGGATGGACTTCACGTCGTCAGTGATGTTCGCGTCGCCGTGGATGGTGTGCTTGATGACGCTGGACGCAACAGCGAAATTCAGCATATCCATCGGCTTGTAATCGTGCAGCATGGCGTAAATCAGACCGGACGCAAACGCGTCGCCGCCGCCGACACGGTCAAGAATCGTGAAGGTGAACAGCTTCGACTCAAACGTATGCCCATCATACCACATGAACGCCTTCAAGCTGTTCTCCGAGCCGGAATGCGCATAGCGGACATGCCGCGCAATGCACTTCAAGTTCGGGTAACGCTCCACAAAGTGCTGGAACACCTCGTCCTGCTCTTCGTAAGAGGGTTGAAGCGGTACGCCGTCCTTCCAGTCGCCCTTGCTGTGGTCGTTTTCATCCTTCCAGAGGTGATACGGCTCAATCCCCAACAGAATGTCCACATACGGCAGACACTGCGTGCAGAAATCACGCGCCTGTTCCCACGTCCACAGCGCCGAGCGGAAATTCCCGTCAAAGGAGACGGTCATGTTCTTTTCTTTCGCCACGCGCAGCAAATCAAGCGTCAGCTGTGCGCAGTTCTCGCCCAGCGCCGGCGTGATGCCGGACAGGTGCAGCCAGTCAAAGCCATCCAGCAGCGCGGACAAATCCACATCCGAAAAGTCATATTCCGCCATAGCGGAATGCTTGCGGTCGTAAATCACCTTGCTCGGCCGAACGCCATAGCCCGTCTCCAGATAGTATGTGCCCAGCCGGTGCGACGGCGTTTCCTCTGGCGTGGAGAGAATCATCGGCGTGCAGTGCACATCGTTGGAGCGCAGCAGACGCACTGCCGACTTGCCCAGCGAATTATTCGGCACAACCGAGAAGAACGTGCTGTCGATGCCCAAATTCGCCAGCGCCAGCGCAATGTTTGCCTCCGAACCACCGTAGGATGCCTCAAAGTTGTTCGCCATGCGGAGCTTCTCGTAGTTCGGTGGCGTCAGGCGGAGCATGATTTCACCAACGGTAATGAATTTCTTGTCGCAGCTGATATCCCGCAGCAGCGGATTCGCGTGCAGCATGAACATTCTCCTTTCATCCGGCAGGGAATTTTATTTGAATTTTCCCCCAAGCATTGCGAGTTCCGAAGGGGCGGCGCGGGATGAACAGGACGTCCTCTCCGCGCCTCCACAGAGGCAAAACCCTCTGCTGCATCAAAAGTGCAATTCAAATTATGCCTGTAAGCGCGCAAAGATTTCCCGCAGCTCCGCGCGGGCATCATCATAGCGATCAATGCACCGTGCAATCGCGCTCATTGCCGTTTCGCCTGCAATGTCCAGAATCGACTTTTCCTCGCCCCAGTAGAAGCGGAAACCGTTAACGCTGTAACTTGGCGCGGCATCGAAGCGGCGAGCGCAGTGAATCGCCTGCCGCAGCTGCAATTCCGCGTCGTTCATGCGCCCCATGCGCACCATTGCCCGTGCGGAATTGGTGTACAGAATTGTTTTCATCTTCCAAATATAACTGCCCGACGTGCTTTCCATGCCATCGAGCGCGCGGCAGAGCCACGATGCCAGCGCAATCGCGTCCTGCTGCCGACCGGAAGCTATCAGGCAGTTCATAGCGCCCGTCGCGGCATTGAACAGGCGAATCACGCTGACGACCAGCCCGCGCGAGAGCTTCGGCAGCGCATGGTCATAGCAGCCCAGTTCCGTCTGGCTGTTGGCAATAGCAATGTCGTTCACTTCCGCGACATTGCCGTTTTCATAACAGCGAATCGCCTCGTCATACTCATTCAGGTGCGCATGATAATTGCCCATGAGCGACCAGATGGATTCGGGGCGGATATGCTTCTCCCGCTCCTGATCCTGATTAATCAGCACCATCGCGCGTTCAGCAAGCGAAAGCGCCTTGCGCAAATCCTCCGGGCGGTTCTGCTCCATGCCGGAATAACCGTACGCCTGCGTCGCTTCATAGACGACATCAAAGCTGTTTGGATAGCGGCGGAGCGCTTCCCGTGCCGCGCGCGTCGCTTCGGTGTGCTTCTTCTGCACAACCAGCTGGCGGATTCGCGCGACCATGTCGCCCCGGCGGTGCGCCTGAACGGTGTAACCCACAAGCGCATCCAGCGACACCTCGAAGAAGTCCGCCAGCGCAGTGAGTACCAGAATATCCGGCACGCTCTGCCCGTTCTCCCACTTCGACACGGCGGCGGCAGATACATTCATGGCTTCCGCCAGCTGTTCCTGCGTCATGCCCCGCTCCCGCCGAAGCGCACGAATCGTATCATTCAGCGTCATCGCCGCATTGCCCTCCAAAAATCATACTTATATAAGAACATTCGACACTTTTGAGCACTTTCCTGCAAGGCATTTCAGAAAATAACGAGATTTCTGCTTTTGGCTGCTTGCACTTTTCCTCTTTCCGTGCTATCATATGGCAAAAACATCGGAAAGGAGCGAATTCCATGCTTCGATCCGCAAAAGTTACCGATGCGCCGCTGATTGCGGACATTTACAATTACTATGTGGACAACACTTGCATCACATTTGCGCTGGAGCATTCCACTCCCCAAATCTACGCCAATATGATTGTAGCGGAAAAATATCCCTTTCTGGTCGCGGAAACAGATGATGGTCAGTTATCCGGCTTTATTTTTGCCCATGAATTGCGTTCTCGCGGGGCTTTCCGCTGGGATGTGGAGCTGACGGTCTACCTGCGCCCCGGCTTTGAGGGACACGGCATAGGCAAGGCGCTGATGACCGAGTGCATCCAGCTGCTGACGCGGCAGGGCTACATGAACGCCTACTCCTGCATTACGCTGCCAAACGACCGCAGCATCGGGCTGCATCATTCGCTGGGCTTCCACGACATCGGCATCTGGGAAAAGACCGGCTACAAGCACCATGCGTGGCACGATGTGATTTGGCTCTGTCTTCCGCTGGGGAACTTCGGCGGCGTTCCGGCAGAACCAATTCCGGTGAAGAACCTGCATTGAACTTTGCTGTTCGCTGCATACTGCCCTTTACTTCCAATAATTCATTGCTAATTGTTGATTTTTTATTTGCTGAAAGGAGCATTTTCCATGTCCACCTACCCCAACCAATTCGCCCGCATCGGCATTTCCGATGCCGCCGTTCTCTCCCGTCTCTCCGACTGTTTCTCCACCATCTTCTTCTCCCCAGAAAACAACTTCTACCATCCTCACCCTACTGACCCCGACGCTGCCTGCATGGTCGACACCGGCAACAACGACGCACGCACCGAGGGCATGAGCTACGGCATGATGATGTGCGTCCAAATGAACCGCAAAGATCTCTTTGACAAGCTATGGACGTTCTCTATGCGCTATATGCACCTATCGTCTGGCGTGCATCAGGGCTACTTCGCATGGTCGGTGCAGCTGGACGGCAAGCACAACGCGGAAGGTCCTGCGCCGGATGGAGAAGAGTATTTCGCGATGGCGCTGCTGATGGCTTCGGCACGCTGGGGCGACGGCGAGGGGATTTTCGCGTATCGGCACTGGGCGCAGGATATTCTGCGCCACTGCGTGCATCAAGCGGAGATGGTCGAGGGCGGTCAGCCGATGTGGAATCCGGAAAATCACTATATCAAGTTTGTGCCGGGGATGGAAATCAGCGACCCGTCGTATCATCTGCCGCACTTCTATCACCTGTTCGCGAAATTCAGCGACGAGCGCGACCATGCCTTCTGGGCAGAGGCGGAAGCGGCATCCCGGCGGTATATCGCGCTGTGTGCGCACCCGGTGACGGGGCTGAGTCCGGAATATGCGGCATATGACGGCACGCCGGTGCTGATGTTCGGGAAGAATTACGCTTACTATTCGGATGCGTACCGCGTCATCATGAACATTGCGCTGGATACGCTCTGGAATGGGCGGACGCAGGCGCTGTGCGACATTGCGACGCATGTGCAGGACTTCTTCGCGAAGGAACTGCCGGAAGAGAACTACCGCGCATATGATTTGGACGGCACGCGCTGGGACGAACCCGCGATGCACCCGGTAGCGATTACGGCGGTGAACGCGGCGGGGAGCATCGCCAGTGACAGTGAAACGGCAGACATGTGGCTGAAGCGGTTCTGGGAGCTGCCGATGCGGACAGGAAAGCGGCGGTACTATGACAACTGCCTGTATTTCTTCTCGCTGCTGATGCTGTCGGGACAGTATCGGAAATGGGTGGAATAAGGAATACTATTTCCAAATGAAAATGCACCAAAATGCGCGAGCAGATGGTACAGGTGAATGCAGGAAATAGTATAAAAAACGGCGCTCTGGCAGGAGGATGAATCCTGTCGGAGCGCCGAATTTTTGTTCAGATAAACACGCGGAAAGAGTTGGATAGCGTCACCAACTCAATCGCGAGAAAGGGAGTCCAGAGGGTCGAAGACCCTTTGGCAGGGTCAAGGGGCAGCGCCCCTTGCGTCACTCTGCCGCGTTGTCCACCGTCGTGGGCATGATGTCAAGACCAGCGTCGGTGTAGACGACGGTAGCTTCGTCCATCCACTTCGTGAGGGCGGCGTTGAAGGTTTCCTGCTGCTTGGAGGACAGCAGCTCCGCGCGCAGGGATTCCTTCAGGTCAGTATCCAGCTCCACCGCGCCGGAAGGCACGTCACGGACATATTGGAGGATATGCACGCCATAGCTGCCGACAACCGGCTCGCTGATGTCACCGTTCTTCTCCATCGTGAACGCGCCCGCGGTGAACGCCGCATCCCAGTTGGTGGAGTCCATATGCACGGAGTAGCCTTCTGCGCGGGTCGCTGCATCCTGCATTCCCGGATCCGTGCCGTATTCCTGAATCAGCTCGTCGAAGGACACGCCGTCCGCCAGCTTCTGGTTGATTTCGTCAATCGTCGGCTGCACGGAGTCGATAATCGCCTGCTTCGCCGCTTCCACCTGCTCCAGCGTCACCAGCTCTTCGGTCACTTCTTCGCCCGCTTCAATCTGATCCTGCTGCTCTTCGTAGGTTGCCAGCAGGTTCGTGTACGTTTCCATCAGGGTATCATCCACGTCCAGCAGGATATGGCTGATGCCGCGGTAGCCGCTGGGCACATAGTACTGGGGCGTGATGTAGTCCGTGTAGCCATAGGCGGCGTACATGCGGTTCATGTACTGGTCATTCTCATACTGATCGACATGACCCTCGTACTTTTCCTTGTCGGCTTCCACCAGCGAGTCAAACTCCGCCTGAACATCCTCGTCGGAGACGGTCACGTCCTTGACGATATCGTCCATCAGCTTATTGTAACCCGCTTCTTCCACGCAGCTCGCCTTGTAGGATTCCTCGGTGAAGCCTTCCGCTTCCAGCGATGAGAGAACCTCCACCATGGCGCTGGCGCGCTCTTCGTCGGTGGAATCATCGGTGATGCCCATGTACTCCATGCCATTCTGCACGGCAGCATCCCAGTTGGTCTGCGCTTCCGCTTCCACGGCGGCGATTTCTTCGTCCGTCAGCGACAGACCCAGCTCCACCAGCTTCTGATTCATCAGCTCATACTGCACCGCCACTTCCAGTGCGCTCTGGCGGATGGCTGCCTGCAGACTTTCGTTCGTCGTGTCGTAATACTGCCCATAGTAGGACAGCATGGACTGATAGAAGGTGTTGAAACGCGCACGGGTGATTTCCACGCCGTTGACCGTCGCCAGCACCTCATTCGGGTCTTCCGCCACCGTCGTCGTCGTTTCTTCGATTGCAGCCGGCGCATCCGTCGCCGCGGCATCCTCTGCCAGAGACGCACCCGGCAGGCACATCAGCGTCGCCGCAAGAGCGAGCGCCATCAAACGCTTAGGAGATTTCATGAGCTTGAACTTCCTTTCACACCCGTTTCATCGGGCTTTCTCGTTCTCTATTATGGCACGCTTTTTCCCCGCGTGCAACCTTTTCGCCCCACTTGTTACAGCAAATTCACACTTTCCTTGCATCGCCGTTGCAATTGTGACGATTGTGTGGAAGGGGAACGAGGGGAGACCCAAGGGGCGTTGCCCCTTGAACCCACCAGAGGCTCTGCCTCTGGACTCCGCAAGGGAGTTCCTCCCTTGACCCTTTCGCGCGATTCAGTTGGTAACACTTTCATACTGTTTTCGCGTGTTGATTGGGGGAACCCAACAGGCGTTGCCCCCTGACCCTTCCGCGCGATTGAGTTGGTAACACTTTCAGGCTGTGCCCGCGTGTTTATCCAGCGAACCGAAGGTTTCCAAAGGGCGATCGCAGACTTCGTCTGTTTTCATGCCCTTTGGTCACCTCCGCAGAGTCGAAATTCCTGCGTCAAGACTGCATCAGGCTTGCTTTTTCAGCACCCAAATACCATTCACCGGCATCTCCTGCGTGCCAGACAGCACCTCGCCCGTCAGCATCTCCTCATAGCTGCCATCCAGCGTGACTTGCTGCGTTTTGCCCGAATAATTCTGCACAAACGCAGCGCCGCCGCGCTCCGTCGCAATCACCCCGGTCGGCAAGACCTCCTGCATCGCCTTGGGCAGCGAAAGCTCCGCCGCAATCGCGGTGTAAATCGCATCCAAACCGTCCTGCTCCGGCTTTGCCGCCAGATAGTACGCCTGCCCCGCGCCGAATGCGTGCTTCGTCAGGCAGGGAAGTCCCGCATAAAAGTCCTCGCCGTACTCCGCCAGCACCTGCGCGTCGTGCTTTTCCGGCAGTTCGCACAGCTCATGCACCGCATAGCGCCGCCCGTCCGGGAAGACCATGTGCTGCACATCCTGCGGGTAGAGCGCATCAAGTTCCGTCGCGCGCACACCCAGCACATCCGTCAGATCATGCGGCGCGCCGCCCAGATACGCCAGCCCGCTGTCATCCACCACGCCGGAGAAATACGTCATCAGCAGCGTGCCGCCGTTTTCGACGAACGCACGCAGCTTTTGGGAGAAGCCCTCCTTCATCAGGAAGAGCATCGGCGCAACGACCAGCCGATACTGGCTCAAATCAGTACAGGGGCGCATATCGCGGAAATCCACCGCAATGCCCTGCTCCCACAGCGCGCGATAGTGCATGTTCACGCTGTCAAAGTAGCGCATGTTGCCCTTCTGCCCCGTCTGCGCGTAGTCAATCGCCCACCAGTTGCTCCAGTCAAAGAGGATACACGCCTTCGCGGGGGCGTTTGGCTTGCTGCACAGGGGCTGCAGCGTCTCCAGCGCCTGACCGACCTGCGTCACATCGCGGAAAACGCGGGTATCGCCGCGCCCATCGTGGTCAACGACCGCGCCATGGAACTGCTCCGCCGCGCCGCGCCCCTTGCGCCACTGGAAGTAGCAGACGCTTTGGCTGCCATGCGCCACTGCCTGCAAGGAGGACAAGAGGTGCATTCCGGGGCGTTTGAGCTTGTTGACGGGCTTCCAGTTGACCTGCGAGGGCGTCGATTCCATGAGCAGGAACGGCTGATTTTTCAGCGAACGCATGATGTCGTGGTTCATGGCAAACTCCGCCGCTTTCGCCACATCATCCCCTGAATGCCACGCGGGATAGCTGTCCCACGAGACAACGTCCATGCCCTCCGCAAGGGAGAAATAGTCGTAATCCCAGAAACGTTCCATCAGGTTTGCCGTGCACTTTAGCGTTGCATCCACCGCCTGCACCGCGTCGCGCTCCGCCATCATGAACGTCTTGCACTGATGGGTGGAGAAGCGCCGCCAGTCGATAAACATGCCGTTGGTGCTGGTTTCCGCCATTTCACCGGGCGCTTCCACCTGCGACCAGTCGGTGTAACGGTGGCTCCAGAACGATGTCCACCACGCCTGATTGAGGTTTTCCAGCGTTCCATAGCGCTTTTTCAGCCACTGGCGGAATTTTTCCTGACACAGCGGGCAATAGCAGTCGCCAGAAAACTCGTTGGACAGGTGCCAGAGGATGACTGCCGGATGATGCGCATACCGCTGCGCCAGCGCCGTGTCCATCTCCCGTACCTTGCGGCGGTAAACCGGGCTGGTCAGGCAATGATTGTGCCGTCCGCCGAAGTGGTAGCGCTCGTAGTGCTGATTCACGCGCAGGACTTCGGGGTATTTCTGCGCCATCCACGCCGGACGCGCGCCCGACGGCGTTGCCAGAATGATGTGGATGCCGCCGCGCCACAGCCGGTCAATCACCTCGTCCAGCCATGCGAAGTCGTACACGCCGTCCTCCGGCTCCAGCCGCGCCCACGCGAAAATCGCAATCGACACACAGTTCACATGTGCCTTATGCATCAGCTCGATGTCCTGTTCCAGAATCTCCGGATGATCCAGCCACTGGTCAGGATTATAGTCGCCGCCGTGCAGGAAAACCGGGAAGCGCGGCGTCAGGGAAGAAGAGTGGGCTGCTGTCATGCGATGACCTCCTTGCATGGTAGGTGGTGGGAGAGGCGCGCCCCAAAAGCGTGGGGCGGAAAAAGAGGGTTCCCAAAGAAATGATTTGCAGGGAAATTGGTGCGTCCCAAAAGCCGGAATGCCCCACAGCGCGTCCGCAGGCGTGCCCCTGCAACCTGAAAAAAACAGTAACATGGATGTCAATCCCTGCTGCAAAAAAAGTCAAGCACCATGGGAGTGTCCGCGCCGAAGGGGTCAAGGGGGGCGATCGCGGACTTCGTCCGTTTCCATTGCCCCCTTGTCGCCTCCGCAGAGGCGATTCCCCTGCTACAAAAAACACAGCTCCCTTAGCAGGGGAGTCCTGCTGCATCAACAAAAGCACAGCACTGCTTGAAAGACCAGCAGTTTGGTCGCGCTCATGCGCGCGACAATATGAAGCAGGTCGAAAGAGCTACTTGGGGGGCGCATCTGCGGATGCGCAAAGTTACTGGCAAGGACGCTTCGCTGCCTGCGCCTTTGTGGACTTTCCCTTTGTAATGGTCACACGAGGAACAGTTGGGGCGTTGCCCCAAACCCTACCAGAGGCGCTGTCCCTTGACCCTGCAAGGGGCAGACGAAAAGGGACGAAGTCCCCCCTTGACCCCTTTTTGGCGCCCCAGCTTGAGCGCTTTTCCCTTACAGGTTCTTCAAGTACGCTTTAATTGCTTCGTCCTTGCTATCGCGATAGAAATACTCCGCAAAATGCTTTCCAGAAATCGTTTCCTTCACAAAATCCTGATCCAAATCCTTCAAAATATCCAACAGCGGACGATACGTTACCTTCTTCACTCCGTCCAGAATCTTCTTATTCCGCTGCTCCGGCACAACACGCTCCTTCGGATAGCCATTGCCATGCCCGAAACCAAACAGCTGCTGGAAAATCATCTCCAATTTCAGCTCCGCACCCCAGCCGAAGTCTTTGGCGAACGGCAGTGCCACACAGTTGCCGTCGTTGATCTGCGCAAACATGTAGCCGTCCGACGGATCCACCACATGCCCGCACAGCACGCCGGGGAACGAGTTGCACGCCAGCATCGCGCCTTCGCCCGTTCCGCAGCCTGTCACGACATAATCCGCCGCACCCGTTTCCAAAAGCAGCGACGCCAAAAGCCCCGCCTTCACATACGTCAGCTGGCATTCGTCCTCCGCCGTGTACATGCCGTAGTTCACCACTTCGTGGCCCATCGGTTCAACCACCTTGCGCAGCACACCTTCAATCATCGCGTTTTTGGCAGCCTGACTGTTCTCGTTGATCAGCGCAATTTTCATCGTTTCTTTTCCTCCATTTCGTCCGCAGACGTTTTTCCATTTTAATTTTATCACGCGCGCGGAAAATTTGCAACCTGCTTGCCATGCATCCTTCAAAATTTTGCAGGGACTTCTGCAGTGTTTTCATGTATCAGCGAAAAGGTTACATGGCGTTTTTTCTTTCGCAGATGTCCGAAAAAAGTGATTAACCAGCGGGTTATTTGTCCTTTTCGCGGGCTGAGCGGGCAATGGAATTATCCACAGCCAAACTTGTGGAAAAGCTGTGGAATCTCCGCAGGTTTTGCCGAAAGTTCCCGTAATCACCCGCTGGAAATATCCACAAACGGTGGAATGTGCAGCCTGTGGATACGGTGGATAAGCCGGAAATACCGCGTTTTGCAGGATTTCTTGCAACTTCATTGCGAAAAAAATCGAGATTTTCTTGGCGAACAGGCAGGAATCCCCCTTCAGGAACTCGAATATACAGAGGCAGAGGGGATTCCCTGACTGGAACGCAACCGCCGTGTCCACAGCGCTGTGGAGAAGCAGGCTGGATATCCACAGCGTTATCCTTGTGGACAAACCCTTGCAAAATCAAGCGGGAAAGGGGTTATCCACAGCATCCACATCCCCTACTACGACTGCGGAAATATAATTCCCTGCATTCTCTCATGGGAGGGCTTCGCGCCATGCAATTTACTACCAATGTTCAGCTGCTGCTGGACGGCTTGAATACCGTTACCCGCGCCCTGTCGGCTCGTCCGACAAAACAGATTTTAGAGGGCGTGCACCTTTCCGCCGCGGGTGAGCATGTGAAACTGACCTGCTCTGACGGCAACCTTTCTATTGAAATGTCGATTTCGGCGGACGTGAAGGAGGAAGGCACAGCTGTTCTGCCGGGCCGCCTGTTTACGGAACTGAGCCGCAAGCTGCCCGGCGGGGAAGTGACCATCCGCGTGGGCGAAAATCATGCGGCATCGATTCGCTGCTTATCCTCGAAATCGAATCTGGCGGGCATGAATCCGACTGATTATCCGGAGATGGCGCGTGTGGCGGAGGGCACGACTGTTCGCATTCCGCAGGATAAATTGAAGGAAATGATTTCCCGTGTTGTGTTCGCGATTGCAACGGAAGATAACCGCCAGATTTTAACAGGATGTCTGCTGGAGGTTGAGCCCACCGAAGCGCGCCTGGTGGCGCTGGACGGATTCCGGCTGGCGATTCAGAAGGCGGTTATGCCCTTTGAGCTGCCCGGCGGAAAAGAAAATGTGCATGTAGTCATTCCGGGGCGTGTGCTGAACGAAATGAGCAAGGTGCTCGGCGACACGGATGAATACTGCACGCTGGTGTTTGACCAGTCGCGCATGACGGCATCGTTCGGGACGACGACGCTTTCGACGGTGCTGCTGACGGGCGAGTACATCGACTATCGGAAAATTTTGCCTGCTTCCTTCCGCACGACGGCGCTGGCGGATCGCGTGGGCGTGCAGAACGCCATTGACCGTGCGAGCTTGATGGCTCGGGAAGGCAAGAATAACCTGATTCGCATGTCTTTTTCGGGTGATACGCTTGCCATCTCGTCGAACGCGGAGTTGGGCGACGTGCTGGAAGAGCTGGAGACGGAACTGACAGGCGACCCGATTGAAATCGCCTTCAATGCGAAGTACATCACCGACGTGATTCGCAACATCACGGACGAAAAATTGTGCATGCGCTTCAACAGCAATGTCAGCCCGTGTGTGATTGCGCCGCAGGAAGGGGAGGATTACCTCTATCTGATTTTGCCGGTGCGCGTGTTCACCTAATAAGAGGATAAAGCTGGAAGAAAACCGGGCGCACGGGGAAAAGCTGTGCGCCCATTTCGCGACCAATCCGATATGGATTCATAACGAAAATGCAGATAGAAACCATTCGGCTGCGGGACTTCCGCAACTATCATTCGCTAATATTGACCCCTCATCCGGGCGTGAATATTCTCCTTGGACAAAACGGCTCCGGCAAAACAAACCTGCTGGAAGCCGTTCATTATTGCGCCCTTGGACGCTCACACCGCACAGGATTAGACCGCGAAGTGGTGCGGAAAGGCACAATGATGGCGGCATCTGGCGTGACGCTTCGCAAAAAAAGTGGAAAAACAGAAATTGCGGTAAAATTAACGCCATCAGAAGCGCGGAAAAAGACGGTTTTTATTGACTGCAAGCGCGCAGAACGCATTTCAGCGCTGATGGGACATGTACAGTGCGTGATTTTCTCGCCGGAAGACTTGATGCTGGTCAAAGAAGGGCCTGCAATCCGCCGCAGAATGCTCGATATGATGCTTTCTCAGCTGTCAACAGCGTATTTCAGCGCGCTTCAGCAGTATCAAAAGGCGCTGGAGCAGCGGACGGCACTGCTTCGCGAGGCAAAGCGCGGAATAACGCCTGATCCGGTGCTGCTGGATACGTTTGAAGAAGCAATGGCGACACCATGCGGCATCATCATGCCTTTGCGGGATAAATTGGTGAAGCAATTGGCGAAAATCGCGGCGGAGAAGTATGAGCGAATCAGCGGACGGCCGAACGAAATGTTCAGAATGACCTATCAGCCGTGCGTGCCGGAAACGAGCAATCCCGTGTCGGCGATTCGGGCGGAGCTGAAAAAAAGCAGGCAGGAGGACATTCGCGTCGGCGGTGCGGGCTGCGGTATTCACCGCGAGGACATCGGGCTGTCGCTGATGGGGCGAAGCATGAAGGTGTTCGCGTCGCAGGGGCAAATCCGCACGGCAGCGTTGGCAATTAAGCTGGCACAGCTGGAGACGTTCTGCGCAGAAACTGGGGAGACACCGATTTTGCTGCTCGACGACGTGATGAGTGAACTCGACATGACGCGGCGTACGCGGCTGCTGCGCGAAATCGAGGGGGTGCAGACATTCATCACCTGCACGGATGAAAGCGACCTCGACGGCTGCCGAGAAAAACGGAGTTACCGCGTGTGGATGGACAGCGACGGGGAGGGGCATGTTCAGGAAGAGTCGGCGGGCGATGAAGTGATGAAGCCGGACTTGCTGCATGACCCGGAACTCGATGAACCATCCGAAAAATGAAATTGTTCCACGTGAAACATTCGGCTGACGGGCAGAAAAGCGCCTGTCAGCCGTTTTGGTATAATGCGCTGAGACAGAGCGGACGATGCGATGGACAAGGAACGGAACCATTAAGATAAATGAGAATGCGAATATAAGCGAAATTCTGATGAAATGCAGGCAAATCAAACGCTTCACGAACAAAATAATTATATTATCATTACTATACAGAGAACGTCAATAAAAGCAGCGCAAAAAGGAATGTTTCACGTGAAACATTGAATCACATCCGGCTTTGTGGTACAATGGAGACAGCAGAAACGCAGGAGGAATCATGATGCCGAATTGGACGAAGCAGCAGGAACAAGCGATTCGTGCGCGCAACCACACCATTCTCGTCAGTGCCGCCGCAGGGTCGGGCAAAACCGCCGTTCTGGTGGAGCGGATTGTCTCGCTTGTCCGCGAAGGCGCGTCGATGAATCGGATGCTCATCGTCACGTTCACGAAGGCGGCAGCAGCGGAAATGCGCCAGCGCTTGGCAAAGCGAATCAGCCGAGAGGCTATCAGCCGTGACCCGGCAATGGTGAAGGCACTTGATGAATTGGAAACAACGCAGATTTCGACGATTCACGCATTCTGTCAGCGCGTCATTCGCAGCCACTTCGAGCAGGTGGGCGTAGACCCGCTTGTCCGCGTGTGCGACGAACAGCAGCAGAAACTGCTCTTTGAAGCCGCGTTCACGACGGCAATGGACGAACTGCTAGACGAGAGGGCGGATGAAAACTTCCTTCTGCTGGCGGATGCGTGGAAGCAGGACAAACTTTTGTCGCTGACGGCGCAGCTGTACGACTTTTTGATGGCACTGCCGAAGCCGTTTGCGTGGCTGGATGAGCATGTGGAACAGCTTTCGCAGCCGCTTATGCAGCAGCCGTGGGTGGAAACGCTCGAAAATGCGGCGAAATTGCAGGTGGGAGCGATGGATGATGCGCTAATAGCGATTCGTAGCCTATTTGACCTGCCGAATGCAGTGATGGATCGCATGGAAGCACTGAATGCAGACGCGCAGTTGATTTCGGCACTGCAAGGTTTGGAGGGGGAGGCGCTTCGGACGGCGGTTGCGAACTTCTCCCTGCCACGATTGTCCCCGAAACGTGGCCTGTCGGCGGAAGAAAAGGAATGGGGGAAGCGCTTCAGCGATGGGCGGACGGCAATCAAAAAGCGCGCAGAAAGGGCGAACGAGCTGCTGAATCCCGATTTTGCGCAGCTGGAACGGGAACTTCCGGCGATTCAGGCGCAGCTGCGTGGGCTGGCGGCACTGGTCAAACGGACGCATCAGCATTTCCGAGAAGAGAAAAACGCCCGGAACTGCATGGACTTTGGGGACATGGAGCAGTACACGCTCGACATTTTGGAGCAGCCGGAAGTGCGGGCGCAGATGCAGGGGGAGTTTGACCACATTTTCGTGGATGAGTGCCAAGACGTGAGTCAGGTGCAGGATGCGATTCTGCAGGCCATCCACGGGGAACAGAACTGCCTGTTCATGGTCGGGGACGTGAAGCAGTCGATTTATCGCTTCCGAAAGGCAGACCCGACGCTTTTTTTGGGGCGGATGCAGACGTTTTCGGAGACAGAATCAGCGAGGGAGCGGAAAATTGTGCTTCAGCAGAACTTCCGAAGCAGCTTCCCGGTGCTGGACGCGACGAACCGCGTATTCAGGCAGACGATGCGCCCCGCAGTGACGGAGCTGACCTATGCGCCGGAGGATGAGCTGATTTGCGGGCTGGGTGCGCGGGAGGACGATCCGCCCGTGATGGTGCACTTGCTGCGTGGACCGGACATCAGGGATGCGCTGGAGGGGAGTGCGAGCGAGGCGGCTGGCCACGAGGAAGTGCTGCAGACAGAGACGCGCGTGGTGGCGCGGCGCATCAAGGAGCTTTTGGGAACGACGATGCCGGATGGAAAGACGATTTCGTACCGCGACATGGTGATTCTGCTTGCGCAAACAACGAATTTGGCGCAGACAGTTGTCGATGCGCTGACGGAAGAGGGGATTCCGACCTTTTACGACGGCGCGGAAAGCTATTTCAACCTGCCGGAAATCATGGATATGAAAGCGCTGCTGAGCCTGCTGGACAATGCGCAGCAGGATTTTCCGCTGCTGACGGTGCTGAAAATGGTGCCGTTCTCGCTGACGGACGAGGAATTGGCGCAAATTCGCCTGATGCAGACGGGGCAGAACGTGCCGTTCTATCAGGCGTTTGCCAAAGCGTGCGGCGGGGAGGATGAATTCGCCCAAAAGTGCCGAAAAATCAGCGAAAAACTTGAAACATGGCGGTTTCAGGCGGAAGTCATGCGGTTGTCGGACTTCATTTGGCACCTGATGACCGATTCGGGCTACTACGCGGCGGTCGGGGCGCTCCCAAAAGGGGAAGTGCGGCAGGGGAATCTGCGGATGCTGTACGAGCGGGCGCAGGCATTCGAGGCGGAAGGCGGCGTCACGCTGGCGGCGTTCATCACGCGGATGGACGAGCAGGAGCGGGGAGGGGACAGCATATCCGCCAAAGTGCTGACCGAAAACGAAGATTTGGTGCGCGTGATGACGATGCACAAATCAAAGGGGCTGGAGTTCCCCGTGGTGTTCCTGATGAACATGGAGCGCAGGCTTCTGTTGACGCAGACCAGTGAGCTGATGCTGCACCCGAAGCTGGGTGTGGCGATGCCGTACATTAACCGGAAGCTGAACATCTGCCGAAGAACGCTGATGCAGGAGGCTTTCGAAGAACAGCGGCGGCTGGACGAACTGGCGGAACGGGCGCGCCTGCTGTATGTGGCGATGACGCGGGCGAAGCTGCATCTGGAACTGGTGGCAACTGAGGATGGGCTTGAGCGCACGAAGTGGGAGTTGGCTTTGCCGCCGAGCGACAGTCGCGTGCGAGAGGCTGGGAGCATGATTACATGGGTGATGCAGGCGATATCCACCGATGCACACACGAAATCCACAAATTATCCACAGGTCTCAACCCCATGGGATTGCCGAGATTGGGACGAACTGCCTCAGAAAACTGTGGATAAAGTAGGGGAGACGGAGGCGGATGCATCAAAGGTGCTTTCGCTTTTGCAAACGGCACCGCCAGAGGGCGTTTTCCCGGAAAAAACGGTGCAGACGGACATTCTGCCGCTGAAAACGTCGGTATCCGCACTGGTGAAAAAACAGGTGGACGCACTGCCGCTTTCGGATGTGGAGGAGGACGCTGAGACGAAGCACGCGGTGGATGAGAACGGTACGCCGCTGCTGCTGTCGGAACTGCCGCGCCGTCCGGCATTCATGGAGGAGAAGCGGATGACGGCGGCGGAGCGCGGCACGCTGACGCATCGAGCGCTGTCGCTGATGCCACTGGATGCGCTGCGGACGGCGGACGATATTCCGACGGTCATCCGTGAGGCACTGGAAATGATGCAGAAGCGCGGGCTGTTCACGGAGGATGAGCTGCACATCATCAGCGTGGGCACTATCAGCGGGTACTTCACGAGCCAAATTGGGCGGCGGATGCTGCAAAGCGGGAATGTCCGGCGCGAGTGGGCATTCAACCTGCGCTTGACGGGTCAGCAGGCGCTGCTGCTGCAAGGCGTGATTGACTGCGCGTTCGAGGAAAACGGCGCGTGGGTGTTGGTAGACTACAAGACTGACCGTGTGGACGACGAGCAGACGCTGGTGAACCGGTACGCGGAGCAGCTGGCATGGTATGCGCGGGCACTGACAGAAATCACGGGGAAGCCAGTCAAGGAGCGATACCTGTATGCGCTGCGTGTGGGGAAGGCGATTGCCGTGCCGGAGATAGACGCGAAATAAGGCGAGAAAGGAATGTTTCACGTGGAACATCGTCGAATGGACTACCATTTGCACACGAATCACTCGATGGACGGGCGGCAGACAATGCCTGAGCTTTGCGAAACGATGCTGGCGCGCGGCGTGCAGGAAATCGCCCTGACGGAGCATATCGAACCCGGTCATCCTGAAGAAGAGATGGACGTGCCGCCGGTGTGGGCGGATTGGTTCGCGGAGATTGCGCGCTGCCGGGCGGCGTATCCGGCGCTGGTCATCCGCAGCGGCATCGAGATTGGGGACAATCCGCTGTGCCGGGCGGAGACGAAGGCGCTGCTGGACACGCTGCCGCTGGATTTCCGCCTGCTGTCGCTGCACTTGGTGAACGGCGTGGACTGCTACGATTCGGAAAAGTATTTCACAGGTAAAACGCGTGCGCAGGCGTATCGGGAATACGCCGAGGCGAAGGCGGAGTCGATACTGGACTGGGAGGACTTTGACAGCGTGGCGCATATCGGGTATGTGGCGAAGTTCTCCATCTATACGGGGAAGGAGCGCGCGCTGGTGTACGAGGATGCGCCGGATGCGTTTGATGCGATTTTCCGGCATGTGATTGCACTGGGAAAGTGTATCGAGGTGAATACATCAGGGTACGCGACGACGGGGGATACGTTTGCGCATTCGTCGCTGATTCGCAGGTATATTGAGCTGGGCGGTGAGAATTTCACGTTTGGCAGCGATAGCCATGATACGGTACGGGATTATGCGGATGTGGAACGGGCGAAGGAGATGGTGCGGGCGCTTGGGGGAAAGTATCAGGTCAGTTTTGAGGGGCGCAAGGCGATATATTGGAAGATATGAGGTTAGGGGGAAGCAGGAGGCTTTTTCGTGCGAAAAGTGGTTGCAAAGTGGGGAAATTACACTGAATTTTTGCCGAAATCAAAGAAATAATGGGTTTTCAGCACTCAAAACGCCAAAAAATTTGACAAAAAGGGTTTATCGTGGCATAATAAAGAGGATGAGCGAAATCAATCCGCAGGCGCGTGGGAGCGCTCCGGCGGCGGCAAGTAAAATTCATTTTGTCCGCGGTGAAAAGCCGAAGGGCGTTGACGGGGGTGCTCATTCTTGACAGAACAGATGACGGTGAAATACTACTACCACAGCGGGTTCTCGGTGGCGAGCGGCGAAACGCTGCTGGTGTTTGACTACTGGATGGGGCGGCAGGGGAAAAAGCTGCCCGCAGCGCAGCGGATTACGCCAGAAACGCTCAGTCACTTCAGCGAGGTGTTCGTGTTCATCAGCCACGGGCATGAGGACCACTTCGACCCGGTTGTGTATACATGGGAGCAGTATGCGCCGGTGACGTACATTTTGCCGGAAACGATGGATGCATCGCTGCACGGGCGGCGGATGGGCGTGGGGGGCGAAATCACGCTGTCGCGGCATGTGAAGGTGAAGGCGTTCGACTCCACGGATGAAGGGCTGTCGTACCTTGTGGAAATGGACGGCATCCGCATCTTCCACGCAGGCGACCTCAACAACTGGCACTGGCGGGAGGAATCAACGCCGCGCGAGATTGAAGAGGCGGAACGCGATTTTCAGCAGGTGATGGAGACGATGCGCGGGGAAAAGGTCGATGTGGCGTTCTTCCCGGTAGATCCGCGGCTGGGCATGATGTTCGACGCGGGACCGAACTATTTCGCAATGGTCGTTAAGCCACGGCTGATGATTCCTATGCATTTCTGGGAGCGGGCGGAGGTCATCCGCGAATACGCGCGGAGAAGCCGTTCGCCGCAGACGGAGATTATCGCCATGACGACACCCGGCGACATGATTCTGCTTGAATTTGATGAGCAGGAGAACATGACCGTGCACATGCAGTCCGTCACCAGCGCGCCAGTCGCCCGGAACAAGAAGGTGCAGCTGGAAGCATACGACGGCGAGAACCCGTTTAATGATTCTGACCTGCCGGTGGATATGGAGTGATTTTCCTGTCGAAAGGGTTGACAGATGCGCCTTTCCGGGGTATCATAGAAGAGCGGCGCGCCCAATCGTGCGCCGGGAAAGGAAGTTCCACGCATGATTAACAAGGATATGACCGTAGGCGAAGTGCTGCGCTCCTGCTCGGACGCGGCGATGGACGCGGTGGTGAAGATTTTCACCGATATGGGGATGCACTGCCTGTTCTGCCCGCATTCGACGGCGGAAACGCTCGAAGAAGCCGCGATGGTGCATGGCAACGACGTTGAAGAGCTGGTTGCAAAGCTCAATACCGTTTTCCAAGCCAAATAAGCACAGACGGGATTCCTTTGCCCACAGGCAGGGGAATCCCAATTTGATTTTGGTAATACGATTCTCGGATTCACCTGCGCATCGTGGCGCATTCTTATCTGGAAATAGTATAAACGAGCAAACCGTTGATTTTACTGGCTTTGCGGACTTTTCCGCAGAAAAAAACTATCAACGGGGCATGTGGATAACACTGTGGATATTGTGGATTAACAGGCTGTTAGCCTTCCCAGAAATGTGGAAACTGTGGATAAGTCTGTGGAAAAGCGGTGAACAGCTGTGGAATATATGGGAATTTCCTGTGGAAGGGGTGTGCAAAAGTGATTATTGAGCATCAAGGACAGGCACTGACCGTCGCGATGGAAATGGAGCGCCGCGCTATCCGGACTTACGAGCGTGCGCTGCTGCTGGCGAAGGACGAGGAAGTTCGCAAGGGCATTGAGGACATTCTGGGCGACGAACGGCGGCACTTGAAGCGCTTTACCGAAATGTGGGACAAGACCGTCAATTCGGCGGAACAGCAGGTGCTTTTGCAGGCGATGGCGGCGGATGTGCTGTTCCGCGGCGGCGTAACGGAAATGGCGCGGGAGGATGCGCTGACGACGCTGACGGGATTGTATCGGTATGCGATGGAGAGCGAAGCGAATGCGGTGGAGACATATACGAAATTTGCGGAGAAATGTGAGGGAGAGGCGCGGGCAGCGTTTTTGGAGATTGTGCGGGAGGAAGCAGGGCACCTCGCGGAATTGAAGGAAAAATTGGGGGAAGGGTAAGCCTAATGTCAACAGGGATAAACATGCGGAAGCAGGGGATTTTCGCGCTTCGCAGTGCATAACCATGTTACTGGGTTTCCCCGTTGCGCACCCATCTCATCCAATTTCGCTGCGCTCAGCCAACGTTCCCAAAGGAGAAGGCTGGGCGTGCAACGTTCCCCAAAACATAAACGAAGCCCCTCGACGAAGCAAAATCCGTCGAGGGGCTTTTGGTTGTCCTCATGGTGTGCAGGGATTGTGGATAACTTTTTTGCAAATCAAAGAATCTTCCGACACTCGATGTAGAAGCGCTTGTCGTGCGCGTGGCCCATCGAGAAGGTCTTGCGCGGGAGGATGCCAAGCTGCTCAATCGCCGGGAAGAAATCCGCCTTGTTCAGCGCGGGCAGCAGGAAGCCCATCGCGCCGTCCGCGCGGCTCAGGCGGCGAAGTACCTCGTCGCCGTGAATGTAGTCAATCGCGGCTTCGGGGTGGCGGCGCAGAAAGTCGTCCAGATAGCGCTGGAGCGTCGCGACGGGGAGTGCGCCGTCCGGGTGGGCAATGAACGCTGCTTGTTCGCCCGACGCGGAAACGACGCGAAGTTCCTGCGCATCCGCATCCGGCGGAACGAAAGACAGCGCCATCCCGTGCGCGGCACAGTAGGCTGACCAGTCCGCCAAAACATCCGCCGGACGGACGTTCGTCAGCACGCGGTGAACAGGCTCAAAAATCAGCGCATCGTCGTGGATGTTGACCAGCTCAACCATCGCGTAACGAGCAGGATGAACGGCGGCTTCCTCGGCAGGAAGGGTCGCTTTGAGCTGCTCGTAGTATTTTTTCGCGGTAGCGAGGGAGTGGTTGCCGTCGCCGACGGCGAAGAGAAGCGGGTCTGCGCCGAGGGCATCTTTTAAGCGATTCAAGGCGGCGGCGATGGCTGCTTTGTCCGCGTCGGACGTGACCGCCCAGCCGCGTGCATGGCCGCTCTGCTGCATGAGGTCGAAGTCGTAGAGCGGGGAAAGCTGGTCGCGGCGGGCGTAGAGCGGCTCGATGACGGTGCGCTGCGGGTCATCCAGCAGGAGCATGACGTGGCTGGACTCCAGCGGTGCGCCGTTCCGTACGGCAAGACGCGCGGGAAGGCGCGACGCAACGGTTTCCTCGGTCGGGCGGATGAGGGTCTTTGCGCCGTCGTAGCGGTACTGCTCCAAATCGACGCAGCAGACAAGCCCAAGCCGCTTACCGGTGGACGTGGTGCGCTCCAGCAGCACGAAGCCGTCCGTCACACCGGGGTGCAGGACGTTCAGCGCGTCGCGCATGGCTGCGTGAATCGCGTCGATGCGCTCCGGTGGCGCGGGCAGGTCGCATTCAGGGAGAATCAGGCGCAAGGTGGACGGCTGATGCCCGACCAGCGTGTCTACCCGCTGCCAGTACTCCGGTTCGGACGTGTACTGGTCGCACGCGACGCACGCCCACGCCGTCCAATCCGCATCCGGGCGCGGCAGCAGGAACGTCCCCGGCACAACGCCGATGCCCGCAAACAGGTCATTGCTCATGGCACTTCATCCTTTCGGGAGAAAATTCATCACCTCCTATTGTAGGGCCTTTTGCCGCCGGGGTCAAGTACTTCTATTGTTCTTGAACAGCAGCGTGATGCACCAGACGCCGGCCGCGCCGATGATGGTGTATAGGATGCGGCTGAGAATCGCGCCCTGCCCGCCGAACAGCCACGCCACGATGTCGAACTGGAACACGCCGACCAGCAGCCAGTTAATCGCGCCGATGATGGTCAACACGAGGGCAATGGTATCAATCAACATGCGTTTTTTCTCCTTTCCCCTTCGGGTGATGATACAGTGTATGCGGTGGATGAGGAAAATAGAACGGGGGGAGATTTGCAGATGATTTCCTCTGCAATCAAAAAGACCAGCACCAAGAGAAAATCTTCTCCCGATGCTGGTCGGTCGCGCCCATTTGGCGCGATAATGTGCGAGTAGTTGGTAGAGCAAGTTGGGTGCGCATCTGCGGACGCGCCCAACCTTATCCCAATTTAATTGGCGATGTCCATGCGGATTTCCCATCCTCCGCCACAACCTGCACCCGTACAAATGATTCGCGCGGTGAAACCACATAATCCGCACTGGTCTGCCCTTCCAGCGCCCGTGTGCGATTCGGAATCCACACCTCGTTGCTGTAAAAAATAATATACTTCGCCGGCGAGCACGCAATATGCACCACGCCATCCGTCAACGAAAGTTCGCGAATCTCCGGTCCTTGCGTGGCGTAGAACCGTCCCTCGTCAATGGCGCGCAGAATGCCTGCGACACTGCGGTCATTGGTGTTGAGCATTGTGGCGCTCATGCCGCATTCGCCCTCGTAGCGGTGCGAATCGTCGTTGGCAAAGCAGTTGAGCAGTTGTCCATTGGCGAAAACAGGATCAAGCATGGCGGCGGAATCCCCGCGCAAGGCGTTTGTGGGCACGGAGGAAACGCTGTTGAAGATTTCCACGCCGCTCAGCCCGCGGAAGGAGCACATCAATTCCGTCGTGTTCAGCGACCAGGCGGGATGCGCCAGCACAGCGCGTCCGCCACACGCGCGGATGCTGTCAATCGCCTGCTGCGGTGTGCCGTTTGGATTCCAGCAATCAGCAATATCCGGCGAAACGCCCAGACCCAGCAGATGCACCGCCTGTGTCGGCAGGAGGAAATCCAGCTCGGTGCCGGGAATGAGCGTCAGCCCGGCGGGAATTTCATCGGCGGCGGGGCGCGTCACCTCGCGATGGTCGGTGATGGCGAGCACGTCATAATCCAGCGCGCGATAGGCAGCCATGACATCCTTGGGGGACAGGCGGCCGTCGCTGCAAGTGGTGTGGCAGTGGAAATTGCATTTGAGAAAGCCGCGGCTGGCAGAAAGCAGCTCCATGAGAAACATCCTCCTATTCGGACAATTGGAAAACCCCCACATGCTTGCACATGCAGGGGCTTGAAGACACGATTAGTCCACCGTGTAGGGCAGAAGCGCGATGGCACGGGCGCGCTTGATAGCCTCGGACAACTGACGCTGATGCTTCGCGCAGTTGCCGCTCATGCGGCGGGGCAGAATCTTGCCGCGCTCATTGACGAAACGGCGCAGGCGGTTGATGTCCTTGTAATCAATGTATTCAATCTTATCCACGCAGAAGGAGCAGACCTTCCGACGGGGACGACGACCTCCGCGCGGACGCGGACGACGCTCAGAGCGTTCTTCAGACATGAGTGTGACCTCCTTTTCATTCACTTGAAATCGCAATTCGGCACTTTTTCAGCCGATTAGAAAGGCAGTTCGTCGGTTTCGACCGCCGTGAAGCCATTGTTCTGCGCGGTAGGCGCGGGAGCAGCGGCTGCGGACGGTGCGGCATTGTTGTATGCCGGAGCGCCGTCATCCATGCGGCTGGACAGGAATTCGACTTCGTCTGCCGTGACCTCCAAGGATACGCGGGTTGTGCCGTCATTGGCAGTATAGGTACGCGCGGACACAGGTCCGACAACGCAGACCTTGCGTCCCTTTGCCAGATACTTCGCACACAGTTCACCCAACTGACGCCATGCCGTTACACGAAAGAAATCCGCGTCCGACTGACCGTTTGCGGTGTTCTGACGGCTGCCGCGGCGATTCACTGCAACCGTGAAATCGCAGACGCTGATGCCGTCGCGCACAGTACGAAGTTCAGGATCACGAGCCAAGTTACCAATGATCGTCAGCTTGTTCATCTGCTTATCCTCTTTAACAGGTCATTGCTGAAATCCGATTACTCGGCATCAGCGGGAGCTTCGACGGTTTCAGCGGCTTCCACGGGCGCTTCCACAGCGGGAGCAGCCTTGGGCGCGCGGGGCTTCACGTTGCTGCGCTTGACTTCCAGCTTCACAACCAGATAGCGGAGCACGTCGTCGTAAATCTCCAGATTGCGTTCAAGCTCACGGGGCAGGTCAGCGGGCGCCTTGAAGGTCACCAGCACGTACCAGCCTTCGGTCTTATAGTTGATGGGGTAGGCCAGACGCTTTGCGCCCTTGCCCCACGGTTCCTCATCAACCTTCTCCACTTCACCACCGTTAGCAGCAATCAGAGCAGAAACCTTCTCAATCAGTTCCTTGCGAGCGGTTTCCTCCAGTGCAGTATCGATGATGTAGGTCAGTTCATACCTATTCATCATTTTCACCTCCTCTTGGACTTTTGGCGCTGCATCCTGTGCAGCGCAAGGATGTGCCAGTTATTGATTATACATCACAATTCGCGCGATTGCAAGGGGTTCAGAAAAATTTTCTTACATTGCGTGCATTGCGAAAGGGTGGAGGGGGACGACCGCAGACTTCGTCTGTTTTCATTGCTCCCTCGTCGCCTCCGAAGAGGCGAAATCCCCTGCGTGCCTTGTCAAAATCAGGCGACCCTGTTATAATGGAAGCCAACACAGGAAGGGGACGAAGCGGATGAAGAAGAACGATTTGCTGACCTTGACGGCGGATGGCCTTGGGGCGGACTTGGAAGGCGTGTGCCGCGCCGACGGCATGGCCGTTTTTGTGCCGGGGATGCTGCCCGGCGAGACGGCGAGGGTGCGCATCGTCAAGGTGCAGTCCCGATTCGCGTTCGGGCGTATGGAGGGAAAGTCGCTGACGGCGTCACCCGCCCGGAAAACGCCGGATTGCGCGGCATACCCCCGCTGCGGCGGCTGCACGGGGCGTCATATGACCTACGAAACGACGCTGGAAGCGAAACGCCAGCAGGTGCAGGACTGCTTCCGCCGCATCGGGCATATCGACATCGACGTGCCGCCGGTGCTGGGCATGGCAGACCCATCGCACTATCGCAATAAGACGGCGCTGCCTGTCGGCGGAACGGTGGAGGAACCCGTGGCAGGCTTTTTCGCGCCGCGCAGCCACGATATTATCCCGATTGCGCAATGCCCGAACGCCATGCCGCCGGCGGACGAAATCTGCCGTCGCGTACTGGGGTGGATGAAACGCTTCCGCGTCGAACCGTACGTTGAGGAGACGCATACGGGGCTGGTGCGGCACATCGTCGTCCGCGTCAACCGAAAAGGCGAAGCAATGGCGGTGCTGGTCATCAACGGCGGCGAGATTCCGCACGAGGGGGAGCTGGTTGCGTCCCTGAAGGCGGCGGGCGCGGTCAGCGTCAGTCTGAATGAAAACCGCGAGCGCACGAATGTCATCATGGGTCGGCACTTCCGCACCCTCTACGGCTGTGACACGCTGACGGACGAACTGTGCGGATTGCGCTTTGAAATCAGCCCGGCGGCGTTCTTTCAAGTTAATCCGGCGCAGACGGAAGTGCTGTACCAGACGGCGCTGGATTTTGCCGAGCTGACGGGCGACGAGCGCCTATGCGACGTGTATTGCGGCGCGGGCACGATTACGCTGATGATGGCGCGCCACTGCCGGGAAGCACTGGGCATCGAGATTGTTCCGCAGGCGATTGAAAACGCGAAGGAGAACGCCGTCCGCAACGGTATCGGGAACGTGAATTTCCGCTGCGGCGCGGCGGAGGTGCTGCTGCCGAAGCTGGTGGCAGAGGGCTTGCGCCCGGACGTGATTGTGATCGACCCACCACGCAAAGGCGTTGAACCCGCCGTGATTGACGCGATTGCGCAAGCTGCCCCGAAGCGCGTGGTCTATGTGAGCTGCAACGTCGCGACGCAGGCGCGCGATGCGGCGCTGTTTGTGGAGAAGGGATACAAGGTGCAGAAGGTGCAGAGCGTTGATATGTTCTGCTGGACGAGCGGGGTGGAGAATGTGATGGTGTTGTCTAAACTAGAAGCGGCAAAACATATCGACATTCATGTGGACATGAGCGAGCTGGACGTGACGAAAGCGGAAGCTGAGAACAACGCGGCTTATGAGAAAATTAAGGCTTATGTGCAGGAACACTTCAGGTTTAAAGTGTCCACGCTGAACATCGCGCAGGTCAAGCGCAAGTATGGCATCATTGAGCGGGAATGCTACAATAAGGCAAAGACAGAGGATGCAAAACAGCCGGGGTGTCCGGAAGAAAAGGCAAAGGCGATTGTGGAGGCGCTGAGGTTCTTCGGGATGATCAAGTGAACAGGGCTGTATTCCGAAGGCAATAAAAAAGGGAGTGGACGTCTGCAAACAGGCGTTCACTCCCTTTTCTGTATCAGATGCCGAAGAACCGATCAAAAAACAATTTTAATTTTTCAATAATCGCCTGCTTCTTCGCGGCACGGTTTCCGCCGCCGAAGCGAGAAATCGGCGGCATCAGGTTATCAATGTCCGTGCCCGTTGTTTTAACAACGCCGTCGCGGAAGGCATGGTCTATAAAGTGGCGAGTTTCCGCATCTTTCAGATTTTCTTCCTTGATGAGGGCAACAAGCTGTTTCTCTTTTTCCTTCGCCACTAAGGTACGCCATTCCAGCAGCACATCCGACGTATCGTTGATGCCTGCAATGAAGGTCTCAATCAGCGCCTTTTTGCTGCGCAGTTCCGGGCTGGCATCTACGGCCTTCTGAATCGTAATGAGAACTTCCTTATCATCGCAGTGGGAATCATGATACTTTTGAACGAGAATCAGAATGTAGTCAATGTTGATTTCAATCTGCTTGATGAGTTCGATTTCAAAAATGATGTCGTCGGTGATGTCCTCTTTATCTTCGCTGGTCCTGCGATTTTTCCATTCATCCCGCAGGTCTTGATAGCGGCCGAGATAGTCTTGAAAGTCACGCTCACTCAGAATCTCATTTCCGGCAAAGTCATCAAAAGAAACCAGCAGATTCCGCATCCGCAGGATTGCGCCAAACAGCACAATAAAGTCTTTCTGGCGTTGCTCTCCGGTAATATGATCTTCAGATAGCGGAAACTTGGTTGTCAGTTCCTCAATCATATCCCGATAGCCCGGATGATACTTCCCGTCGTTATCTTTGTAGCCGAAGTAGTAATCCTTATAGCCACGCATCAGTACGATGCCGCCCGCCTGCTTGTCACCGAAAAGGGAGATAGCATCGTCAGTGCGCTTCTGCAAATTGCGAAAGCACACGATATTGCCGCATACCTTGATGGAGTTGAGAATGCGATTCGTGCGGGAATAGGCTTGAATCAGCCCGTGCATTTTCAGATTTTTGTCCACCCATAGCGTATTCAGCGTGGTCGCATCAAAGCCCGTCAGGAACATGTTGACCACTATCAGCAAGTCAAGCTCCCGGTTTTTCATTCGCAAGGAAACATCTTTATAGTAATTCTGGAACTTGTCGCCGTCCGTGGAGTAGTTGGTGTGGAACATCTCGTTGTAGTCGCGGATGGCGACATCCAGAAAATCACGGGAGCCTTGATCCAGCGCAGAAGTATCCTCCGGGTTTTCCTCATCAAGAATGCCGTCCGTTTCTTCCTCATTTGCGCCATAGCTGTAAATGACGGCCACTTTGAGCCGACGCTGCGGACTTTCTGCCATTTGCCGCTGAAACTCGGCGTAATATAGCTTGGCGGCATCCACACTAGACACGGCGAAAATGGAGTTGAAGCCGCTGACACGCTGCTTCTGCTTGATCTCCTCGATTTGTTGCCGTCCATTCGCGGAAGCAACTTCGGCAATGTTTTGCAGGACACGAAACGTGTAAGTCTTATTGCCGCGATACGTTTTCTGATCGAAGTGCGTCAGAATATACTCCGTGATCAGGCGAATACGTTCCGGCGCAAGGAAAGCCTTTTCGCGGTTGATGTCCCAGACTTCCTTGTCATCAATGTCTGGCTCGGCATCCATCGTTTTGATGGTGTCCACGCGGAAGGGCAACACATTCTTGTCGCGGATGGCATCTACGATGGTGTAGGCATGAAGCTGGTCGCCGAAGGCTTGCGCTGTTGTGCGAAGGTTGGGCGTCTTACTCACACCTGCATTGACTGCAAAGATGGGCGTGCCGGTAAAGCCAAACAAATGATACCGTTTGAAATACTTGGTGATGGCTTGGTGCATGTCCCCGAACTGGCTGCGGTGGCACTCGTCGAAGATGATGACGAACCGCTTGTCAAACACCGCATGTCCGGCATTCTTTTTGATGAATGTAGCGAGCTTCTGAATGGTAGTAATGATGATTTTGGCGTTATCATCTTCAAGCTGACGCTTCAAGACTGCCGTGGAGGTATTGCTGTTCGCCGCGCCCTTCTCAAAGCGGTCGTATTCCTTCATCGTCTGGTAGTCCAAATCCTTGCGGTCAACGACGAACAGCACCTTGTCGATGTAGTCCAGCTTGGAGGCCAACTGCGCCGTTTTGAAGGAAGTCAGTGTCTTGCCGCTGCCGGTGGTGTGCCAGATATATCCGCCGCCCGCGATGGTGCCGTACTTCTTGTAGTTGTTGGCGATTTCGATGCGGTTCAAAATGCGCTCGGTGGCGACAATCTGGTAGGGGCGCATGACCAGCAGCATGTTTTCTGCTGTGAACACGCAGTAACGGGTGAGGATGTTCAGAATGGTGTGCTTGCAGAAAAAGGTCTTGGTAAAGTCCACAAGGTCGGGGAGAACGCGGTTATTCGCATCCGCCCAGAAGGACGTAAACTCAAAGCTGTTGCTGGTTTTTGACTGCTTGACTTTCTGCGCCTTCGCGTCCTTAATGTGGTTGAAGCGGGTGGTGTTGGAGTAATATTTCGTGTTCGTGCCATTGGAGATGACGAAAATCTGCACGAACTCATACAGCCCGCTGGATGCCCAGAAGCTATCCCGCTGATAGCGGTCAATCTGGTTGAACGCCTCCCGAATGGGCACACCGCGGCGTTTCAGCTCAATGTGAACCAGCGGCAGACCATTGACCAGCACCGTCACATCATAGCGATTATCATGCGCAGCGCCCTCCTTGGCGGAGATGGCGTATTGATGGATGACCTGCAAGCTGTTGTGGTGAATGCACTTTTTGTCGATGAGCTGAATGTTTTTGCTCTCCCCGCTGTCCCGGCGAAGCACCTGCACATAGTCCTCTTGAATTAGGCGGGTCTTTTCGAGAATGCCGGAATTGCTATTCGCCAGCACCTCGTTCCAGAAGCGCTGCCATTCGCCGTCCGTAAAGCGGTAATCATTCAGCTTTTCAAGCTGCGTGCGCAGGTTGGCGATGAGGTCTGCCTCTTTGTGGATGGCAAGGCGCTCATAGCCCAGCTCGCAAAGCAGGCGGATGAACTCGTTTTCCAAGTCAGCTTCGCTCTGGTAAGCCTCCGAGCGCTGGGATTGCGGCGTATATTCGGCGACAACGGTACTTTCGTCGCTCTGAGAAACGATATTAAAGTAGCTCACGGGCTACCTCCTTCCGGGTCAATCTGCCGGGGTGAACGATAGCAGATTGTCCCTGTAATATTCGTATTGCTTCTTCCTGGCTTCGATTTCGGCGGGGAGGCCGGAGGTGAGGTCGGTGCAGAGGGTGGAGAAGTGGTCGAGGATTTCGACAATCTCTTTTTGCCTTTGGAATGGTGGCAGAGGAATAGGAATTTTATAGAGGTTTTGCTGATTCAACTTTGGTTGTGCGCCACCAGAAATATAGGGTGATAAATCAATAGCGTTCAAATAGATTTCCACATATTTCTGGGTGATGGGATTATCAAATCGGAGAATATGCGCATGGTTGTTGACCCAAGTCTTTCCGCTGATAGAAAATGCAATAGGAGTGTTTCTCGCCAACAAATTTGCGCCGTCCTCTGAAATTAGTAGATAATTACCGTCAAAGATGTAGTCTTTCACATGGTCAACAATTCCAGATGCACCATAGTAAGGAATGTCACCGGCTTCACGATTTGCACTGGTAACAGGCTTTCGCTGACTATCGCAGTTGACGGAAATATCACTTAATTTAACGGGAAAATACCCGAAAACATATTGACACAGGCGAATCAGGGCGTTATACTCGTCTGTCTGTCTGTCTGTCTGTCTGTCTGTCTGTCTGTCTGTCTGTCTGTCTGTCAAGACAATTTCATCCTGCGCGGCAAACGTCAAGAGTTGGTCGCGGTAGAACTCGTATTGTTTCTTTCGGGCTTCGATTTCGGCGGGCAGGCCGATGTTTAGGTCGGAGCAGATGGCGTCGAAGTTGTCGAGGACTTCAACAAGGCGCTTCTGAACTGCCAGCGATGGCAGGGGAATTTTATAATCCAGAAACTTTTTGAACTCCAACGAATCCACTGTGCCGCCCTGTTTCTTGGCTTTTGTCAATATATCAGGACTTTTCCCTTGAATCGCATGGAAAGCATAACGAGGTAATACGCTTTCATACACGGTCAACATTTTTATATCCTGATTTACCGTGGTTTCAAAGGGGACAAAAGCCACGGGAAGGGTATGTTTTAGAATGCCGGAACGGGTGACGACGGCAATTCCATTAGCTGGATAAACAGTCATAGCAGCTTCATTGACAGCCTGTTCAGTAATATGATCTTCCGTATCTTCCAGTGTAGATGCTTTCATATCCTTTGAACTTATCCACGGTATTGTGCCGTTTTCCCAGTAGTCAGAGTTGTCCATAGAAGGCGTTTTCCCGCCAGACCATGCGCCAAGTTCACCAATCGTAATGATTTTTGTGCTGCTTTGCTGTTTGTCAAGCAGCTTATTTCGATAATACTCATATTGTTGCTTTCTTGCGGTAAGTTCCATTGAAAGGTTTTCGGTCAATTCGCTTGTAAGCTCTGTGAATGTATCCAGTATACGGACAATTTCGTGCTGGATTTCAAGGGGAGGGACGGGGATAGTAAGTCTTTCAATAGAATCTCTGGATAAACGCGGGATGCTTGCTTTGCGAACACGCGACAAGATGGTAGGTTGCAGCCAAAGCATGACATGATATAAGTAGCGACTTGATAAATTTTCACCACAAACCAAAGGAAAACAATCATCTGCTGCCCAGAAGTTGCAAGTGCTGTATCCAATTTCGCCAGCTGCGCCTGCGACAATCAGAAAGGTTGTTTCCGCAGGGTAATTCCATTGCGAATGATAGCCCAGCGGCGTGAGGCTATTCTGATAAACCGGATATAGTCCGGTTTCGTCAAGCTGTTCTCGAACAACTCGTTTCCCACGTTCGATTGAAACCGCGTGAGCAAGCTCTTGATACTTGACTCCGTTCGGGCAAAGCAATGCTATTAGTTCATCAAGTTTGTTCATATGCCCTCCTACTTAGAAGCAAGGAAAATCTTCAGGCGTATCAGAGGCGGTAAAACCTAAATCTTCATCGAAATTTCGGTTTCTGCCAATATCATACAAATCTGCAAGTACTCGCCTTTCCGCACTATCTTGTAAACTTTCCGGATCCTTACCCGATAAAATACCCATGTAGAATTTAAATACATCTGAATCTCTTAGAATTTGTCTTACTTGAGAATTCTTTTCTGCAATAGAGCAAAGCAGTTCAATTTGATCTTCTGCCCATCCTGTAAATAGTTTTAACTGAGCTACTATTTTGTGCGTCTCCTGAAAGCTTCTGCTGTCACGTAGTTCTTCAATTAAATCTGACTTTCGATTTTCAGCTTCTAATTTTATATCTGAAACATTCTTATTTAAGAAAGAAACAAGATTTTTGTAGAAATGGATTTTTGAATTTTTCGCATTAGCCCATTCACTTTTCAAAAAGTCTTTCATTTCTCCGTCAAAAAGTTCTGAGCAGTAATCTTTGTCTGCACTGATAAAGTACAAGTCTTCATGGTATGGAACCTTATCTAACAAACATTCCCAGTTGATTGCATCTCCGTATTTATTATCTTTTCCGGGCGGATTACCTATGCGATAACGGTTATATGCTTTCTGAACGTAATCTTGACAAGGGAGAAAATCGATTTGTTCAAAAATCTGTTCTATTGTTTTATCTGCTGGAAGATTATGCAGCAAAATGTCGGAATTTATTTTTTTCTTCCAGTCCTTCATTTGCTCGATAAAACTGGAATATGTTTGTTTCACTATCTCGAATTCAGAGTATCCCTTGCTGAAAGCGGGAAATTGGACATCCTTACCATCAAAAAACTTAAGAGCTTCTTTCAACTTTGCTTCACGATTTCTGCTGATTTCGCTATATACTTGTTGCGGTACAAATAAGCGTATACTCTTATTGATCATATCTTTCAATTTTGCAAACTGTTCCAAATCATCGTTTGTAAAATGATAAAGAGACAGCCAAATATTCGAGTCAATAAATAAATTCATCGTAATTACTTTCCTCCCTCGATTTCCCCAATAATCCTATCAATTTCCTCCCGCAGCTTCTGCTCCCGTGCCACAATTTCGGCAATCTCCGCGTTCAGCTGCGCAATGTCAATCTGCTCCCGCGTGTCTTCCTGCTCCACATAGGTGGAAACAGACAGATTGTAGTTGTTCTGCGCGTTGCCGACTTCCTCGTTCGGCACAAGGCGGGCAAAGTGCGGTTCGTCCTTGCGTTCCGCCACCGCCGACACAATGCGCTGAATATTCTCATCTGAAAGCCGGTTGTTCTTCGTGACCTTCACAAACTCCTTCGACGCATCCACGAACAGAACCGCGTTGTCCGGCTTGCTCTTTTTCAGCAGCATAATGTCCACGGAAATCGTGACATTCAGGAACAGGTTGGAGGGCAGCTGAATGATGGCATCCACAAAGTTGTTGTCCACCAGATATTTGCGGATTTTCTGCTCTGCGCCGCCGCGGTACATAATGCCGGGGAAGCAGACGATAGCCGCCGCGCCGTTGTTCGCCAGCCACGAAAGGCTGTGCATAATGAACGCCATATCGCCCTTGGAAGCCGGTGCCAGCACACCGGCAGGGGCAAAGCGCGGGTCGTTGATGAGCAGCGGGTTCTTGTCGCCCTCCCACGGCACGGAGAACGGCGGATTGGAGACAATCAGCTCAAACGGCTGGTCGTCCCAATGCTGCGGACTGAGCAGCGTATCTTCGCGGACGATGCTGAACTTGTCAGGGGTAATGTTGTGCAAAAACATATTGATGCGGCAGAGATTGTAGGTCGTCAGGTCGATTTCCTGCCCGTAGAATCCGTGGTCGATGTTCTCCCTGCCCAGCACCTTCGCCACTTTCAGCAGCAGCGAGCCAGAACCGCAGGCAGGGTCATAGACCTTGTTGATGCTCGTTTTGCCGATGGTGCCAAGGCGCGCCAGCAGCTCCGAAACATCAGCAGGGGTGAAATACTGCCCGCCCTTTTTCCCGGCATTCGCGGCGTACATACCCATCAGGTACTCATAGGCGTCGCCGAACAAATCGGGATTCATGCCATCGGTGGAGAAAAGCGGCATCTGCGCCACGCCGTTCAGCAGCTCCACCAGCACCTTGTTCCGCTTGGCGACGGTTTCGCCGATGGCCTTGCTGTTCACGTCGAAATCATCAAACAGACCGGCGAAGTCGCTTTCCGCCTCGCCGCTGGCAGCGCTGCTTTCGATGTGGTTGAATACCCGTTCCAGCGTTTCGTTCAGGTTCTCGTCCTTATCCGCGCGGGCGAGGACATTGCAGAACAATTCAGAAGGCAGGATGAAAAAGCCTTTTTCCTGCACCAAACTGTCACGTTCAGGTTCGGCTATGTCATCAGGCAGCTTCGCATAGTCAAATTGAGGATTGATTTCGCCCCGCGCAAGCGCCGCTGCTATCTCTCCCTTATTGATATAGGCTGCAAAATTCTCCGAAATGTAGCGGTAGAACATCGTGCCCAGCACATAAGACTTGAAATCCCACTCCGCCACATGCCCCGCGTGGACAAGGTCGGTAGCGATTTTGTAGATTCGGCGGAACAGCTCGTCCCGCTCCTGCTCGTTCTTTCTGTCAGCCATCGTTGTTGCTCCTTCAAGGCAATCCATGCCGTTTCTATTTCGGTAAAGCCGTTCTCCATCCAGAAGACTAACAGCATTATAGCATATATCTATCATTTCCACAATGCGGCGTAGGGAAAATGGGGGATTTTTGGCGGAAAAATGGGGGTGCAGCAGATTGCGACGGCTGCACCTCTCCGGGGGATTCCAAAGGGGGCCGCCGCCCGCCTTTGGCACACGACCTTGCTTGCAAGGTATAGTGTGTTATACCTCTGCGGAGGGGATAGGCGACGGATGCCAGCCGGACGCGCTGCTGATAAGCTTCCTGCAGCACGGATGCAGATTGTTTTTCAGCAGCGAAGGGCACATGCCCGGACAATCCCCGCCGCAGGGGTATACCGTTTCTCATCTCACCGTTTGCGTTCCGTCAGTTTCACACCATGCGAAAATCTGTGCTATAATAATCATAACTACACTTGAAAGCAGGTGATGACCGTGACGACGGAAAGTCAGGACTTTATCTCCGTGGGCGGGTCATTCTTCAAAATTCCTTCTTCCAGCAATCTGCGCTGGTTGATTATGTTTTACGCACTTCCCCGCGAGTTGGTGGAGAAGCGTCCAGCATTGCTTTCCATGCCGCGAAAAATTCGAGAGGTTGTCCATAACGAAAAATGGATGCAGATGGTCAATTCCGATATGTTTCTTGAATTGGTCTGGGACTGCTATGCTTGGGTCAGTTGGCAGTTCTTCAAGGTGCCTGCGCCACACGGCGGCTATATGCCTGTCCCCGGTTCTTTCTATCTGTACTCCGGCAACTTTCCACTTTGGCGGTATGCCTATATAACGGTCGCACATATCCGGGAACGGCTGGACAAAATGCCCAATTTTTGCTTTCAGCGTCTGTTCTCTATGGGGAAAGATTACGAAGTGCCGTGGATGCCCTATGAGAATTTCTATGACTTTTTCGGACAGATGACCACGGAAATTGTAGCGGAGCAGCATTGGCAAGAAGCATTCGATATGCTCTGGGAACATCGTGCGCCTGAAGACTACAATGGCAGCAGCACAAAACAGCAGGATTTTGAACGCTCATGGTATCACGCTCGAAGTCCCAAAGGGGAGCTATCTCTGGAGCAGATAAAAGAAAATGATACTGAACTGCCTGCCAATACCATGTACCATGCCGCTATTCAACCATTCGAGGATCAACTGCTTGATGAGGCGCGGGTAGAGCAGTTTATACAGACCTTGCCAGATATAGACAGACAAATCATCATGCTTCGTATGCAGAACAATACCCTTGCAGAAATTGCGCAGAAGCTCAATTTTGCCAATGCCGGTACAGTCAGCAAGCACCTTGCAAAAATCAGGAAGCAGCTGGAGATTTACAGGAAAAAAGAATAAAATTTGTTGGAAACATTCGGCCTCGCTCATGCCATATTAAATAGAGAACACCAATGCGTTAGCTTATTACGTCATTTGCTCAGGGCAGCCACAGCAATGCGGCTGCCTTTTTGTGTCCTCTTATTTAATATAGGGAGGTAATTCATGTTTCTTACTGAAAATGCTAATAATGCTGAAAATAGCGCTGCGGAACTGAAAAACGCAGCAGGTGCCTTTCTGCCATTCAAGCCCTTAAAGCCCAGTGCAGATTCACTGCCGCCTTTTCCGATTGACTGCCTGCCGTCCAGACTGCGGAATTATGTGGAAGCTGTCGCCATCCATACACAAACGCCGATGGATATGGCGGCAGGTGCTGCCCTGGGTGTACTTGCCGCTTGTCTGCAAGGGAAAGTTAAGGTCGAAGGAAACATTGGGCACTACGAACAAACCAGTCTATACATATTTCTGATTGCACCGCCGGGATCACGGAAATCAGCAGTTATCCACGCTATGACCGCTGCGATTGAGGACTATGAGCAGAAATATAATGAAGGAAACAAGACGGCTATGCGCCGAAACAAGCAAGAACGTGAATCCTTGCAACGGGATATTAACCGTTTGACCCGGCAACTGGAAGTCAAGTATGACACGCTGACAGAACTGGAATTACAGCATACACAGGACAAGCTGGTTGAACTGCCGGAAATCAAGCCGCTGCAAATTTTTACCGATGACTGCACCAGTGAATCCATGATTAGACTGCTGAAAGATAATCATGGACGCATGGCGCTCATCTCTGCCGAGGGCGGGGCATTTGACAACATCGTTGGACGATACACCAAGAAGCCAAATCTTGATGTGTGGCTAAAAGGCATCTGCGGTGATACCATCCGTGTAGACCGCATCAACCGTGAGCCTGACTACATCCGAAATCCAGCATTGTCCATGATTATCAGCGCCCAACCCGGTGTTCTAAGCGAACTTATGCAGAGCAGTCTGCTGGATGGCCGCGGCTTTCTGGCACGGCTGTTCTACATCAATATTCCCAGTGCTGCCATGCCAAAGTCCTTCCGATCCGCACCGATTCCGGCAACTATACGGGAAGATTATGACCATCTGATTTTTCATTTGCTGAATCTTTCTGAAAATGAGCCTATAACACTGCACCTTGCCCCAGAAGCTATAAACCAAATGGACGAGCTTTGCCATAGCGTCGAAGCCTATCTCCGCAATGAACACCGTGATATGCGTGAATGGGGAAGCAAATACATTGGGCTGGTGCTTCGGACTGCCGGACTGCTGCATATTGCTGCTGACGGAGCCGGAGACATCCAAACGGAAATGGTTGAAAATGCCATCAGGATTGGCAGCTATGCTTTTCACCATGCGTTGTATGCCTACTCCATATTGGGTGCAGACGAAACCGTTGAAAAAGCCCTGCATGTCGTTACGAAACTGCGAAAACTCAGCGTGACGAGCATCAGCCGTTCAGACCTATACCAAAAATGCCGCGGAAGATTCTTTCGGGATGCCAAGGAAATGGAGCCAGCACTGAACCTATTGGAACAGCACGGATATATTTGGCTAGACGTTCCAGCCTATTCCGGCGTAGGACGCCCGTCAGTCGGAACCATCTATGTCAATCCAGCCGCTCTAAAGGATGACTTTTCTGCGTAAATAGTATTTTCAGAACGTAAGTCCGCAAAGGAGAAAAACTATGAGCTCATCCATCTATGCTATTATGCGTTTCGCCAAATACAAAGGCCCGGAAATTGGTCGAATTGAAGCGCATAATGAGCGCACGAAAGAAAAATACGGCAGTAACCCGGATATTGACCGCAGCCGCAGCAACTTGAACAGCCATCTCGTTCATCCGCCACAGCATTACCGCGCTGAGGCTGAAAGGCAAATTGCAGATGCCGGATGCCGCGTAAGGTCAGACAGCATTCGACTGGTGGAAGTGCTTTTCACGGTCAGCACCGAGTACTTCGATGATAAATCACCTGATGAAATCCGCGCCTATTATGAACGGTCTCTGACGTTCTTGAAAGAACGTCAGCACCCGGAAACGATTGTCTCTGCTGTGATTCATATGGATGAAGGGACACCGCATATGCATGTGACCTTTGTGCCGCTAACGAAGGACAAGCGCCTCAGTGCGAAAGATATTATTGGAAATCGGAAGAAGCTGGTTCAGTGGCAGGATGCCTATTACGAGTACATGTCAGCACGGTATCCAGAGCTTTGTCGTGGCGAAGCCGCTGCGCAAACAGGACGTACACATATGACCGTACAGGAATTCAAGAATTTTACCAAAGAAATTCGCAAAATGGCGAAACTGGCTGACAAGGTAGAAGCACTGCTGAACGGTGTAAACCTTCTGAACGGCAAAAGTCGCTTGGAACAGCTCGTACCGCTGGTGAAAGATTTGCTGTTGCGGTTCGGCAAAATGAAAACCCAGCTTGGACAGTATCAGGAAGCATTCACCTCAATTATGGAAGAAAATGAGCAGTTGAAAAAGGCAAATGAGAAACTGGATTCAACGTGCAGGCAGTATCATAGCCGCGATTTCAACAATATATCAGCGATTCAGCAGCTGGAACAGCGCTGCCTGCGGTGTGAAAAGCAGTTGTCTGCTATTCCGGCGGAAGTCATTGCACAGTACTCCCAGCAGCACAAGCCACAAAAAAACAGTCAGCGAAATAAACTTCTGATTAGAGAGGGATAAGAAAATGAACAGCAACCCATTACAGCTTTTTACGACAAGCAGCAATCAAAAGTCTTTTCAACTACAGCAATACGGTCGATGTTATAAGAAGGTGAAGCAGCGAAATGAAGGCAGCTGATGAATGGCAGGAACTTACGAATATTTTAAGCGATCTAATTAATGTCTACTGACCAACCCAAAAAGCATTGCGACACAAGGCAATCCCGGC
>ENA-UOIZ01000238-UOIZ01000238.1-human-gut-metagenome-genome-assembly--contig:-P88-NODE-238-length-61272-cov-12.878253_pt1 | contig 61272 bp, 94 predicted proteins | sample MGYA00242336_ERZ723883 | MGnify/ENA metagenome assembly ERZ723883 | reverse complement strand
GCGCTCTTTTTTTCGTTGCATTTGTCGGAAAATATCAGACAATTGAAACAAATATATATGGATAAATTGTGTTGTGGAAAATTATCAATATATCCAAGCGTATGTTTGATAATATATAGACACGGAAAAACCTAAGCCAAAGGAGACACTATGGTTTATCTTGTCGATGAAAACGGAAAATCTGTGAACGATGTATGCTTTAAAAATTATCTAGACGCAGATGATTTTTTGTTCAACATTAGAAAGTGCGGTATCTCTAATTGGTATCTTGATTATGGTAAACTTAATAAAGAAAACCCGTTGCCATATATGTTCATTGTCGTAGAGTTTGCGGAAAAAGATAATAGCCTGTATTCTATGGCTATTAAAGCTAAGCATTATCCAACACCTAGCGAGCTGCTGGAATGGCTAAAGAAAGACATGGAAATAATGGGTTATGATAATATCTTTGGGTATTATGAGACTGATATTGATGATGTATATGCTGGATATGATACGGAAAATATAAGCAACTGGCCTATCTGTGAATAGTAAATTAGAGCGCTCTATATGGGCGCTCTTTTTTTCGTTGCATTTGTCGGAAAATATCAGACATTTGCGACACACATAAATGTGGAGGATCCGTGGAGAAGATGTGTAGACAAAGATTCTCGGCCATATGGAATAAATCTTTGGTAATATGTAGTCAAGGAAAGGCGCTCGGAAAAAAGGAGCAGAAATGAGCGATATGGTTTACACTCTTAAGCCCGTCAAGGTTTGTCTTGACGGTGACGATTGCAATGTCTTTGACGCTTATCTGGTTGGATACGGTAGGCGCGGTTTCTGCGAGAAGAATAGCGGAGGTTATGAGCATCCGCATTTCACCAAGCCCGAAGCGATGCGCGTCATGCGTGTATTGAATCGTGACGCGGATAACGGTATCGGCGATGGTACGCGCTATGATTATCTGTTTGAGACGGATACGTTTATCGAGAATTATGATGGCGATATTACGTGTGTCGAGCCTGATATTTTCGGCATGTACGAGATGGGCGTTGATATGAGCTGGGTTTTGGTTTAGGATAAAAGCACGCTTTTAACAGGAGGAAAACCATGAAGTATACCGTATCCTATACTGAATTGTTTGGCAAGACTTTTATTGTGGATGCCGACAGCGAGGAAGAAGCCAGTAAGAAAGTTCTTGACGCTGTGGAGAACGGATTTATTTATCTTACGGCGCATGATTACGTTATGGATTCGGGTGAGATTTCTGATTGTTGGCGTACCTTGGACGATGATGCGGAGTTTTATCCTACACTTGAATCATTCACGGATTAAGACAGAACATTAACGGAAGGAAAACCATGCGTGATAACGTTAAATATACTGATTCATTTGTGGTAGCCGCTGAACAGTTTATTTCCGAGTGTGTTGCTAAACGCAAAGAGATTCTTGATGCTGGTAAAGATACTGCTGATGATACAACTTTGCCCAACATTGATGCGCTTGCAGATGATGCTATATTTCTTGGCGCTGACGAAGATGGCTTGTGCTACAATTGGTGGGCGATAACGGATAATTACGATTCTGATTATCCGTTTGTTTGTAAACTATTTGAGCAAGATGGAATTATCATTCTTGATGCGGCATAAAATAAAGTTTTCAGAGTGAAGGGTAGTTATCATGGATAACACTATTGAAAAGCTCACTGATGTTATTGATAACCTCATTGAATTGAATGAGGAGAACTACAGTGAGGGCAATGGGGTTTATCAACACGGTTATCTGAACGGATACCATGACGCATTGGTTGACGTTCTAAGTCAAATGCGTGTTAAGAACTAGCATATGTACTATAATTAGATTGTGAGTTTATCATGGAAGATATTGACGTTGAAAAGATTTGTGACGTTATCACTTTTTTGCAGGACAATGAGCAATACGGCGATGATTGGAGCAATGCAATAGCGGAGCTTTACAAGGTGATTGACGCTATTGAGGGCTTAATGAAATACTAGTTTATTAAACAAGGCGGATTATATATCCGCCTTTTCTTTTAGGCATTTAATTGTGTAGGTTATATGTAGTATCGTGATTCTCAACGGAACAATAGGTATGGCATAGTAATATATTGTTGTCGAAAGGAAAGGGAAGAAAGGAATCGACATGAGTACGCCTGCTGTTACTATCTTGAAGAATCGTGTTCTTGATTGGGAAACTAAAGAGAGCAAGGATGTTACTGTAGCTAAGTTCTATCGCCACTATGACGGCTATCTTATGGGGCATGGTAGCGATATTGCCGCTGCTATTGCAAATGCCGCATGTACGAAGCGTAAGAAGTATATTCGCTTTGACGGAAAGAAGTGTGACGAGTCTGTACTGAATAATCGCAATTGGTGCCAGCATTTCCTTAAAGAGTTGTGCAAACAAGATATGGATATTGAGTTTGTTGGCAACGATGCAAACTTTTATAGCGATTTTACGTATGTTATTACTGGTGACTATGATAACTTTGGTGGAAAGTTTGCCATTGACAAGACGGACTATCTAATGAGAATTAACGTCAAGGTCTATGACGGAGACGAGCAGGGGCAATTGCTGTTTGATGGTAGCGGCTTGGAATATCTAGGCTGGAAGAACTGGAAGTAAAATTAAAACAGTTATTCTAACATAGTGAAAAATGTGTATACTTTTTTCACTATGTTTTCTATAACTAATGTGTTAGATGTGTGAATGGGTCTAAGATGTGGTGCGTGTTTAATAGTATGCTCAATGAAAAATCTTGGAAAAGATATGAGCTTGAAACGAAAAGGTTTAGTACGTATGATGATGCAAGAAAGTATGTAGAATACAAGGCTGATAAATATCGCAGGGTTTGTACAGGCGATGATTCATGCGTTGAAAGTCATGGCAATGATGTGTTTATTCATTTTCTTGGAATAAGAATTGACTTTAGTATTTGGAAAGCGGACGATTTGGTGTGTTATTATGTGTGAGTATTGCGAGAAAAGTAAGAACATTTATACTAAAGATAAAAGAGGTGTTGTCTATATCGAGTGGGACGATTGCAAGCCTAAACTGGTTACAGTCAATGGCGTATTCGATTCGCGTACCATGAAAGTGCCTATATTCTTTTGTCCATTTTGCGGCAAAGAATTGCGTGAAGTCTAGATTAGAGCTGTTATTATGCCGCTCTTTTTTGTATGGAGAATTGTGTAGAGATTATGGAGGATCGCCATTATCACTTATGCGGTTGCTTGCTGGCAGTATTATATAACCAACGAAAGGGAGCGGAAGAAAGGACGCAACCATGAAGGACGAGTTTAAGCGCAAGACCATGAGCAACAACGGTGAGTTCAACGGTGCTCACAACAACGCCGACCTCTATGGCGCTGGTCACACTAAGCGTATCAACGAGCAGAAGCGCAAGGAGAAGCGCCGCGCTCGCCGCTCTATGAAGCAGGAGTTTGAGCTTGAGTACCTTGGCGAGTGGTTGCATTGGTAACGTTGTTTTTATCTATGTAACATTTTAGATGTTACAACTTAAAAGATAATGTTACAAACTTGATTGGAGAATTGTAATGGTTGAGTTTGTTTGTTATGATGGTGATTTTCCTAATCTATGTAGCGGCACGCTTGTGTTGCGTATTGACGGCGAGGAAGTGGAGTTTCCTAAATACTGTATGCGTAGCGGTGGAAGTGTCTGGTTTGATGATGAATGGGGCGAGCATGTTACAAGTGGTGAGTGGTCTGTGAATGTTCCCGAGCAATATGCGGATATTGAAGACGAAATTGAGCGCTGTGTCAACGAGAATGTTGAGTGGGGTTGCTGTGGTGGCTGTGTATAACAGCTTAAAATAGTTCTTTTAGGAGTTATCATGGATAGATATAGGCGCGTTAACAAGTGGTGGGAAGATAAAAAGCGTGAGTGTACTTTCTGCCATTCAAAACTTAGTGTGAAATATGATGTGCCGATTCTTGTGCCTAGCGATGGTAGTGCTAAGAAAACTTGGGTGCCATGCTGTAATGGGTGTGTGTGGCATTATGTTTTTGGGGCGAAGTAATTCGCCCCTTTTTATTTTACTATCATTTCAGTAATGAATTGAAATTACACTAAAATGAATTGTGTATGATCTGTGAAGGTGGAAAATCTCGACTGTATCTCTTTGGATTAGAGTATTATATAGACAAGGAAAGAGCAGACGAGAAAGGAACTGTGATGGGCATTCAGGTTAAAGAGTTCAATGGCAGGCGCTATAAGGTTTACAACGACACTTGGTATTGTCTTGATACGCCTGATAGTGTTATTCAGATTCTCGATGGTGCAATGAAAAACCATGAGCGTATTCGTGTTTTCTATGGAGATACTGAAACTGGTCGCGACTGGATGGAGATTTACGACACAATCGGTTACGTTGCCCACAGCTATGGCAGCATCAAGATTCCTTTGCTGATTAAGAATAGCCGCTCTGCTGGGGGCATCGGTATTCTCGATGACAACATTGTTAAGATTACCATTGACAAGGTTGTCGTTTATGAGCAGGGCAACTATCGTTTGCCACACATGGAGATTCGCGAAGCGAGTGATAGCCTTAAAGCAATTGGATATAATTATTCTACATTTGCAGATGGAAAGAATGATTTTAATTGCAAGACCATGAAGCAGGCAGAGAATCACATTGACTTTCTTAAAGGCAAGCGTAACCGCGAGTTCTAGTGTTTTTGATTGAAAGGATAGAACGTTGGCTGACACTATGGGTTTTGACTACGGCGAGACTTATACTCTTATGCGCAAGTTTCGCGAGTTGACTAAGCAAGAAGTACGTACCATGGATTATCTTATGAAGATGGATGTATTTGAAGGTACGTATAGTGACCTTGCCAAAGTGATTGGCGATGAAAAGCTATGCAGCAACGTACGAAAGGCGCTGTTGCATTTGCAGAGTATGGGTATCGTGAATATCGTAAACGTTTATTACGAGGATGAAGCGAAAGACCATAACAGCAACCCTATGAAAGCGTGTTTTATCGTGGATGGATGGATGTACGCCTTTTTAATGGGTGGACTGGGATAAGGTTGAGTTCGGTACACGCGCTTGGGATTAGTGTGTCTTAAAACGTACTACAGTGGCTTAGAGAGGTGGTTGCCGTGAAGGTAGAGCGACTTAGCGATGATGAAATGCATGAGCTTAAAGCGTATGAAAAAGCATATGCTAAGTCATATCATAGGCACGGCAAGTATTCAATCGAGTATGTTAAAAAGCTGTGGGAAGGCTCTAAGACAGTCTATGAATCCACTGGTGAATGGCCTATTATTGACGTTGGAAACGGAATCCGTGTGACCATGGACAGTGACAGATATAGCAACTTCTTTATCAATGGGACAGATTGCGTATCTTGTGGGCTAAAAGGCGAATACTTTTGGCTGGAAACATACAACGTTAAAAAGAGTAAGAGCGGTGCCTATTATAAAAACAGGTGGCATTTTAATCTATATGGAATCGATGCAGATGGATGTGAAATGCAGCTTACTAAAGACCATATCGTCCCACGTGCTGCTGGTGGCGCTGATTCATTAGATAACTACCAGCCTATGTGTGAGCGTTGCAACAGGAAAAAAGCCGACAAGGTAGATTAAGACTAAAGTTTGATAGGAGTTACAATGAGGGTTACTGAATTAAACGATGATGAAATGTATGAGCTTAAAGACACGTTATATACTGATTTTTACTACAATCAAGAAGCATTACCGCATATGATTGAGAGCGAGCGTGACGCTTTAGCAAGCGCTACATATCCCACGGATATTCCAAACTGGCTTATGTATAGTCTTTACAGCGGCACAGAGTTTACCGAAGATGACTTTTGGTGCAACCAATAATGTTCCTGTACGGGAACATTCCTAGCATCAAGGTAGCTATATTCCCGTATGGGAACATTTGATAATATCACGTCTCATAGGCGGCAGCACTACCACACGCCTTTCCTTACTTCTTTCCTTTCGTTGTGTTGCCGTCTATAAGGCGTGATATTTTTTGTGGAGGAAATGTGAACTTGAGATATAGTTGACATGTAGTTATCGACCATATATACTATTAGGCAAGGAAAGAGAGAACCTTAGAGAAAGGTACTTCGATGTTGAGAGAGACTACCACCCACACGATTCACACCTCTACCGCCTGCATTGGAAACTTTATCGACAGCGGGCTTTACGAGACGTATCTTGGGGAGCTTTGGGGCGGCATCCCGTATGCAACGCGCGACAAGGCTGATGATGCAATTGGACAATGCGCCGTGAGCTATATCGAGGAGGCTTTTTATAGCGATGTTTTCCCGTCTTATTTTGACCACTTTGAAGTGACGTATACTGGCACGTATCATCCGCAGTATGATAACTTTGAGACTGATTCTGTCCTGTTTGATTTTGCATACACCGATAAACTGTGCGAGCATATGCTTGGCTATGCTGCCATGAACCGTGACGCTTTCGAGGACTTTCTTGAGAAGAAGTACACTTCTTGCGATGGTTATGTATCGTTCACGCCCAACAACTGGGATGATTGGTATGACGGATATGTCAAAGACGATTTTCGTTGCGTATCTGCGATTGTTTATTTCATGCTTGTCATGCTTGCCTGCGTTGAAGTTGACGACAACTACAATTTTGTAGGCGATAACAGTTATCAGTATAGCTTTATTGATAGCTGTGTGAACACTATTTCGGAAGATTTTACGCCCTATGACTATGCTGTGAAGTATGATAACGGAATGGTTGTAGCCGTATTCAGTGACTATGACATAGACGGCGAGTTTTTCAGCTGCTACCTGCTTGACGCAGATGGCAATGTGGTTAAACAGGGTCGTGTTTTCGATGAATACTGTGCGTACAACCGCAGTGCGTTTGCAGCGTTTCAGTATGGCGGTGCTGGCGTTGACTTGGATGGTAGCAAGGAGCTTTACTATATGCACTATGAGCCTTGCCCGACTCCCGATATTCCCGAGCATGAGTGCTAATGGGCGATATGGCGTACAATAATAAACAAGGTGTCTTTGTTATTGAGAATGAGTCCGATTTAGAAAAGCTCAAAGAAGATATGCAAAGGCACCTTGACGCACTGCTCAATATGTGTAATAATATATCGCAGGTTTATTAGTGTCCGCATAAAAGGAGTATAATATGCTGACTGCGATTTGCAAGAGTATGGAAGATGCTGATTATTGGGCTTATGATGATACAATTGAGGATGTTCTTGAGGATATTGTCTATGTAACTGACAGTGAGCATTGCGCTGGCGAGCATGAGTGTGTGGCTTCTGCCCTTGATCCAAAGGGTAATGATTGGTATACTGATTCTTTGCAGACAAATGAAATGATGTTGTCTGATGATGAATTGTTTGTGGTTACTTACTATGTCTATGATGGTAACGGTTCGTTTGACGAGCTGGTCGATTTCGCTATCACTAAGAACGATATTATCAATAACGTTCTCACGAATAAGTATGTTGAGGGCGCTTATTATTGGACGTTTGGACAGATGCTAAAGACCACTAATGACTGGCTTAATGGCAAGTATGGTGAGTATGACGATTAGTTTTTAATCGTGTCTTATACGGAAAAGTAAAACGTTTTAGCAGGGCTGTTTAAGCCCTGCTTTCTTATCTACTTGATAACTACTTTTATATGCAATACAATATAGTTAGACTAATGTAACATATAAAGGAGTGCTTATGTATGTCAAGTATGAAAGTAAATGTCCAGAAAAATGAGCGTGCCATGCTTAATACGACAATAAATAAAGACGTTTTAGATAGCTTTAAAGCCCACTGTAAGGGTGCTGGGATGCCTATGAATACGGTGCTAGAGACGTTTATGATACAGTTTGTATCAGGCGAGTTCGTGTTAAAGATAGGCAAGAGCAACAAGATTGATATTAAAGACTAGCATTTGGCTGGTCTTTTTTTGTTTGGAATATCTACTTGACAACTATATGATAAGTAGTATCATGTATGTTGATAGTCGGAAGAAAGGATAGACCGTGGGTATGAATAGCGATGACTGGAAGATTGTAATCTTTTGCTTTATTTTTTGCACTGCATTGCTTGTCTTAGAGTTTATCCATATATACAGTTAGATTGGAAAATTATGAGTAACGTTGGCTTTATTGTCATGGAAGAACCAACTGTAATTCCACAGGCGGCAACGGAAAAGATTGATAACACACCTATTGAGATTGCTCAAGCTGCTAAAGACAAGGTGTATGTTGTATGGTATGACAACGGAGAGGAATATGATGATAACTATCAGGACATAGATAGAATCTTTTCCAGCTATGATGATGCCGCTAAATATCTTGATGATTGCGGATACATAAAGCAGGTTGAGAATGGATATGGCGGAGAATATATAGAGTGGCATGTGCCATATGACGAGGAATATCCATATAATAATTCATGTTATTTCATTCGTGAGTTTGATTTGTACTAATTAAAGGAGAAAAATGTCTAAGATTCATCCACGTTGCTGCGCCAACTGCCGTAACTGCGAGCCGTTTGATAATGGCTTTGAGATTCAAGATGATGAAGCTGGCTATTGCAAGGCGCATGAGTGGGAGATTGTATACTTGGATGATGATTCATGGTGTGATGATTTCGTGGCTGTAAAATCAACCCGTGTACGTGACGAGGACTGGGATTAGCATGGTGGAAAACAATAAGGTTGTACTCAATACAACCATCGACAAGGATGTTAAAGACTCTTTCAGTGCCTACTGCAAACAAGTTGGTTTCTCTATGAACACGGTGCTAGAGATTCTTATGCGACAATTTGCGAATGGTGAGTTTCGTATTAAGTTTGAAAAGAATAAGTTGGATCTTGATTTAGAAAAATAATACCTTGTATATAGGTTATAATAGACGGGTGGAACATTTATAGTTCCACCCTTTTTTATTTTCAAAATTGACTGCAAAAATATGAGCTAACTACTTGATAACTACATTGATATAAGGTAGAATATAGTAAAGAAAGACGAGAGGAAGGGATTGATAATGGCTAGTCCAGCATTTGCGCCAGTTGTTGTGGAAGAAAAGCAGCAGAACAATATCATTCCGTTTAGTGTTATCATTGGCACTAAAGATGTTAAGCCTAAAAGTCCGAAGGCTCGTGATAATAGCGGTGGATTAAAGCCTGCTGGTGTATCTTCTGAGGTGTATGCTTTCCGTACCGATGAAGAGATTAAGTCTATGATTGATGTGTTTGACAAGCATATCAATGAAGCTACCGATGAACACCATCGTCAGCTTGCCAGTCGGAACAAGCTGCTGTTCGTTATCGGCATCAATGTCGGTCTGCGTGCAAGCGATTTGATTACGCTTAAATGGAGTTTCTTCTTGGACAGTGTTAAAGATGGGGAGTATAAGTTTAAGGACTTCTATACTTTGCAACCAAAGAAAACGCGCAAGCAGAAAAAGTTTGTCAAGTTGTTCTTTAATAACACCGTGAAGAAGGTTGTCGTAGAGTACCTTAATGAGTTTCCTGCGGATAATTTAAACGAGTATATGTTTAAATCCCGTGAGGGTGACGGCGCTATTGCAGCTACTACTCTTTGGCGTATTATCAAAAACGCCGCTAAGGAAGCTGGGATTAACCAGAATATCGGTAGCCATTCCTTGAGGAAATCATTCGGCTTTAGGGCATGGCACGATGCGGAAGATAAGGATAAGGCGCTTGTCATTCTAAGCTATGTGTTCAATCATAGCAGCGTAGCTACTACACGAAAATACATCGGCATTATGGATGATGAAATCAAAGACGTGTTCGATAGTCTTGAACTTGGTTATGATTTTATTTAATGAAAGGTGAGTATCATGGGTCTGTTTGGTCGGAAAAAAGACATTACCAACATGGTATTTGACTGGGATTTGTACTGGAAAGATATTGAGAGTGGCGTTGATAATAAAACTATAGTCAAGAAGATGGAAAATCTTGATTACTATGTGAGTAAGGCCGAACAGTCATACGGAAAAATTTCAGTGGCGGCATACGCAAAGTAATTGATATAAGGCGGTTGTTTTTTGACAGCCGCCTTTGTTTATTATAATCTTAGATATTGGAGAGTGTTGGAGTGGTAAAACAAAACTAAGAGAAGGGAGCGCTTGTCTTTGCGGAAAAATTTTGATGACTTTATACAGACATTTGATTCCGATAACACGGCAAAGGTGGCTAAATCATTATGTGTTATAGGCGAATATGATTATTCAAATTGCACACCTGTTGATTTACAGAATATTATATTAGGAATGAATCCTAATAGCCCAAAGGCTATAACGACTATTATATATATCCTTGGTTTGTATGCCAAATATCTTGGCAATAAAGATATGGAATATATGTTGAATGACTTGGATCGGAATATTCTTTGGTCATTAGCCAAACCAAATGCTTCTAAGAAATTTATTTCCAATGCGCAGTTTGAAAAGATATACCATGATATAGGAATGTATGAGGACTATAACGGATTCTATATACAGACACTATTTAGAAGCCTATATGAAGGTATCTATAACGATGATATGAGCGTTGTGAAGAACCTTAGAGCGGAAAATATATGGTGGGATGGAGCAACGTTAAAGCCCGATAATGGTGAGCCGTATGATATATCTATATCGGAAAAATTAGCCGATGATTTGATTAAGCTGAGCGAAATTGATATATGGGAAAGACGGAACAGGTATGGGACATGCAAGATACCAATAGTCGGATTGCATGAAGACAGCTGTTTCAAGGTGGAGAATCGCAAAGGCAGTTCGGAATATTCCTATAGGTTCAGTTACTATAGGCTGTTGCGGAATATATCTAAGAACTATGTTGGATATAATCTGTTGCCGCTACAGATATATGTGAGCGGAATAATGCACAGGATAACATTGGAATTAGACAAGTGTGGAATAAATATCAAAGATGCCTTTGCGGACAATAACAAGGATAGAAAAGTGAATGGAATAATTTCAGATGAATTGAAGCGCAGCATGTGCGATACGCCAGTGCGGAACTTCAGGGAAATGGTCAAAGGCCATATAGATATTTTCTCTTCTTAGATGGAATATTTTATATGATGCAAATGATATGGTTTGGTGCTAATATCTTAGTGTTGTGAAGTATTGCTATATTCTAAATATTTCACAACACACTTCTTGAGAGGAGCATTTGCATATGTTCGACTATAGTAAATACGGATTTTCCAATGGCGATAAGACCGAGCTTAAACGTGTTCTCGAAGACAAGATAGAGTTTGAATCGGTAAGTATAGATACATATATAGCAAGACCATATACATTTATTTTAAGGTCTTCTGAAAAAAATGTCACAGCTTCTCTAGAGGACGATAGGGTGATAATCAGACGGAATGATCGCTTTAAAACTACTATTTCAAATTTCTCTTTTGACAGCGTTTGTGATGTGCAGTTTAAATTGACGGAAGATTTTAGGTGTTCTATATTTTTTACCATTGCAAATATCTGCTATAATATCATTGCTTATGTTTGTTGATACATATTTAGTCCGCTGATGCAATGCGGACTGCTACGAAAAAAGTTTTCAAAATTTTCTAAAAAAGTTGTTGACATAGATATAGACACCATGTAATATAGTTGATGTCAGAAAGGGACGCGGACAAATCGCAGATCAATCTGATGAGCACCTTGAGAAAAGAAGATGGAAAAAAGTTCAAAAAAGTTCTTGCAACTGATAAAGTTAGATGCTATAATATCTGACACAGAGAAACGAAAGTTTCCAGTTGCACCTTGATATTTACATAAAGTATCAGCGTTGAGAAATCAACGCGAAGGATTGTTTCAACCATGTGTATTCACGATTCCACGTGGTCATGGGCGTGTTCGAGGAGTCCCACTATGGAGGATACCCCATAGGTAGGCTTTGCCAGATGTAGGTAACTGGCTTCTGGTAGAAGAGGTGGAAAATCTCAACCGAGCAGACACGGCGCTGTGATGAAATGCAAGAAAATGGTATCGCTAACTGGTTGCTATCGCAATAGATATGGAATATATTCCATTGAACCAAGTAGAGGGTAGTGTGGCAGCTATGCCAATCGCTTGGAGTGCCATAAGATAGTTGTCCAATTGATGCTGGTAATCAGCTATAAGACCAGACGCGAGTACGAGTAGCCCAAAGTTGGATTATATTAGAAGATTAATATGCTGAATGGTGGGTAAAAGTTGTTGGTAGCCAATCCAGCCATAGATTGACGTAAAGTCGGGATGGAAAGATATGGGGTCGCTCCCTGTGTCTCAGCTCCATTTCCTATGTTACCGAATTACCACTACGTTTTATGAAGGTAAGGCGAAGGCCTGAGACAATCTTTCGCGTTGGTTTGCTTGACCGACAAAGCGAGGTTCGATTCTGCACTAGGTTTTGGTTGTTTGCTAGTACAGATGGTACGGTACGATTCCGTAGACGGAAAATGTTTTCTCTCCTTTCTGTTTTGGTTTCATGGTTGCTCCAATTTAACTCAAACATTTTGCGTTAACGCTTAGTCCCAAGGTTTACGATGGAGATAGCTACCTGACAGGTCTTGGGCGCATGGTGGCGGCGTAATGTCATCCCTTGTCTTAGCGGAGGAAGCGGACTGTTAAGCGTACACCGTTGCGTAAATCGGTAGCATTGGAAGGTCTGCCAATGCGGACGGTATTTAAAATAAGTGACCCCTCTGGTAGCTGGTGAGGACTTTAGCAAGCTACCACCGTCTATGGAGTATATATTTGCCCTTTACCTTGATTGCGGGCGTTCCTTCAACGAAGCAGGCATCTTATAGTTGAAAAGTATATATTCCATAGACGGTAATGTGACTTGGCGGTGTGGCGAAATCGGTATACGCTATGCTTTAATGGGCAAAACAGGTAGCTCCTGTATGTTGGTTCGAATCCAACCACTGCCAACGATATATTACCGTCTATTGTAATGGCTATGGGAGATTAGCACAACGGTTAGGGCAGTCTGCTTATAACGGATTGAAGAGTGTTCGACTCACTCATCTCCCACCATAACGGGGTTGTAGCTCAGTTGGAAGAGCAGGGGACTTTTAATCCCAAGGTCGTGGGTTCGACCCCCACCGATCCCACCACGGACGCATGGCGCAGCTGGTCAGCGCAGATGCTTTACACGCATAAGGTCGTAGGTTCAAATCCTACTGTGTCCACCAATTGCCGCAGTAATCCTTTAAAGACGAGGGTTGGACTGTAAATCCAATGTCTATGACTGGCTAGGAGCGTTACCTAGATGCGGCACCAAATGTCGGCTTCGTCTAACGGTTAGGACATCACCCTTTCAAGGTGGAAACACGGGTTCGATTCCCGTAGCCGATACCAAAACTCGGGGAAGTGATGGAATGGCAGACATCGGAGACTTAAAATCTCTTGCTCATAGAGCGTGAGGGTTCGAATCCCTTCTTCCCTACCAGATATATTAAGATATGGTATAATATCTTTTATATATAGCAATTGATTGTGTGCGCCATTAACTCAGCTGGATAGAGTAACAGACTTCTAATCTGTAGGTCGTAGGTTCGAATCCTACATGGCGCACACAATCAATTGTACAGTTGCCGATGTAGCTCAATTGGTAGAGCAGCTGATTTGTAATCAGCAGGTTGCAGGTTCGATTCCTGTCATCGGCTCCATGATTTTTTCTTGTCATAGTTGACATTATATAACAATGGGGGCGTGGATATAATCACGATAAAGCCAGATTCTCATAGATGATAATGGCGAAACTGTCTCTGGTTCGAGGCCAGACGTGTCTCAGTATAGACGGAAAATAAGTAGCCATGTACTTATGATTATGTTATTTTACAAAAGACATGTGGTGTAGTTGGTAACGCACCCCACCTTCGGGGCAGACAACTAACGGGGAGTTAGGTCTGACTGCTAATCAGAACGTACTTGTTCATCAAGTATTGGCTTCGAATGCCAGTTGCCCCGCCATATAATACCTGCCCCTATTGGCAGTGGTTTTTAAGATTTTCCCGAAAAAAATCTTTTGCGGTAGAATAGGCAACGCCGCACAGCTATTCGAGAGGATAGCGAGCCTTCTCGCTAGGAGATAAGCGAGTGCTTTCACGGAGTAATCGGTGAGCTGAAACACCTAAAACAGACCCTCTGGATGTGCCGTGAATACGCATCCTGCTTTTTTGTTTGAATGTTGTACGTAGAAAGGGTTGGTATGATAACGTTTGTTGTCGGAATTATTGCATTGCTTATTGCAATTCCATTCATTGTCTTTGATATTCGCACAAAGATTCCCGAACCTGTCGAGGACACCAATATTCTTGGGAAGTCATATATTAAAAACGAGACAGATATTAAGACTGTAAAGTTTGCGCACACTTGCGCTCGTGGCGTTGCAGTAGTATGTATTGCCTTTGCCTTTGCATTTATCGGTGGTTCTTGCATCTATACACAGGACACTGGTGAGGTTTGCGTAATTCGTAATCTCGGTGGTTCTCTTGCTGATTCAACTTCTGAAGCTGGTTTCCATATCAAGATGCCTTGGCAAGATGTTATTACGTATGATGTACGCAACAATCTTATCAATTTCTATGGCGATACCGATTATAAGGTTGATGGCGGCTCATATGAGGGCAAGCAGGTATCAATCAATGATAAGTCTGGTGCCAGTGCCAACATTGATATTCAGGTTAACTATAGTTTAAATCCAGACTCAGCACTTAATCTTTATTCTGAGTACGGTACTCAGGAGAGTTTTGTTGAGAAGTATATTTCCAATGATGTTCGTGCTGTTACCCGTGAGGTTTCTGGTAAGTTTGATACCGTTACCATGCTGACCGATCGCTCGCAATTCACTAAGGCGGTTCAGGATGCATTGACTAAGAAGTGGAATAAAATCGGTCTTACTGTTGAGCAGGTAAGCGTACAGGATGTACGCTATCCTAAGTCTATTACCGATAGCTATTCACAGGCTCAGGCAGCTGAAGTGGCAAAGCAGAAGGCGCAGAATGAGCAGGAAACTGCCAAGGTTCAGGCTGAGACTAAGAAGATTGAAGCTCAGGGTGAAGCAGATGCAAATGCTGTTCTTGCACAGAGCCTTAATGACCAAGTGTTGCAGCAGCATTACATTGACGCTTTGAAGGATGTTGGCAAGGAAGGTAATCTTGTTGTGGTTCCCAATGGTTCTACTCCAATGATTAACACTGGTAAATAACTTATTTAAATGCCTTGGTTTAAGTCCATGAAAGACGGATAGTTTCGGCTATGTGAAAGTAAAGTATGGGTACTTGAAATCTTAACGCGAAAGCAATTGTGTTTAATATATGTAGAGAGGGTACGTCCTTTTGGATGTACCCTCTTTTTTTTATATCTAGATGATATAATATATACGCAAAGCAAGTGTATTGGAGAATATATATGCCGACATTTATATGCACAGTATGCCAAAACAGAATTAAAGAACATGGAAGTTCAGTTCTTTGTGGGTATGACAATACAACTCACGATATGATTGAAGATACAACTAAGCTGTATGACAAGTCATTCCTTTGTCCAAACTTTATACATGTGCGCGGAAAGAATATCAACACCTGTAAATCAAAGAAGGTATACTCGTGTAGATACGATGCCCTATGTGCAGCAAGGAAGATATTTAATAGTTCTGGAAACATATTGATGCCATATAAGTGTAAGATATGTAAGCGATGGCATTTAACACACAATTGTTCTGACGGATATAATCCGCAGGATGAATATGCAAAAGCAAGAAATGAACATAGGCTATATGATTAAGGGTTAAAGTGAAGTTCTCGAAGTTCGATATGCGAATGTTCAATGAAGCGCATAAAGAAGCAATGAAAAGCACGTATAAAAGACGCTCGCAACATGTCGGTGCAGTCATAACATATAAGGGGCATATCATAGGTAGAGGATGTAACAGTAATAAAACCCATCCTTTGCAAAAGGAGTTCAACAGATATAGGGATTACAACAATGCAGATGTATATTCCCCAGATAAATTACACGCGGAGATTTCTGCGATATGTTCAATCTCGTATACTGTCGGAATAAATGTGAGATGGGATAAGGCCAATATCTATATCTATAGACCGATGAACGACACTAAAATGGCGTGTGCAAAGCCGTGTCCTGCTTGTATGAACGCGATAAAAAGCCTTGGTATTAGGCATATATATTATACTGATAGTAATGGTTATGCCTATCTCCAACTTGATGTGTAATTATTTTGTGAAGAGAGTTCCATTTGTGTTACTTTTCTGATATAATATCATAAGAATAAAACAGAATTTTCTGATGGAAGATTCTTTGTGATGTAAATAGATTAAAAGAAAGTTGGAATATGATATATGGAAATGCCATTTAAGGAACAGACAGTAGAGAGCGATGATCGCTACTATGGTTTTTATGGTTGTCTTGATATTGAGATATCAGATGCGGATTATGAGTGCGATCATGTTGGTGATTGTTCGTTGGAAGATTTCGATGACAATTTGCCAGACGCTTTAATTGATTATGATTTTGATGAACGAGTTCTCGGTAACATGATGGTGAGTAAGTTTGTCAGAAGTTTAAGCGACAATGAAAAATATATCCTATCATGTCTATTAAATGGGATGACACATCAAGAGATTAGTGATACAATGGATTGTACAAGACAGAATGTCACTAGGACTGTGGAAAGACTCGGCACGAAAGCTATTGATTTTCTGTCTTATAATTAAGGTTATATGCCAATAGAAAGGTGATTTATTATGGCGCGTAAAAAGAATACCGTAACTCAGGCTGTTGTAGATGAACTTATGGAGAGTTGTGATATCGCTGTCACTACTGCGTTTGACAAGTGTACCATTGTAGCATGTAAGCTACCCAATGGATTTGTAATTGTTGAGTCCTCTTCTTGCGTTGACCCTGCCAACTATGACGAGGATATGGGTGTCGATATTTGTATGAAGAATATCGAGAAGAAGCTTTGGGAGCTTGAGGGTTATCTGCTACAGAATAAGCTGTATATGGATGGTGTTTCATTTGATGATGATAAGACTGATGATGCAGATGACCTAGAGTGCGATGGCGATTGCGAGAATTGCGACCTGTTTGACCGCGATGATGATGACGCTGAGGACGAGAAGGACGAGAAGCCAAAGCACACGGATAAGAAGTATGAGGATGACGAGTATTGGGATAAGCTCATTCAGACTTACAATGATTATCTAGATTATGTTGATGATTATCTCGATGACTTGGCACACTATAAGCGCCGCCACCGTTACTACAATCCTTATCGCAATGATTACTTCAACAAAGTTTGGTGCTAAACAATAGAATACATATAGATTATATGGAGAATGGTTTTGATAATATGTATTCTGATAGAATACTAGTCGGAACTATTCTCCATATTGCTAAGGAGTTAATGTATGCAATTGTATCTTGATTCAGCTGGTACGACTAAGGTAAAACCAGAAGTTCTTAAAGCTATGATGCCTTATCTTACAGACGAGTTCTATAATCCGTCTTCTATTTACTCTGAGGGAGTAAGAGTTAGACGTGCAATTGATAATGCTCGTGAGTCTATTGCTAGTTTTATCAATGCTGATACGGATGAAATCTTCTTTACATCAGGGTCGAGTGAATCAAATTGCTGGGCTATTCAGGGCTATTTGCTTGCTGGCGTTATGGATATTTCCACTACCTCAATTGTCACGACCAAGATTGAACACAAGTCAATCATGGAATGTGTTGATGCCATGGAACGTTTTGGTAATGCAACTTATTATTGTGACGTAACATATCTTGACGTTGACAAAGATGGCTTTGTTAATATGGAGCAGCTTGAGTCTGTGTTTAAAGATCGCGAAGAGCCTGATTATTATGATATCTTTGTGTCCATTCAGCTTGCCAATAACGAGGTTGGCACTATTCAAAACATTAAAGCTATCTCGGATTTTATTCATAAGTATGGTGGCGTGCTTCATGTGGATGCAACGCAGGCATTCGGACAGATTCCCATTGACGTTAAGGCTATGGGCATTGATATGTTAAGCGCATCGGCTCATAAGATTGGAGGTGCTAAAGGAGTTGGGTTACTATACAAGAAAAAAGACATTGAGATTCAGCCCATTATATACGGCAGTCAGAACGATAGACAAAGGGGCGGCACTGAAAACTGCCCTGGTATTGTCGGCTTTGCGAAAGCCGTTGAACTCGCATCTGAGGAAATGGAAGACAAGCTGGCGCTATCTGTAATGCGTGATTATTTTATCAACGAGCTTACAAGAAATGGATGCAAGCTAAACGGAACTTCTGTTCATAGACTGCCAAACAACATTAATGTAATGTTGCCTGAAGGCATTGGCTCGGAAGAACTTCTGTATATGCTTGACCTAGATGATATTCAATGCAGTGCTGGTTCTGCCTGCAATAGTCATTCTAAGAAGCCATCATATGTTCTCAAGGCTCTTGGTTTGACGGATGAAGAAGCGGCAAGGTCTGTTAGATTCACTATTTCTTCTGATATTACATATGAAGCCATTGATTATGTTGTTGAAAAAGTAGTAAAGATTATGAAGATTATAAGGAATAGCAACTAAATTCGTTGCTTTGACGTGTTTGAAACTAAAACAGTTGCTATAATATGATAACAACAAGTTTATTAGAGTAGAAAGGTTACGATATGCTAGTAAATGGCGAGCGTGCATTGGCTTATCCAGTTATCGTTGAGGAGATTAAACCTATTCCAAATTATGACCGTGTTGAACATGTGCGTGTCGGCGGCTGGTGGATTATCGCACAGAAGAATCAGTTTAAGGTAGGTGATAAGGCTCTATATATCGAGACTGATTCGCTTGTTCCTAGCAATGATGAGCGCTTTGCATTCCTTGAGAAGAAGCATTATAAGGTTAAGACTATTAAGATGTGCAAGGTCTACTCGCAGGGACTTCTTATGCCCATTGACGTGTTCCCTGAGATTAAGGACAAGGACGTTCACGAGGACGTGACAAATCTGCTTGGTATTAAGTATTATGTAGCCGAGGATAATGCTCGTAAGGCTAAGTCTAATCCCAATGCCAAGTACAATAATATGTGCGCACGTAATACCAAGCTCGCAAAGAAGAAGTGGTGGAAGTGGCTGATGAAGCGTGCATGGGGTCGCAAGCTACTGTTCGTTTTCTTTGGTCGCAAGAAAGACAATCATAAGAATTGGCCTGTATGGGTAAAGAAAACAGATGAGGATCGCATCGAGAATGTTATGTTCATGCTCGAAGACAAGAATCCTTATGTTGTGACTGAGAAGATTGATGGCACTTCTACTACGTTCTTCCTTGATTTGAGTGGTCGTAAGCCTGATTTTGGTGTGTGTTCACGCAATGTTCGTCAGATGGATGCAGACCAGAAGAACTTTGTTTCTGATATGTCTGGCATCGGAAACGTTTACTGGGAAATGGCATTCAAATACAATGTCGAGGATGCTCTTAAGGACATTGCAAAGAAGCATAATCATAAGCATGTTGTACTACAGGGTGAGACGTATGGTGAGTCCGTACAGGGCAACAAGTACAAGCTTGATGAGCGCCGCTTTGCAGCCTTCAATCTAATCTTTGATGGTGAGCGCCTTGGTTCTGTCGAAGCGAAGAAGATTCTAGCTGAGTACGATATCCCATTCGTGCCTATTATTGATGATAACTATATCCTACCTGATGCCGATGACTTCGAGGAGTTCAAGCAGTCTGCCGATGGCAAGAGTGTAATCAATAAGAAGTGTCTGCGTGAGGGATTTGTGTATCGTAGTCAGGATGGACAGCGCAGTTTTAAATCAGTCTCCCGCAAATTTCTTATTGCAAATCATGCATAGCTAGTGATGTGTAATGGAAGAATTAAAAGAAAAGTTATTAAACACTGGGGTGATTAATGATAATGAGTATTTAGATTTATATGTTTCTTTAATTTATAATAATAGATTCACAAAATCTCAAAAGAATAAAACTCAAATACATCATATTATACCGAGGTGTTATTATAAACTTGTAGGACAAGAGATAGATAATTCTGATGATAATTTAGTAGTTTTATTATATAAAGACCATGTTCTTGCTCATTATTATTTGTCTTTATGTTCAGAAGGTAAGCTGCATTATGATATGGCATATGCAATGATTCTTATAAGGAATCTGCACAAAGATGAAATTGATGATGATTTTATAAATTCACTTGACAAACATCAAGAATTATATGAAGAGAATATGAAGCTTCTTGGAGAAAAGGCGAGAGATAGATTTACTGGAATCAAACAGACTGAAGAACATATTCAAAAAAGAGTATTAAAAAATACTGGACAAAAAAGAAGCGAAGAAACAAAAAAGCGAATTAGTGAATCGCAAAAAGGAAGAACTTTTACAGACGAAACAAGAAAAAGAATGTCGGTGGCACAAAAGAAACGCGCCGCTTCAGAAACAGCTGAAGATAAAGCATTGAGAATGCAACACTGGAAAGAAACAATGGAGAATAAGTCTGATGAATGGAAGAAGCAACATAGTGAAAAATTAAGTAAAGCCATTACTGGAAGACGAATTGGTATACATGAACGTGAAAATAAATCAAAGGCAATGACAGGAAAAGCAAAATCAGAACAACATAAAATAGAGCTATCACGAGCAAGGTCTAAATATATTTATTATTACAATAATACTTTGTTTCAAAGCGAAAAGGAAATGCTTTTATATTTAAAAGATAATGGCATAGATATTAATTCATATAGGTTGAAAAATTGGATTAATGCCCCAGATAAATTATCGCAATTTTATCCAGAGCTTGTTGGTAAAATAAAGAGAGAAAGTAATCCAAGATATGAGAAAAACAAAAGAAGGAGAGACGAATGGACACTAGCACAAAGCCAGTGCTAGTGATGATGGTGGGCTTACCCGCAAGTGGCAAGTCCACCATCGCTTATAATCTAGCCAAGGAAAATAATTATATTGTATTCAGCTCAGACGCATTAAGAGAAGAGCTTTATCTAGATATCAACGACCAGACTCATAACCATGAGCTGTTCATGGAGCTACATAAGCGTATCAAGACAGTATTAAAAGAAGGTAATAATGTTATCTATGATGCTTGCAATCTAAGCTCTAAAAGGCGCGTTGCTTTTCTACAGGAACTAAATCGTATCCCTTGTCGGAAAGAATGTATCATTGCCGCTACCCCATATGAGCAATGCTTGAGAAATAATGCGAGCAGGGATAGGCATGTGCCAGATTATGTCATTGAGCGTATGTATAAAAGCTTTGACACGCCATATCATTACGAAGGCTTTGATCGTATTAGCATTGAGTATTGGAAAGGTAGCTGCAATGGCTCGTTACTTCCAATGTCTTGGGCGCTAGATTATCAAACCTATAATCAAGACAATCCTCATCATAAGCTAACTCTTGGTGCGCATTGTATGGAAGCTATGTATTGGCTATATGGTAGTGATTGGTTCAATCACGATTCAATTAGTACCATAATGAAGGCGGCTCTAATTCACGATTGTGGCAAGCCGTTTTGTAAGACATTTAAAAATGGCAAGGGTGAGGTTACGGATATAGCTCATTACTATGGACATGAGCATGTAGGTGCATATGACAGCCTGTTCTTTACATATGTTGCTGGCATCAGTTCTTTATTTGTTTCAGCCCTTATCTCAAATCATATGAAGCCATACGTATGGGAGAGAGACAACAACGAGAAGATGTATAACAAATATAAAAAATTGTGGGGCGATTACTTCATGCAATGTGTTATGATTCTACATGAAGCAGATAAGGCCGCACACTAAAGGAGTTTTTATATGTCATATAGGGTTTTCGATCTAAAAAATCGTGAATGGGCAGATCACGATAAAATTCTAATTTCATGCGTAGAAAACAAGCTTCTGACCTGCGGAAACGCTGTGTTCGGATGGCAAAAATTGAAGGAATTGCCTGAAGATAGGTACTTATTCCACAAAAGCCTAGGAATTGTGGATAAAAATGGTTTCGAGCTGTATGAAGGCGATATCTGTACGGTTGATATGGAAGAGGGGCATGAGGACGGCGATAAGATTGCTGTCGAGATTGCATATGTCGAAGAGCGTGCTTCCTATTTCATGTTTGATTGGCAACACTCTAAGTATTATAGCTTTGGTGATGGCATCAGTGAAATCATCGAGGTCATTGGTAACGTATGTGATGATGAACCTGACTGGAATAATGAGGTCGATGAAGCATGATTGTAATTGCAATCATTATGGTGGCTGTAGTTGTGGTATCATATACATGTTGTAAGGTTTCCCATAAGGAAGATGAGCTTCGTAGGTATGGGAATGAAGATTATGGTATTTGGGATGAGTGGTGATTGATATGATTCAGATTCGCAGTGGAGTATTTGAGACTAATAGTTCAAGCACGCATAGCATTTGTATCTCTAAGACTCCTGTTGATGCAGATGGCTGTCATGTTGACTTTCATTTCGGTGAGTTCGGCTGGGAAAATGATGATGCCGATGTAGCTGACTATCTGTACACGGCAATCTACGAGCTTGATGCAGATGGTAAAGATGGGCTTCTTGATAAGCTAAAAGATATTCTTGATGCTCATTGCATCACCTATACATTTGAGGAGCCAAAACTAATTCATCACGAATATGATACGATGGATTGGTGGGAGAATGACGTTGGTTATATCGACCACGGATATGATACATATGAGTTCGTACATTCCGTGCTTGATAATGACGATATGTTGATTCGCTATCTCTTTAGCGATAGTCATGTGTATACTGGCAACGATAACGATGATGGTGGTCAGATGTGTAACGCCGCAGAGCCTACTATCTGGAAGTGGGATTCTGATTGGCACAATCACTGGAAAGAGCCAAACCCAAATCACGATGAAGAGAAGTACGAATACTTCTATAAGGGAAACTAGGTGTTGTACAATGATTCAGATTCGCGCTGGTGTATTCGAGACTAATTCAAGTTCAACGCATTCACTATGTATTATGACAAAAGATGATTTTAATAAATGGGTTTCAAGTCATAATGGTGAATATTATTTTGTTGATGGAGATGGATATGGCTATTCTTTCAATCATTGTTTTGCTGATGGTGTTGGAAGCGGAATCTATGATAAAGAAACAGTAAAGCAAGCCATCGAAAACTACGCAAAGTATTATGAAGAGAAGTACAAAGATGAGCAGTGGTATACTCCTGTCGATGTTGACATGTTGGAGTATAGTGATGACGAAGAGGTAGAGTCTAGCCGTGAGGACTCTAGACTGTATGACCTAGGTATCTATACATATGATGATTGGTGTAGATATAATGATGAACTAGAGCAGTACGAGACATCCTTTACAACTCCGTCTGGTGATGATATGATTGCATTCGGAGCATATGGCTATCGCTAGGAGAAGTAATGAAGATTCTTGGCAGTTATAAGAACAACGACTATACTTGTACTATGTTCTCAGACGGCACTAAAATTAGGTGGAATGACAAGGATTCATTCAACCCAATCAAGCCTGAGTCTATCGACCTTAAGATTACCAACATGTGTAATATGGAGTGTGGCATGTGCCACGAGAATTCAACGCCTGATGGGAAGCATGGTGACATTCTAAACCTTCCGTTTATCGAGACTATGTTTCCATATAGTGAAGTTGCAATCGGTGGTGGCAATCCTCTGACACATCCAGATTTGATTGAGTTTCTTGAGGGTCTTAAAGAGCGTAAGATTATCGCAAGCATGACGGTGAATCAACGGCACTTTATGCATAATATCGACTTACTGAAAGAGCTTACCGATAAGAAATTAATCTATGGTCTTGGTATTTCATATATCGGTGGCCGTCACGAGAATTGCATTAACGCAATCAAGCAATTCCCGAATGCCGTTGTACATGTTATCAACGGTATCGTTCATATGGACAGCCTAGAAGCACTTGCCCATAACGATTTGAAGATTCTCGTCCTTGGATACAAGGAGTTTAGGCGCGGTAAGGCTTTATATGATGAGTGCGGTAGTGAAATTGACTATCTAAAATACCAGTTCTATGATATGCTGCCTAAGATTGTGAACGAGGGTTGGTTTAAGTGCATTAGCTTTGACAACCTTGCAATCAAGCAGCTTGAGCCTAAGCGCCTTATGAGCGAGAAAGATTATAAGGAATTCTATATGGGTGATGATGGATCATTTTCTTTATACGTAGATAGTGTTAAACGTGAGTTTGCAAAAAGCTCCGTATCTGTAGAGCGATTCCCGATGATGGATGATATTGCAGACATGTTTAAGAAAGTAAATGAATAATGGCATTAGACTTAAATGGGAAAAGATTTGGTAGATTAACAATAATAAAACGAGTCGAAAATCGCATTCTCCCAAGTGGACAGAAAAGGTCGCAATGGTTGTGTAAGTGTGATTGTGGCAATTATGCAACTGTGCTTGGGTATATGTTAACATCAGGAAAGACGCAATCGTGCGGATGTTTACATAATGAAGCATTTGCAATGGCAAGAAAAAAGTATAACAATTATGATTTGTCTGGTGAGTATGGTGTTGGATATACAACTAAAGGAGATGAGTTTTATTTTGATTTAGAAGACTATGATAAAATTAAGGATTATTGTTGGACAATACGAAATAATGGATATGTTACTGCATATTGCCCAACAACCATGAATCGTATATTATTGCATAGATTAATTATGAATTGCGATAATAATAATTTGTATATAGACCATATACACGGTAATAAAACAAGAAATGATAATAGAAAGTCTAATTTAAGGACTGCTACTCCAAGTCAAAATACGATGAATAAGCCTTTGTTGAAAAATAATACGTCTGGTGTTACGGGGGTATCTTGGAACAAAAGAAAAGGAGAATGGGAATCGTATATTACAATTGATGGCAAGCGTAAGGGGCTTGGATATTTTTCAAATTTTGATGATGCTGTCGCTGCCAGAAAAGACGCAGAAGAAAAATATTTTGGAGAATATAGTTATGATAACAGTATGAAAGGGATTGCTTAATGGAAAATAAGTTGCTTTATCTTGCGGGAGGAATGAGCGGACTCACCCGTGATGAACAGTGGCAATGGCGTAAGGATGTACGCACTAAGATTCTTGAGAGTATTGATTTTTATGGGTATGATTATATGCCCGTGTTTTTCAATCCATTAATGCACTACACTCTAGACGAGGAACTTCATAAGAGCGAGCGCGAGGTATTTGAGCTTGAGACTTATAATGTTCGCAAGTCTAACTTGGTTATTGTAAACTTTAACTCACCTTCGTCAATCGGTACTGCTATGGAGCTTGCTATCGCCAAGGAGAATCGTATTCCCGTTGCTGGACTAAACGAGGATAATGTTGAGCTACATCCTTGGTTGATTGAGTGTACAACGCGCATGTGCGATACATTTGACGAGCTTATCGATTATGTTGCATGTCAGCATTTAATGATGTAATAGACTAATGTAAAACTAATGTAGACTAATGTAAAAATTTTTTAGATTATATTTTAGATTATCTGCTAGATTAGTTTGTACTTATGATATAATAACTAATGTTATATGCCTTAATAAATATACGGAGGTATCTTAGATGGCAAATGAGAAGAGTGGCATTAAGAAGACTGACTGGATTTCAAGCTTCACGCTTGTAGGTGCTGCCAAGGTAAACGACTATACTTTTACAATTGATAAGCAGAGCGAGCGCAGTTCATGGGTTTATAATAGCATGAGCCTGAATGTCGATTGCGGAGAAAAGCACGGCTCGATTCGCGCAGAGATGATGGGCGGATATTCGCCAGACCGTGAGAATACTATTTACGCTCATGGCAAGGATGATGATGGCAACGACGATTTCTCTAAGCAGATGACGATTGCTTGGGAAGATCGTTTTGACGATACGATTCTAGATGAGGTCGGAAAGCTTTCGTTCATTGTTGTTGGACTTGAGAAGACCACCGCTGGAAAGACTTATTATAAGAACTTCCTCAGCGAGTATGATGCCATTGCCTATGTTCAGGAGCATCTTGAGGACGGTATGGTTGTAAACGTCAAGGGTCGTTTGCAGTATAGTACGTACAATGATACTGTTCAGGTTCGTAAGACTATTCAGAGTATTGTTCTGAGTGGCGCAGATGAGCCTTCTAAGTATTATGCTCGATTCACTCAGTCCGTTCTTCTTGATAAGGATTCTGCCAGCCTTAAGGATGTTGACAAGGATAAGGGTGTTATGTATGTGAACGCTCGTGTTCTTGATTATGTCAAGGAGATTAACGGCACTGAGATTAAGGGTCAGTATCCGTTCACAGAGCAGTTTGAGTTCCCAATGGACTTCACTAAGCCTGAGCTTTGCAAGAAGATTTACGACAAGCTTTTTAAGGTGAAGAAGGGTGTTACTCAGATTACATTTGATGGTGAATTTATCGAGGGTGGCGCTGTAGTTACTGCGACTCTTGACGATATTCCAGAGGATATCAAAGATTTGATTGATATGGGTATTTATTCTGAGGAGGAAGCTCTTGCTACATGCAGTGCGCGTGGCAGTCGTGAGCGCCGTATGATTCTTAAGAAGCCGCATATCAAGCTTGTTGGCGAGGATAATACTCCTGTTCTTCAGAAGTTTGACCAGAAGTATGAAGAGGATGAGCTTGTAATTAACACTGGTAGCGATGAGGATGCGCCATTTGATACCGATGAGAAGTCTTCAGATGACTCGGACATGTCTTGGCTTGATTCCCTGTAAATAATATATACTATTAAGGTTATATGCGGGAGAGATAAGTTTGAACTCTCCCGCTCATTCTCAATTAACATCTTAGAAAGGTGAATACATATGGCATTTGGTAAGAAAAATAATGTGCGTTTAGATCCTCTTGCATATAACATTTGTCTTCTTGGCGAGTCTAAAGTTGGTAAGACTACCCTTATGAAAGAGGTTTGTGAGAAGCTTGCAGGCGATGACGGCTATCTGTTCCTAGAGTGTGGCACTGAGCGAGGAGCCGATGCCATTCAGGGAATTAACTATATTAACTGTCCTGAGTGGGATATGGATTATGATGAGCTTACAAACAGCGCTGGTCTAGCTGATGTTTGTGAGGATATTATCGAGAATAAGACTAGCGAGTATCCCAATCTTAAGGCGGTAATTTTCGATACATATGACCACCTGATTGACATTGCGGAACAGAAGTCAATCGATATGTGGAACAAGGAGTGCCGCAATAGCGGACATGCCGAGAAGTGTGTAAAGAGCATTAATCAGGCGTGGTCTGGCTATGGTCGCGGTGAGAAGAAGGCCATTGAGATTATGTTTGATATAATGGCTCGACTTCGTAATGTTGGAGTTGCTTCTATTATCATCGGGCATGTTAAGACGAAAGAGATTTCTGATGTAGTCTCTGGTGAGTCTTATCAGATTCTTACTTCAGATCAGCAGCAGAATTATTTTAACGCGCTCAAGAAGAACCTGCACTTCCTTGGTCTAGCATATATTGACCGTGATGTTATCAAGGAGAAGACTGGACGTAAGAATGCTGTAACCAAGAAGGACGAGGTTGTCAACAAGGTTGCGTCAGAGTCGTGCAAGATTAAGTTCCGTGACGATAATTATGCTGTTGATTCTGGTTCTCGTTTTGCTAATATTATTCCAGAGATTGATATGAATGCAGATGCATTTATTCAGGCGCTTACAGACGCAATTAAGTCTGAACAATCTAAGTCTGGCGTGTCATTTGATACAGCCAAGAAGAAGCAGGCTAAGCAGGAGAAGGAGCTTGAGAAGCGCGTTGCCGAGCAGGAAGAGCAGGCTAAGTCTCAGGCTGCTGTGGATGATGTAGTTGCCCAGATTGTTGATTTCTTTACTGAGAACAAGTATGACATTGCAAAGATTAAGCCAGTCCTTACAGCTGTCAAGAATCTTGGATATGATAACCCCAAGTCCATTGATAATGTCGAGGATGCAAACAAGATTCTCGCTCTAATCTCTGAGTAATTCTGATATAATGTACAACCATGCTACATGATATAAAAAATGCAGCATGGTTGTACTCACTAAAGAAAGGTTTGATTATGGCACAGTCTATTGAGGTCATGGAGCAGCGTTATCAGATGCTACTTAACCGCAAGGGTAAGAACTCCGAGAATGTCGGTATCATGCGCAAGCTACGCCGTAAGATTAACAAGGCTAAGAACGGCATTGTTCTTTCCTAGTATATCTTCATAGAATATTCCTTCAGCGAAAGGAGTTTATATGTCTTCAGACTTTAAGCAAGAGTTCCTGAAAAACAAGTATGAGTATATTTCAGATGATGCTGCAAATGAGCCGCTGAAGAAGACGAAGAAGCAGAAGCCCAAGAAGTCTAATCATAAGCATGAATATAAGAATCTAATTATTCAGTCTTATGACAAGGTGACTGGTAAGTGGCGTGATACTTATGTCAGTTATTGCACTACTTGTGGCAAGCTGGGCAGCTTTCAGGAAACTGATGAGATTGCAAAGATTTTCCCCAACATTCGAGTTGGTACATTCGGCTTTTGTATTGGTCTAACTTACAACGAGAGCAACAAAGAGTGGCAGAGCTTTGCAAACTGGTCTAGCGAAAATATTCCGCATGTCAAGTGGAAAGATTTTGTCTATTGGAAAGACAAGTATATCGACTTGGATTTGCTAAATAATTAATTGACTTAATATTCTGCCCATGACATAATAGTCGTGGGCAGTTTTTATATATATGGATGGTGTATAAAGTGAAAAAAGAAAAGTCACCTATTACCATTGTCGCAGAAATGGTTGATAAAAATTATGCGTATGTTCTTAATTTTATAAACAACCATCCTGAACTTGGTATTGTAAAAGATGAAAACAATAAATATGTAATGGATGAGTCGCAGCAAAACTCTTTATGTATAGCCATTCAAAAGCATGAGATTGAACGTGAACAGAAGCGAATTGAGCGCGAGAAGAAGAAGCTTGAGCAAGAGAAGAAGCGAGCTGAACGCGAAAAGAATAGGGCGAAAAAAGAAAAAGTACGCAAGATGACTAAGCAAGAGAATGAAGAGTGGGATGCCCTTTATGAGTATGTGCGTACAAGGGTTATGGGGTACGAGGGTAAACAATACCTAGAGCCTTATATTGTATTAAGATTAAAGGGGTTGGCTGAGGGCAAGACGGTGGCTAACCGCAAACACAAGGCTAATGCTTGCTATTCTTATTTACTTATTTTAAATACCTTTAAATACTGTATGCCAGATATTCAGCGTGCCGTTAACCGCATAGCATTTAAGGATACGTGCGGTAAGTTTAACTACATTATGCGAATTGTAGAGAATAATATCAATACGGTATATATTCGTATGAAGAATGCAGAGAAGGCAAAGGCAGAAGCTCAAGAATCTGATGTCAGTTATGCTGCTAACTATGTTAATATGTTTAAGGCAAAGAAAACGAACAGCACTAAAAAGCTCGATGACCTATGGTGAGGGTTGGTTGATATATGGCAGAAAAAAATAAGAAGAAGTTAAGCGCATTTGAGCAACAGAAAGCAGAGACTATTAAAAAGGTATCTGACTATAAGCTTCAATGTGAAGCGAATGTTGTTGCCATTCTATATAAAGATCCAGAGAAGCTGTATAATACCGACATTGATTTAACGTCATTTACTAGCAATGTATGGAAAGTGTTCTGGCAAATCGCACACGACATTATTATCGTTGAGAACAAGAACACTCTTGACGATATCACAATAGGAATGTATCTCAATAAGCATCCAAAGCTTAATGAGAAGTATGTTGAGTATGGTGGCTATAATACTATTACTGCCGCTATGGGGTATGTCAATGAAGAGAATCTTGACGGCTATGTATCTGAGTTGCATAAGTGGGATGCTGTAAGAGAGCTTTGTGAAAAGGGATTTCCTGTAAAAGATAGGCTTTCTGATTATGCCGATATGTCTGAGGAAGAGATTTATAATGAGCATGAAGCATATCTAAATCATATCTTTGCTAATTCATCTGCTGGCATTAAGAGCGTTAATGTATTTGATGGCATGTATGAGTTCATTCAAGAGCTTAATGAGTGCAGTGAAGCTGGTATGCCGTTCTATAATGCCGACTTACTTAATGCAGAAGTTGGCGGATTTAATCTTAATGGTAATATTTATGGACTCGGGGCAGGAAGTGGCTGCGGCAAATCTAATATGGCGTTTAACTGGATTATCCCTTCTGCTATGAAATATGGCGAAAAGGTGGTTATGTGTATCAACGAGGAAGATGAACGCCGTATTCGTAAAGAGCTTTTAATCTGGGTAGCCAATAATATTTTCCATGAAGAGCTTCATAAACGTACAATTCGTGACGGCGGATTTGATGGTGAGACAATTGCCCTGCTAAAGAAGTGCGCTGATTGGATTGACCAGCAGAAAGATGAACATATCTTGACTGTTATTCCGCTTGAAAGATATTCTGTTAATACAGTTATTAAGATTATTAAGAAGTATTCAAGTGCGTTTGGCGTGCGCGTATTTATTCTTGATACACTCAAAGAGAGTTTTGATGCTAAAACAGATGAGATATATAAATCTATGATGCGAGATATGGTTACTCTTTACGATGTTGTCAAGCCGTCTGCCAAAAACGTTGGGCTGTTTGTAACGTATCAGCTTGGTAAGGGTAGTTTAAAGATGCGTTATCTTACCAACAATGAGATTGGTCAAGCTAAGTCTATCGTAGATGTTATGAGTGTAAATCTTATGATGCGTAGACCGTATGAAGATGAATATGAAGGCGGATCAAAAGAGGTAATCGGTTATCGTCCAGATGGCAAAGACGGCAAATCAAAAATCGCCATTAAGCTAAAGAAGGATGATAATCCAATGATTACTTTTATATGTAAGAATAGGTTTGGTATTAGCGGTGGACACCAAGTTGTATCAAGCTGTGACCTTAGTACAAACACGTATAAGGACATTGGATACTGCAACGTACCTCAAGATTTTTAAATTTACTATTAATGTTATATGCGATTGTGCTATACTTTAATAAGTGACCGAGCGCGAAAGGAGTGATATTTAGATGGATACAACTTCTCTGAAGGAATATATCTTCAATAATAATAAAGTTGAATTTGTTCTAGAGAAGATTGGTTGTAAGTTAATTAAATATCACTCCTCTAAAAACTTTTATTCAGCGGCTAATTACAATGGTGATAATACTGGCGCTGTTAATGTCTATAATACCAAATACCTTCTTATCCATAATTGGACTCGTGAGAATGAGTTTGACGATGTATCAGATATTATCTCTCTTACTCAATATAACAAGAAGTGTTCATTTGTAGATGCTGTTAAATATCTTCATAACATTCTCGGGCTTGAATTAACGACATATAAGAAAGAAGAAAAGAAAGAAAAACCAGACCCACTTGCTGTATTTGAGAATGCTATCAACAGACATAGGGCAATAGTAGACGTAGCGGAGATACAGGCTATTAAAGAAGAAGCTATTAACGATTATGTTCCTTTGCTTTATATTGATTGGTTGCGAGAAGGTATCATGCCTTGGGCTGCTAAAAAGTTTGGACTAGCCTATTCATATAAATATCATCGCGTAGTTATTCCTATTAGATATTGGCTTGATGGTACGCTTGTTGGCTTTAATCAAAGAACTACGGTTGAGAATTATGAAGAACTAGGAATTCGTAAATACTTTCTAACTGCTTCATATAGAAAAAGTCTTAATCTTTATGGCCTTTGGGAAAACAGAGAAGGGATTGAGGATAAGAAAACTGTAGTTATTTGCGAGTCTGAAAAGTCTGTTCTTAAAAGATATTCGCGTAATGATGGTACTTGTGTTGCACTTCAAGGTAAGAAGCTAAGTGATGAGCAAAGACGTATTATCATTGGACTGAATGTAAACGAAGTTATTATTGCTCTTGATAATGATGTTCCAATAGAAGAAGTACGTCACATATGTGAGCAGTTCTATCATATTAGAAATGTATCATATGTGAAGGATCGATGGAATTTACTCGGTGATAAAGATGCTCCCGCTGATGCGGAAAATAAGGTGTATAATTTTCTTATTAAACATCGAGTTAAGTATGATGAGTCGGAACATCAAAAGTATTTAAACAGTCTTAAGAAGAAATGAGGTAAACAATGAAACTCGTATTTCAGAATAGCCGAGGGCATGAGCGAACTATTGCAGATGTTGCAACGGCTGACGATGCATATTCTGAAATTAAAAAATTCTGTAGAGAACGAGACTTTCACATTTATTATACTCGTGTTTGGCAAGACGATGAGGGTGCTACGGTATATGATGTTGGCTCACATGTAGAATTCTTTAAGCTGTATCCAGATAATAAGGGGCAGAAATGATTACGAAAAAAGATTTTGTTTCCGCAGTGAATTCAATTAAAGAAGTTGAGAACTTCTATCATCAGTATGGTCATAAGTGCTACGTTAAGAACTCGCTAATCCAAACACTTATTGATTCTGTTGGCGACAAATATGAGTGGATTGCATGGTATATCAATACGACTCGATACGGTGAAGTGAACAACACTGTAAGTTTCGGCGAGTATGGTAATGAAGCTAAACACTATGTCATCAAGACCGTTGATGATTTGTATGACTTCCTTGCAGACTATTATCATTGGAGTGAAATGGATTATAAGTATGAGTAATTATCCAGACTACACTTGGGAACAAGATTCCTACGCACCGTGGAATAGCGATGAAGGTTACATCGATAAGAAGTGTAAGCAGTGTTCGATGTTTGCAAAGATTCCAGATGATATCTGTGCAACAGACATGGGATATTGTATTGAATGCTGTGATTATTTTAGTGGCGAAGACGATGCATGTGCTTCTTTTGAACTATATTAAGGACGTTATATATGAGTGACAATTGTTCAAATGATTTAAATTCATGGCATACTAATTTCGCTACAACAACAGATGACATCCAAGAGTTTATGAAGATTACATACTATATGATGGGCATTGTAGATGAGTTTATTAGTATGTGTGATGCTTCAACATATGGCGGATTTAGAGATAATGATTTTCGTATGTTCAAAAGAATGCACAAAGAAATGGATGATATCATAGAGCGCCGAGGAGTACATATCAATAAATAGAGCGGTGTGATAATGGAAATTGTAAGCATTGACCGTGTGAAAGCTCGCAAACCACATAAGTGTGATATGTGCGGCAAGAAGATCGAAGTCGGTGAAGAGTACGAAGCTCAGAATCTAGTCTGCTATAATGAAATGTATACGTTTCATCAGTGCGACAGATGCAAGCCGTATGTCGATGAACTGTGGAGTATAGGTTTTGACAATGACCTAGATGGACTTGATTCATGTACCTTTTATTCATTTATGTCGGAAGAACATAACGATGTTTTGGATAAATGGTATGAGGAAGATGGTTATGATGAGTAAGAAAAGCACTATAATTTGCGACAGGTGTGGTAAAGAAGTTCCATACAATGTTGGTAAAAGGTTTTATCATTATACATCTATATTGTTTGATAGGTTTTGCCTATGGGAAGGTATAGAAGATAGACTTGATTTGTGCGATGATTGTTCAGGTGAGTTTCGTAAGTGGTTAAAGAAAGAGGTGTAGAATATGATGGAGCTTGGTTGCGAAAAGGACATTGAAGATATTTACACTTGGGCGCTTGACCACATGGAAGGCTGCGATGAGCCAGAGTGGACTATGTATAGTCAAATCGTAGCTGCAATTGAAAATTATTGGATGAAGAAGTTTAAGTTTAAACTCAAGGGCGTAGTTGATAATAGGCTTGAGGACTTGTTTGGCAATGCGATTGAAGGCACAATTGCCAAGATGCCAAACGCATTGAAGATATTAGAAGATTCATAGAAAGGAATTGATATGGCTATATACAAGGTTGTATTTGATTGGTGGACAGTCGAGGACGAGGATACTCCTTGGTATGAGCAGGAGCAGCGAGTATATTATTTCACACACGCTGATGATGCGCTTGATTTCGTTGACCGTGTAGTCTGGAATGAAGCTGCGTATGTATCTATGGGTAGCCCGACTAACGCATATCTTTATAAATTTAGCGAGTCTATTCAGTATAATGAGCCAGATGGTCGATATATTGCGGCATGGCACGAAATTGACAAGAGAGTGCGCTAAAACAACGCTCTGACCTGCGGTTTTGTTGACGAAAAAAGCTTTAAAATCGTGATTTTAAAACAAGTAATATGATTGGCGTATACATGTATAAACTTCTGCAAGACGATTGTCTTGGGCTGATGAATAAGATGCCAGACAATGTTATTGATTTAACTGTTACTTCTCCTCCTTATGATAATCTCAGAACCTATAACGGCAATATTAATCAGTGGAGCTTTGACAAATTTAAGAATATTGCAGAAGAGCTATATCGTATCACAAAAAATGGTGGCGTTGTTGTTTGGGTAGTAGGAGACGCCACTATCAAAGGTAGCGAAACTGGAACATCATTTAGACAGGCGCTTTATTTCATTGAAATAGGTTTTAATCTTCATGATACAATGATTTATAGAAAGAAGAATCCTACTCCAATGAGGGGAACAAGATATCAAAACTGTTTTGAATATATGTTCGTACTTTCAAAAGGAAAGCCTAACACGTTCAATCCGTTAATGGTTGAGAAGAAGTACATAGAGAACCGCAAGAGTAAACAGTATAACAAGAAGGCTGATGGCGAACAAATAGTACATGAGTATAAAGCAACATCAAACCTAAAGCCAAGAGATAACATATGGGAATATTCAGTTGGGTTGTATAATAGTACATCTGATAAGATTGCTTTTGGTCATCCAGCCGTGTTTCCAGAACAACTTGCGGAAGACCATATTCTTTCTTGGTCAAATGAAGGAGATGTAGTATTTGACCCATTTATGGGAAGTGGTACTACTGGCAAGATGGCTGTTCTAAATAATAGAAATTTTATTGGAACAGAAATTGATGAAGAGTACATGAAAATTGCCAATCAACGTATTAAAAATGCTACAACCTAATGTTCCAAATAAAAATGTTAATTCCAAATAACAATTGGAAGTAACAAAAATATTGGAAGTATAAAAGAATAATTGTGATATAATAATAGCTGCGTATTAAGCAGCTATTTCTTTATAGGGAGACGGTATGGAACTAGATACATTTTATGTCGTGACGATTCCAGAACATACAAAGAAAGAAATTTCTTTTAGCACAAAAAAGTATGGCATGTGCTTAGGCATTGAGCCAAAGGAAACACAAGTCTATGTTCCAGAAAAGAAATACTATTTCAACAAACGTAAACAGGCTAAGAAGTTTTGCCTAGAGAATGATTATTCGTTTGAATACATCACAAAGGAGTTGTATTAATGGCACGCTTGTCAAAAGAAGAACTTGATAAAATCAAAAAGAAGTACGGCGTATCACGTATTTATTCGTGGAGTCGTGTAAATACTTTTATGACTTCACATTATGAGTATTATCTCAAGTATGTTAAGCACGTGAAGGAAGATAGAACGGACTGTGGATATGCGCCTTTGGGATCAATCGCGCACGACACTCTTGACGCATTTTATGAGGGTGATATTTCATATGAAGATATGATTGACCAGTTCGAGGATGGTTGGCTTACTGCCATTGACATTGCAGACCTTAAGCTTGACCGTAATGATGAAGAGCATGATGCTAGTATCAAGGCTAAATACAAGGAAGATTTACAAATCTTCTTTAAAAACCATATTAAGTATGAGCATAAACTGCTTATTGAGAAGCCTGTAATTGCACAGGTTGGTGATAATGTATTTGTTGGCTATATCGATGCATTGTTCAAGGATGACGATGATTGTTATAACATCATAGACTTTAAGACTAGCTCTATGTACAAAGGCAAGACGCTTGAAGAGCATTCAGGACAATTAACCATCTATGGATTAGGTCTGGTACAGGCTGGTATTCCTTTAGATAAAGTGAAGATTTGCTTTAACTTCTTGAAGTATTGCAATGTGCAGTATCATCAGAAGAATGGCGCTGTTAAAGAACGTCAAGTAGAGCGCTGTAAACTGGGCGATAGTCTTAAGACAAATGTTAAGATGTGGCTTAAAGCTGATGGGTATTCAGAAGATGAAGTTGATGATTATCTGAAACTTCTTATCGATACAAACACCATTGATGTATTGCCAGATGATGTGCGCGATAAGTATGTGATTACAGATTGTCATGTGTTTATTCCATTCACACAAGAGTTGGTTGATAAGTGGACTGACACGATTGTATCTACTATTCAAGATATTAACATGCGCGAGAAAGATTACGAAGAGACTAAGAGTGATGCCGCGTTTTGGGATTCTGAGGAAGATGTTAAAGCGCAGTCGTATTACTATGCAACTTTGTGCGGATATTCGGCAGCTAAATTGTTGCCGTATAAGAGTTATTTAGACAAGCTAGAAGCGCAGAAGAGTGGTGCTGGTATGTTTGATGGGCTTCTCAATGATTCTGAAAATGATGTTGTAACTAGTCAGGATATATGCAATAATAAGACCGATGAAGTAGATTTATCTTGGTTAGATGAACTAGCCTAACTTGTAGGAGGATATACAGTGAGCAATGGTATTAACGTTTTAAATCTATGCGATGGTATTTCGTGTGGCAAGGTCGCTCTTGATCGCGCTGGCATCAAGGTGAATAAGTATTTTTCAAGCGAGATTGACTAGAATGCCATTGCTATTTCTAAGAAGAACCACGATGGTATTATTCGTCTTGGTGATATTACTAAGTGGCGCGAATGGGATTTGCCGCATATCGACTTGGTTTTGTCAGGAACGCCTTGTTGCGGATTTTCAAGAGCTGGAAATATGCTTAATTTTAAAGATCCTCAAAGCAGATTGTTTTTTGATTACGTTGACATTCTTAATGATATCAAAGCAAAGAATCCAGATGTTTTGTTCTTGCAAGAGAATGTCAAGATGAAAGATGTATGGAAAAATATTATCACCGATAAGCTTGGCGTTGAGCCTATTGAGATTAACAGTAAACTTATGAGCGCACAGAATCGTTGGCGTACATATTGGACTAATATCCCCAATGTTGAAAAGCCAAAGGATAAAGGCATTAAGCTGCTTGATATTCTTGAAGACAATCCCGATGTTGAATTGGTTGAGCATAAGGGAATCATGTTCGATTCATACTTTCCAGAGAATGCTGTTGCCATTGTTAATCGAGTTGATGGCGAGCTACGTATCAATCAAGCAACCAAGAAGGGTTATATTGTAGCGCATAATGGTGATGGCGTTAATCTATCATTCCCGACTAGCAAGACTCGGCGTGGTCGTGTGATTAAGCAGAAGTCATCTACTCTTGATTGTGCCTGCGATGCATCTGTGTATTACGACAATACGATTAGACGTTTGACTTGCACTGAGTTAGAGCGCCTTCAAACGCTGCCTGATGGGTATACAGAAGGTTGGGTTAGGAGTAACAGGGTCAAGGCGATCGGCAATGGCTGGACTGTTGACGTAATTGCATGGATCCTTAGTTTTATGAAGCAGTAAAATATCTATTTTAAGGAACAGATATGAAAAAGTCAGACATGAAAAGCTATATGATTGTTGTCAATGGATATGGCGATATGCTTCTTCTGCTTGAAGGCAAAGACATAGATAATGATTGGTTTGTTGTTGGCACTCCAACAGAAGAAGAATTGGATGAAGACATAAGAGTTGCATTTTATAAAGGACGAGAGTTTAACGATGATTTAATTAATATTAACGACCCGATAGCAAGCATTACCTATGTATATGACTCAATCCCGCTTCAATTTCCGTTTGTACTAAACGTAGAGGATCTATATGATAAATATAAACCAGAGCTTGTTTGGGAGCGTGAACCTTCTGTTATTAGCAAAAGTAAACTTGAAAGCTTTTCTTCAAATAAAGATGTAATGGCGTATATCAATAGTATTGTTCCACCTTATCGTATTGTGGAATAAAACATTTATTTTAAGGAGTTAACATGTCTAACGTTATTGAGCAGCTTGAAAACTGGGTAAAGGAAAACTACAATGCAGATGCCTGCGAGTGGACTTATGAGCGTTCAGAAGGCAACTCATATAATTGTTTTGAAGACGGGTTCGAATGTGGCACAAGTCTCGCGGCATTTGAGATTGGTAAAATTCTGGGCATGAACATTGAGTAATAAGTGTTAGTTTTAAGGATTGATTATGAAGCTTATTATTAAAGACCGTGGCATGGGCAAGACAACCCAATTAATTCATATTAGCGAAGCAACTGGTTATCCTATTGTTGTTGCCTATAAAACAATGATTGACAATGTAAAAAGTATGGCTACAAAACTTGGATGCAAGATTCCAGAGCCAGTTTTAATTTCTGATATTGTTACTGGCAAAATGCAATACGATAATATTCTTGTTGATGAGGTTGCGCTTGATGGAGTTCTTAAAAAGGCTCTAAATAATTATTTTAATAGCAATGTCGTAGCTTGTACTTGTAGCCCGTATGTTGATGTTGACGCATATTATTCCTTGCCTAAAAGGAGTTTAACTGTTAGCTGCGATTAGATAATAAACGCCTATTTTAAGGAGTAACAATGCATAAAGATAGAACGCTTTGCGAACAAAACGAGAAAGAGATTGAAGAGCTGCTGCTTGGTCATAAAGTCACAGTAGATGATTATGACAATCTTGTTCTCGATAACGGCATAATGCTTCAGATTAATCCAAACATCGGATGCGGCGGCTGTGAGTCTGGCAACTATTATTTGGAGCATATTGCATCTGTAAATAATGCAATTACAAACGTTGAATTCGTTGAAGAGTTCGAGGATGATTGTTATTATGAACACTATAAGATTTTCGTTATCGCAGACGGCATGACAACAGAGCTGCTTGATGTATATGGTACGGATGGCAATGGTTATTATGGCACTGGATATACGATTGACGTGTACATTCCAGACGAGAATTAAGGAATTATAATGACTACTCTTGATTTAGTTAAAAAAGATAAAGTCATGTTGGCTATAGCAATGAAAGCAGAAGAAGCTGGATTTATTGTTATGGAAGCATCCTCCTATAAGGTCGTAGTCAAGGCTGGTTGTCTGCCAGTGTCTATCTCATGGGAGATGTGTTCGTGTCATGGCGGTAGAATGTGGCTGTCGCAAGCTAATACAAACATCTACGTTGAGCTATCATCACCTGAATACGATACGAAAAACGGTATCGTAGACCCAGAGACAGAGCTTGCATTTTATATTGATAACAAGATGATTGATACTGTCAAGAGCTTTGAGAAGTATGTCTATGTTGTTGATGTTATCGGCGAATATAAAAAGGATGAGCTGAAAACGTCTTATTTTAAGAGCGTTGAAGATGCTTCTTACTTTGTGTTTCATGAGAAGGGGCATGACCTTAATAGCGAGTACGGAGAAGTGCTGCACCAATATCCAAATCCCGATATGCAAGAGCGCGTAACCTATGTCGGAGAAGACAAAGGCGTGCTAAAGTTTAAGGGCGAAGCCATTAACAAGGGCAAAGCTGGTCGAGAGTACGAAATTGAATTTAGAGTCTTTAGAAAGAAGACATACTAGCGTATTTAAGGAGACGAAATGCTGCCAATTCTTACTCATGGTGGAGTCATAAAGGATTACATAGCTGGTGAAGATATTAAGAATAATGATATCTACATCGTAGACACAGAGACACAGAAGATTAGAAAGCCTAAAAATCCTTCTGAGTGGTTCTATTGTCAAGTGGTTTATGTATATGAGACTAATCCTTGGGCTATTGACGGTATCGAAGAGGGATACATGGTAAGCCAAGAGATGATTGATGGTGGCACTATTAAAGAGGGAACACGATGCCGTTGTTGGCTTGGTTTCTTTAGAGTATAGGTGGTGTTAATTTAATGAACATAGAGCATTGTATCGTTCAAGACGGTGGCGAGGTATACATCGATTGCAAAAAACTTCCAACATGCCCATCAAACTCAAAGCGTTTATCGGTCAGTATTATCGGTGATAAGATTTATATGAATGGGTATGAGTATAAGAACGGTAAGTGGAAGAGAACTCTACCCGCCTTGTTCTACAACCTATTTTAAAGAAAGAATACATTATAATGAAGTCGAAAGAGCTTGCAGAAGAGTTATTGAAATATCCAAACCTTGATGTTGTTGTGCGTGTGCCTATATCCACTTCGACATACGACCATCCATATGGTGAATATGATATGCAATACATAGATTATATTGGCTGCACTAGCACTAAAGATAATAATGTGGTAATATTTCTTGAATAGATAAGGTTGATTATGTCTATCTATATTGTTCGTTTTGGTGATTACGATAGTGAGTTTAGCGTTGGCTATTTTACAAATGAAGAAGACGCAGAGAAGTGTATGGAATACCATATGAGAACACAGCCAAGCGACTATGAGTATATATGTGATGCGTATAGCCTAGAAAAATACGAGCTTGATAATACTGATTATGACGCGCTTAATAAAGAACTTGATGAAGCCGAGAGGACAAAGCAAAGAAAAGAGGAAGAAGAATTCAGAAACAAGGAGCTTGCAGAGCTTGCTAGGCTAAAAGCAAAGTATGAAGGCCAACAAGATGATTTGTAATAAATATGAGTTCTTGAAGTCTCTTAAAAAAGAGGAACTTGATAGTGGAACAATTAGAGTTTCAATCGAATGTAGAGACGGTATAACAGAAAATGTATGGGCATATCAAGATGACGATATGGATAAATCATTTGCCATTTTGTTGAACACTCCGCTTAGCTATTTCCCAGTTCTTTGTTATGGGTCAGAAGTCAAGATTCAACATCGTGACAATATGGCTATTCTCGATACAAATTGGGTGGTAGAAGAGGGTAATCGATACGTGCTTAAGCGTTCTGATATGTAAGTGAAATTATTGTTTTAAGGTGGTTGATATGGTAGAGTTTGATGTTGATATGGAGTATCTTGCAATCAACGATGAGCTTGATTGCGTTGTATTGCATGATGAAAACGGTGTAATGGAGCCTATGAAGTTTGTTCCTGAGAAAAAGCAGGAAGAAAAACAATCAGATTAAAAATTTATCGTTCAACTGATAAAGATATATGCTATACTTAGGAGGATGCTTTGTTTCCTCCTATTTTTTTAAAGAAAGATGTGGTTGTTGAATGATTAAAGAGTACGAAAACTACCATAAGCACGATAGTATCTCTAATATCTATCTACCAGATAGCCATGTCAAACCAATCGACTACATTAATCGCATCAAGGAGCTTGGTTACGGTTGCTATTTCACCACAAATCATGGCACTGGCGGCGATGTATTTGAGTCTCTTACCGCATGTAAAGAAGCTGGCATTCGCTGCTTGTATGGCGTAGAGGGCTATATTGTTAAAGATCCTCTTGAGAAAGATAAGCGCAATTATCATATCGTAATTATTCCCACAACTAACAAAGCTAGGAAGAAGCTTAATCTTGTGACAAGCAGGTCTAATATCGAGGGGTTCTATTATCGTCCTCGTATCTTCCCAGAAGATTTGCTTAAACTCGACCAAGATGATGTGTATATTACTACGGCATGTGTCGCTGGTATTGTGCGCGATAAAGATGCTGTTGTTGATATTTTCATGCCGTTAATGAAGCATTTTGGCAATCATATGCTTCTTGAGGTACAGAATCATAATGAGCCTAATCAAATTGCTGTGAATAAGACCTGCCTTGCTTTGTCTAAGAAGTTTGGGCTTGAGCTTATTGCAGCAAATGATAGCCACTATATTTATCCAGAACAAGCAAAAGAGCGTCTTGATTTTCTTCGTGGTAAGGGTCTTACATATGGAGATGAGGACGGATATATTCTTGATTTCCCAGATTACGATACTCTCTTTGCGCGTTTTCAAAAGCAGAGTGTATTATCTGACGAGCAGATAAAGAAGGCAATAGCAAATACTCTTATCTTCCGCGAATGCGAGGATATCGAGATTGACAAGAATATCAAGATGCCAACAGTATATCCAAAGTTAACAAGCGATGAGAAAATTGGCGAGCTTAAAAAGCATGTCGTTTCTAAGTTTAGAAACATCATCAAGGCAGACCATATCTCTAAAGATGAGCTTGTCGATTATAAGAGCGGCATTGCGCAAGAGATGAAGGTTATTGAGGACACAAAGGAAATCAATACAGCAGACTATTTCTTGCTCAATGAAAAGCTGGTTGACCTTGCTGTCAATAAGTATGGTGGTATTCTTACACGCACTGGACGTGGCAGCTGTGGCGGCTTTTACATCAATCGTATTCTCGGTATGACGCAGCTCGATAGATTCAAACTAGATATCAAGCTGTATCCAGAGCGCTTTATGAGTACCGCGCGACTTCTTGAGAACAGAGCTATGCCAGATATCGACTTCAATGTAGTATCACAGGAGCCGTTTGCCAATGCAGCAAAAGAGTTGCTTGGTGAACATGGTTGCTATCCCATGATTGCATATGGCACGATGAAGCTTGGTGAGTCTTTTAGAAATGTTTGTCGTTCACACGGTCTTGCGTTTGATGACTATAATGAAATTGCAAAAGACATTGAAAACCATATGAACGACAAGAAGTGGCTACCGTATATTGAAGAAGCTCAAACCTATATGGGTACAGTGGTATCAGCATCAGTACATCCTTGTGCGTTCTTGCTTGACAATAAGGATATTCGTGAAGAGTATGGCGTTGTCAAGATTGGCGATGCTATGTGCGCTATGATTACATCCGGTGAAGCAGACGAGTATAAGATGCTCAAGGATGACTTTCTGGTTGTAACCGTATATCGCATTATTTCTGATACATTTAACCTTATTGGCAAGCCAATCATTTCAGTTAGCGAACTACTTGATAACTTAGATGAAAAGGTATGGAACATCTTTGCCAATGGTCTTACATGTACTCTTAATCAAGCTGATGGGGACTGGGCTACATCTATGTTGAAGCAGTTCAAGCCGCATTCTGTATCTGATATGGCTATGTTTACGGCGTGTCTACGCCCCTTCTTTGAACCTTGGAGAGATAAGTTTATCAACAGGGAGGATTTTACTACTGGTTCTTCTTATCTTGATGAGGTGCTTACATCAACTCACTCATACATTCTTTTCCAAGAGAATCTTATGCAATACTTTGAGTGGCTTGGCGTAACGCCTGCTGAATCTATTGGTCTAATCAAGAAAATTTCCAAGAAGAAGATTCATCCAGAGGACTTCAAGAATCTTGAAGAGAGGATTAAAGCAAAGTGGATTGAAAATACTGGATCGCTTGATGACTTTGAAGAGACTTGGCAGATGGTTCAAAGCTGTATGTCGTATGGCTTCTGTAGCGCACATGCTGTGGCAACTGGCATCGATTGTCTATATGGTGCATATCTAAAGGCAAACTATCCGCTAGAGTATTACACTTGTACCTTATCTTTATACGCTGATGATATCGAGAGGACTTCAAAACTAATCGCAGAGATGCCTTATTTCAATATTAAGTTGCTACCAATTCAGTTTGGTAAGTCTGGTGCCGATTACACAATGGACAAAGATGCTAATTGCATATATAAGGGTATTGAGTCTATCAAATTCTGTAATCGTCAAATTGCAGATGAACTACTTGAACTATCTAAGAACAAGTATGATTCGTTTACTGAGCTGCTTAAGGACATTAAAGATAAGACCTCTATTAACTCTAGGCAGCTAACCATTCTTATCAGTCTTAATTTCTTTTCGGACTTTGGTAAGAATAAGTATCTGTTAGACGTTGTTGATATCTATGATAAGTTTGCTAACTCAAAAATTATTGCCAAAAAGAAGATGGAGGAGCTTGGTGTATCTGATTATCTGATGCAGAAGTATGCTGGTAAGGAGACGAAATCACAGTGGAGACAGCTCGATAACCAAGGCTTAATTAATGAACTTTGCAATCGACTTGAGGATAAATCTCTTGATATTGTTTCACAAGTAAGGGCAGAGATGGATTATCTTGGCTATGTGAATTATGTTAATCCTAATATGGCAGACGATTATTATATTGTTACTGGCTTTGTGACATACAAGAATCCCTGTACTCCTAATCTTGTTTTGCGTAGAATTTGTGATGGTGAAGAGTTAGGGTGTAGAATTAAGCAGTCAAAGGTGTTCAAAGAAAGTCCATTTGGCATGTATTCTATCTTGAAGATTGAGGGATTTGCATACGACTTCAAGAGCAAGAAGATTAATGGCGAATGGCAAAAGTCAGATGAGCGCGAGATTGTACTCGAAAGCTATGAATGTATGAAAGGGTAGACACAATGGATAGCAATCAGGTAGAGTTTAAAGGCACTGTTGTTAAATGTGTCTACTCTTCTCCTAATTTCAAAACTTATGCTCTTGATGTAGACGATGTTTCATATCCTAACATCCAACACAATAAGTTTGACAACGTTTCTCTTATCGGTGATTTGTCAGACCTTGTTATTGGCATTGAATACGATGTTGTTGCCACAGAAGAGCAGACAAAATATGGCATAAGCTATCATGGTGTAAATGTACGTAGGGATATGCCTACAAAAACGTCAGATGTTAAGGCATTTTTACAAGAGATTCTTACTATGAATCAGGCAGAAGTTCTTTATGAGAACTATCCTGATATCATCGATATCGTCATGGAAGGTAAGGATGATATCGTAGATGTCGATAAGCTCTATGGCATTGGTAAAAAGACATTTGAGAGAATCAAAGAAAAGATTATCGAGAACTTTAAGCTTGTTGACATTGTGGCAGAGTTTAAGGGCGCTATTTCACTTAGTATGATTAAGCGTATTTATGATAAATACAATGACGTTGATGTACTAATGGAGCGTCTTAAGGATGCGCCATATGCTACGCTTACTCGCGTCAGCGGTGTGGGCTATAAGATTGCCGATTCCATCATCCTTAATCTGCAAAAAGAGGGTGTTATTGATTTTGGGTATGATGTAAAAACTAGTAAAGATAGGTGTCTTGCCTGCATTATCTATTTGCTTAAAGAGAACGAGAATGAAGGCAATACGAAGATGAATCTTGCGGACTTGCGCCAGCAATGCTATGACATGGTTCCATCTTGTGCAGACCATTTCGTCAACGCCATTCAGGATGATACTATTTACTATGATAAGCACACTATGTCTATCGCTCTCTCAAGTACGTTTAAGAAAGAAAAACATATTGCATATATGATTATGAACAATATATTTAATCCAAATAACGTTTGGGATTTTGATGTAGAGAAGTACGGCAAAGTTGGTGAATTCGAGCTGTCCGATGAGCAGATTATGGCTGTTGAATACTTATGTAAATACAACATTAGTATTCTTAACGGCGCAGGAGGTACTGGCAAAAGCTTTTCAACGCAAGCCGTTATCAATATGCTTGAAGACAATGGAAAGAAGTATGAACTATTTTCACCAACTGGTAAGGCAGCTAAGGTCTTATCTGGATTCACAGGAAGAAAAGCTTCTACTATTCATAGGGGTCTTGGGTATAATCCACGAGTCGGTTGGTCTTATAATCAAGATTGCAAGCTTTGTTGTGATGTTGTCGTAGTCGATGAGTGTTCGATGGTTGACGTTAATTTGTTCGCACATCTTATTGATGCTATCGACTTTAATAGCACAAAGCTTATGCTGATTGGCGATAATGCACAGCTACCCTCTGTTGGATGCGGTAATTTGTTTCATGATTTTATGCAGAGCGATGCTATCCCAACAACGACATTGACTAAAGTGTTTCGTTATGGGGAAGGCGGTGTATCCACTGTTGCGACAGACACGCGATTCTGTAAGACATATCTTGATGCAAGTATGAAAAACAAAGCTACTTGGTTTGGAACAAGTAAAGATTATGTGTTCATTGACCTTGCAAAAGAAGATGTCCCTAAAAATGCAGTTGCGCTATACAAAAAGCTATTGAAAAACGGCGAACACATGGAAGACATTCAGGTTCTTACGGCTAAGAACATAGGAGAATATGGTACAGCAAAACTTAACAACATGATTCAAAAGGCTGTTAATAAAAACTATGGCACTAAAAAATATATGAAGGTGGGAGATGTACAATATTATGATGATGACATAGTTGTACAAAAACAAAACAACTATAGTGCCTTAATATGTGATGAACATGGAACCATAAATGAAAAAGAGGGAACGGCGTTCGTTGCAAATGGCGAAACTGCGCGTATTGTATACGTATGCGCTACATATGCTGTGCTTGATTTTGATGGTATCATTGTTAAGTATTCTAAGTATGATATGACTATGGTGGGACTTGCATATGCCATGACAATTCACAAGTCACAGGGCAGTAGCATCAAAAATGTCATCCTTTGCACGACAAAGAGCGATATCTTTATGCTCAATAGCAACTTACTCTATGTTGGTGTAAGCCGTACAAAAAATCGCTGTTATCATCTAGGCTCTATTGATGCCGTCAATATGGCGGTTAAAAAGAAGGCCAATCTATCAAGGCAGACTTTCATGCAGGAATTGATGAAGTCAATGGAGTATATGCAAGGATAGATTGACATAAAATCTGCATAATATTAATAGGAGTTTGTGGTATTATATATACTGCAAACTCCTAATGTTATATGCAAAGAGGTGATTGGATTGAAGAATAAAGATATCCTAGTGTCTATTGGTATGTTGGGTATATTTGTAATTCTTTTGTTTAGCATTTTGTATTTCGTGTTTCAGCCAGTTCATAGTAATAATGATGGCAAAGATATTGATGATATAGATGTTGCCATTGTTAAAGACAAAGAGAAGACAGAAGAGCCTGTTGATGAGGATGTTGACCTAACTGCAAAGTATGTAAGCTATGAGACTTATGATGCTCCTGAGAACAGCGGCTTTAAATCTTTCATGGATTATAGGACGATAACTAATACCGATTCTAAACAGCACAGGCTACAACAGCATTATGCCGAAACTGGCGAATACGGTATTAGGATGGCTGATAGCAGATATATCGTAGCTATCGGTACATATTTTACATCTGATGTTGGTCAGTATTTTGATATCATACTTGAAAATGGTACTGTTATCCCGTGTATTTTGGGCGATCAAAAGGCTGATGTAGACACCGATTCAGACAATATTATCACAAAACACAATGGATGTATGAGTGAATTTATTGTTGATTCAGATGCTCTAAATGAGGATATTAAGTTCCACGGTGACATGTCGTACTGTTCAAAAGATTGGGATAGCCCAATTAAAACTATCAAGGTATACAACAGAAATATTTTTGAATATTAATTTATATTCTTATGTATATTAGTGGCTAAATGCTGTATAATATTTAATTGTATCAAATAAAGTTATATGCTTTAATTAGGAGGTAATGCGTATGATGTTTGTTATTAAGCGAAATGGACGAGAAGACGCTTTTGACAAGAACAAGATTTCAAACGCTATTAAGAAAGCATTTATTGAAGTCGATGGCGATGTTACCGAAGACGCAAATAAGATTGCAAGTAAGATTTCAAATGAAATCGCAAATATCAAGAAAGAGAAAATGTCCGTTGAGGATATTCAAGACATGGTTGTGAATAAGCTTATGGCAACCTCTCGCAAGGATGTGGCTTCTCACTACGTTGAGTACCGTTATAAGCGCAAGATTATTCGTGAGGTCAATACAACAGATGAAACAATTATGGAGCTGCTAAGTGGAGAAAGCGACTATTGGAATAACGAGAATTCAAATAAGAACGCAAGTCTTGTCACAACTCAACGTGATTATATGGCTGGCGTTGTAAGTGAGGATATCTCCAAGCGCTTCTTGCTGCCAGAGGATGTTGTTGAAGCACATGAAGCTGGCATCATTCATTTTCATGACATGGATTATTTTGGACAGAATGCACTTAATAACTGCTGTCTAATCAACCTAGAGGACATGCTTCAGAATGGCACTGTTATCTCTAACGTCATGATTGAGAAGCCACATAGCTTTGCCACCGCCTGCAATATCGCCACCCAGATTATTGCTCAGGTTGCATCAAGCCAGTATGGTGGTCAGACTATTAGCCTTACACATCTTGCTCCTTTTGTTGACGTGAGCCGACAGAAGATTAAGAAGCAAGCAATGGATACATATGTCGAGTTTGTCGGACATGAGCCTAAGACAGATGACGAGATTGTCAATTACAATGATATTGTAGAGTCTATGGTAAAGGACGAGATTAGGCGTGGCGTTCAGACTATTCAGTATCAGGTCGTAACGCTTATGACTACCAATGGGCAGGCTCCGTTCCTTTCCGTGAACATGTATCTCAATGAAGCAAAAGATGAGCAGACCAAGAACGATCTTGCCCTAATCATCGAAGAGGTTCTTAATCAGCGCATTCAGGGGGTTAAGAATGAGAAGGGTGTATGGGTAACACCTGCATTCCCGAAGCTGCTTTATGTCCTTGAGGATGATAACGTACATGAGGGCGATAAGTATTTCTATCTCACCAAGCTTGCCGCCAAGTGTACTGCGAAGCGTATGGTTCCTGATTATATCTCTGAGAAGATGATGAAGGAATATAAGCTATCTAAAGGCGAAAAGGTTGGCAATGGCGATTGCTATCCTTGCATGGGATGCCGCTCGTTCCTTACGCCAGACCGCAGTGGTAATGGATGTGATAACATTGCAAAGGCTAAGAACTATGATGGCAAGCCTAAGTATTATGGTCGCTTTAATCAAGGTGTTGTGACAATCAACCTTCCTGATGTTGCGCTATCGTCTGGTGGTGACTTCGATAAGTTTTGGGAGCTTTTTGATGAGCGTACCGAGCTTTGCCACAAGGCGCTACAGGCACGTCATAATAGGCTCATGGGTACTCCATCTGATGTAGCACCTATCCTTTGGCAGCATGGCGCTTTTGCTCGCTTGGACAAGGGTGAAAAGATTGACAAGCTTCTTTACAATGGATATTCAACAATTTCACTTGGATACGCTGGTCTTTATGAGTGTGTAAAGTATATGACTGGTCATAGCCATACAGATGGTGATATTGGTGAGAAGTTTGGACTTGAGGTAATGCAGGCTCTTACCGATAAGTGCAATCAATGGAAGGAAGCAGAGAACATTGATTACAGTCCATACGGTAGCCCAATTGAATCTACCACATACAAATTTGCAAAGTGTTTAAAGAAGCGCTTTGGTGTAATCGAGGGTATCACTGATAAGGATTATATTACCAACTCTTATCATGTTAATGTTACTGAACACATCGATGCGTTTAGCAAGCTTGCTATCGAGTCTAAGTTCCAGAAGCTTTCTCAGGGCGGTGCCATTAGCTATGTTGAGGTGCCAAATCTAACAAACAATATCGATGCAGTGATTCAGATTATTCAGTTTATCTATGACAATATTATGTATGCTGAGCTGAATACAAAGAGCGATTATTGTATGGTGTGCGGTTGGGACAAGGAGATCCTTATTGTAGAGGATAAGGATACTGGCGAGCTTGTTTGGGAATGCCCCAACTGTGGCAACCGCGACCATGATAAAATGAGCGTGGCACGCCGCACCTGCGGATATATTGGAAGTAATTTCTGGTGCCAAGGCAGAACTCAGGAAATCAAAGAGCGCGTGCTTCATGTGGACGATGAGCCGTATACTGAGTAGTTTGGGGGATAGTTGTTTGGATATGTATATATCACAACCAACTTGATAAACGGCAAACGGTATATTGGCAAAAGAAGCTTGCCAGAATTCGATACAAAATATCTTGGTTCTGGTAAGCTTCTTAAACGTGCGATAAAAAAGTATGGCAAAGAAAACTTTAAATGTGAAGTTATCAAGTGGTGTGAAACAGAAGAAGAGTTAAACTATTATGAGAGATATTATATAAAGGAATATGATGCTCAAAAGAGTGATATGTTCTACAATATATCGGAGGGCGGCGATTGGGGCAACGTAACTAATGGAATGACAGAGGAAGAGTATATAGCATGGAAGGCGAAGATAAGTCCGTTAGGTAGGCATCACTCAGAAGAAACTAAAAAGAAAATGAGTCTTGCTAGAATTGGAATTAAATACTCGGAAGAAACCATTCAAAAGATGAGAGAAAACAATTCTGGTAAAAATAATCCTATGTACGGAACACACTGGACAGAAGAAAGAAAAAGAACCCAACCAAAGATATACTATAAACCTGTTATTGCCACGCTCCCAAATGGAGAAAGAATAGAGTTTGAATCAGTAACTAAATGCAAATTATATTTCAAAGAGACATATAACATTGCAGAATATACGGTTAAAAAATTGTTGCGAGAAAATACACCGCTCAATCTTTCATACAAGGAAAGAAATCATTATCCAGATGTGTACAAGATGAACGGGTTGTGTATTGAATATAAGAACAAAGAGGAGGTGGTATAAAATGCGATATGCATTAATTCGCAAGATGGATATTTCGAATGGCAGCGGCATCGGCGTTTCTCTTTTTGTACAAGGGTGCCGCGCCCATTGTAAAAACTGTTTTAACAGTGAAACATGGGGTTTTTCTGGTGGCAAAGAATGGACTAAGCAGACTAAAGAAGAGTTTCTTAAGCTTGTTGCACAGCCGTTTGTTGCCAGAGTAACCATCCTTGGTGGAGAGCCGCTTGAGCCTGAAAATGTATACGATGTTCTTTCTCTCATCAAAGACATTAAAGCCAAGTTTTCAGACAAGAAAATCTGGCTGTATACTGGATTTACATGGGAACAAATCTTTAAGCCAGCTATGTTAAATGATTTAAACCCATTAGACTTCTTTAAGACTGTTAAAGTTAAGACGGCTCGAAAGAACATTGTTTCTATGTGCGATGTTGTTGTCGATGGTAGATACGTTGACGAGCTTAACGACATATCTTTAAAGTGGTGTGGAAGTTCAAATCAGCGTGTAATAAATGTTCAAAAAACTATAGCAACAAATAAGATTGTATTGTATAATAATTAACGTTATATGCGATAACAAAGAAAGGTGATTTATATGCAGCGCATGGCAAATTTTTCTAAGGTGTCTTTCAACAGATTTCATGATGATTGGCTTGACACTTTTGATGCTCTAAAGGACGAGACTGATAACGACAAGCTTGAGAAGCATCTTCGCAATATCTACAATGGTATTAAGCTTCCTAAGCGTGCCACAGCTCAGAGCGCAGGTTATGATTTCTTTTCTCCTATGAGCTTTGTTCTTGAGCCTAACGACTCCATTAAGATTCCGACTGGTATTCGCTGTGAGATGTATGACGGCTGGACTATGTTGTTGTTTATTCGTAGTAGCCTAGGTTTTAAACACGGGCTGTCTATGCCTACAAGTGTTTCTGTAATTGACAGCGATTATTTTGATGCTGACAACGAAGGTCATATCATGGTAAAGTTACAAAATAACGGCACAAAAAGCGTTAGGGTTAATAAAGGAGACGGCTTTGTGCAAGGCGTATTTGTTCCATTCGGTGTTACTCTAGACGATAATACTACTGCCGTGCGCAATGGTGGTCTGGGGTCAACAGATGCAAAGTAAGTATACATGTGATGTATGTAAACACTACCTTGGCTGGAATGACTGGGCGATCCCTTGTGAGGTCAAGTATGATGATATTGATAAAGACTTAAACGCATGTGAATGCTTTCGCCCAATTGGAAAGGCGCGTTGTATGTTTCGCAAAGTACCTATTAATAAAAATGGATTGAATGCAAATGTAAAAGCGCATATACTTTCAGATGATGAAATGAATAGGCTTGGTTTTACAGACTTAGGTACGGGGTCGTGGTGTCTATGTAAGCACGTACATAAATATCCGACAATAACATTCAGCGTCATAATTCCAAAAGACAATCCAGAAGATTTAAGAATTGACGTATTGGACGAAGAGTTTCTTCAGCCATATGATTATCAGAGTATGCTTGAGCGCAACCCAAAGTTTGCGCCTGCTCTTGAAGTCAAAGAATCTGTTGATATGTTTATGCTGTATCTCATTGGTAACGGTGTGCTAAGTGGTTGGTCTATCGGAGATTATCTGTAGGTGTTTAGATGAGCGTAGTTGCAGTAAAGGTATATAACGATAAGATTAAAATTGCAGCAGACTCCATTGTCTGCTGCGGCTCTTCAAAAAAGACAGATGGTAACTTTGTAAAACTTTGCAAAGTAAACGATATGATTATCGGCACAGTTGGCAATGCCGATGAAGGTAGTCTAATGTGGCTTTATGCAGAAACTCATAAGCCGTTGAGCGCAACAGAGAAAGACGTTCTTAATTTTATCGCTGAGTTCTCAAAGTGGAAACAGACCTTTGGGGCAGACAGCGATATTGAGAATGCATATATTATCGTGTTCGATGAAAAGGCGTTTTATGTAAGCGGACTATTGGTTTATCATATTAAAAATTATGAAGCTATTGGCGCTGGAATGGATTTTGCAAATGCTGCATTATATCTAGACCATTCCCCTAAAAAGGCTGTTGAGGTATCATGTGCCTTGTCGTGCTATGTTGCCGAGCCAATTATTGAATATGAAGTGAAGTTTAATAACAAAAAATAGGGGGGTGGTTTAATGAGTGGTTATCTAGTTAACCATTATAAATCCGTATATCGTATTCTACCTGTTATCAATAATGCAACAAATGATTTCTGTCGTGATTGTAATGGTAAGATTGACGAGGATAATGTGTATATTCCATGTTATTACAATTCAAGAATTTGGCATTATGGCAGGTCTAAACTAATTGCTTACATTCCATCTGTTCAACGTGGTCATAATGTGGTCAAAGCCCTAAAGAAGAATGGTGTAAATGTTTTTGACTGTGATGAATCAGATGAAGAGGTAGTATTTAAGTTCAACGCTTCTGATATGGATCAAGTTGCTTCTTTAATGAAGCCTAAGACTAGTGGTGCGAAAACTAGCCCATTCTCGTCAAAAAACCTACCAAAAGCGCAGGTAGATATACCCGAAAATGAGCTTGCTCGTTATAAAAGTCTAGTTTCAAAGCTTGACAATTATATTGTTATTAAAAAGTTCAATGATAGATTTCTTGACGAAGTTCTAGCAAAGAAGCTAAGACCAAAAGGAAAACGTAAGCCGTTTGACTACAAGCAAGATATGAAAACTCTATGTCTTACACGTGATGTTAAAGGCTATATTTATAAGCGCGGCCTTTGGGAAGACTATCTAAAATTCTTAGAGATTGCCATTGATTCTTATCTAAACAAATAAATATATATGCTATAATAGTGCCAAAAGATATACAAAAACGTTAGTCTTTTGGCACTTCATATAAAGTTCTAGGAGGATATATGAACGACTTTTCTGTAGAGATTCTTAAGCATCCTACTGATGAAGATTGGATGCTCGCAAAGACGTGTACCCTAGTTACTGTCGATAAGAAGAGTACAAAGCCGCCTACAATGGAATGGAAGAAGAAGTTGCTTGCTGCCCAGCATAGTCCAATCCGCACACTAGAGTTTTGTTTTAGGCTGAATAACATTCCTTCGTGGGTAGCAACACATTTAGTACGCCATATTCACGCAACGCCATTTGTAAAGACGCAACGCAATGACCGTCAAGATAATTACGATCGTAATGCCGCACGTCAAGATACGCCAGTTTCGATGTGCTGGTATATGAACGCAGAAGAGCTTATGACAATTGCACATAAGCGTCTATGTACACAGGCTTCTCCTGAGACGCGTCAAGTAGTACAGGCTATTTGTGATGAGGTTGTTAAGATTAATCCAGAGTTTGAGGGACTACTAGTGCCTAACTGCTATTATCGTGGCGGTATTTGCACCGAGTTCAATCCATGTGGACTGAATAAGACATATAAGGAGCGTGTATAGCATGGCGGTAATTAGTTATAACGAGAGCAAGAGCGGCAACAACTCTCTTATTGTTCATGGTAATGAGGAGGAGCTTAAAAGAGTTGCTGCTTTTGTAAATAGTATGTATGATGTTACGTGTGAAAAGGTAGACGAAGATGAAGAGCATGATGCCGTGAACCACCCGTCTCATTATGAGCATGGTATCGAGTGTATCGATGAAATGATTCTTCTATACGGTGCTATGGAAACGATGTCTTTCTGCAAGTTAAACGCACATAAATATCGCAAGCGTGCATTTGATAAGGGTGGCAAGGAAGATATGGATAAGTCTGACTGGTATATGAAAGAATATGCCTATCTCGATTCTAAATCAGACCTTGAACTAAAAGAAGAAATTTGCAAAAAGTATAATCTACTTGACAACTAAATATATATGCTGTGGGGCTATAACAAGCCCCATTTTTGTGCAAATATTCTTTATAGAACTTATCTTTTGTAATTTACGTAAAACAAAGATACAATATTGTTGTAAAAATATATTATAAAGGTGTGTTAGCATCATGGGGAAAGACCTTAAAGGCAAAGACTTGGGGCGCGGATACAGTCAACGAAAAGATAAACGTTTTGAAGCGCGTGCAATGATTAATGGTACAAAAATTTGCTTATACGATATGCATCTACCAACATTAAAGAAACGTTTTGAAGAAGAAAAAATTAAGATTCTAAGAGACGAAAAGAATATTAGACCAAACCTTACACTGTCTGAATGGTTTGAAGAGTGGTTTGAAAAATACAAAAAGCCAGCATTGAAGTCGGAAGTGTCTAAAAAGGCATATCATAGAAAAGTATCTAACACATACATTGCTGCAATAGGGGATAAAAAGATAGAGAATATATCTCATATTAATATGCAAGACACAACAAACGAATTGCTTAGTAAGTTCAAAGCAAGAACATTAAGAGAAGCACTTGGCGTACTTAGAGAGTGTTTAGATATAGCCGTGATGAATCAAATCATTAAGTCTAACCCGTGTATTAACATAGCAATTAAAGATGAGAACGAAGCCGTTCAAGAACGCAGGGTTTTGAGTTCTCGTGAAATGAAGATGTTCTTAGATGAAATAGAGCATGAGTATTATAATGAAGCTTACCAAATACTATTGCTTACTGGCATGAGAATAGGTGAATTCAGCGGTCTTCAATGGCAAGATATAAACTGGCAAAACAAAACGATCAGAATACAAAGAAGTCTGAGCATTGGCTATGTTGACGGCAAGAAAATGGAATATCTCACAACGCCAAAGACGAGCAATAGCTATAGAACTATTCCATTCTTCGGAAACGTAGGTGAGCTATTTAAAGATTGGAAAGTAAAACAAGACCAATATAAAGCAAAGCTTGGAAGCAGATGGAGATTGCGACCAGAGTTAGGCGATTTAGTTTTTACGACAACACTTGGCTCGCCAGTAACAAGATATGCATTATCCCATAACATTGAAAAGGTATTGAAGAACATCAACGAAAAAGAAGAATATAATGCGGCAATAGAAGGCAGAGCGCCAGAAAAAATGGAACACATCTATCCACATGCGTTTAGACATACGTTTGCTACTAGGTGTTTTGAAAAGAAATTAGATCCAGTGTTTATACAAAGAATCATGGGGCATACTAGTTATGCTACTACTTTGAAATATACCCACTTGTTAGAGACAAAACTGAATGAAGAAGTGGCAAAAGCAGAAGACTTCCTATTATAATGGGAGTCTTTTTTTATATTCATTATTTGCGTATTTGCGTAGAGATTCAATTTGCGTAGAAATTTAAGCAAATTTATTTTTTACGTTTTAAAGCAGTTGCTTAAAAATTGCGTAAGGATTTTAAATAGGCTTGCAAACGCTATGTAAATAAAGTAATATATATAAGGGCTTTGCATTTGGAGTTCTAGGAGATAACAACGAGTAAGTAATTATAACTCCTTGATAGATAAGGGTTTGAAGATTTCCTATATTTGCTTAAATTAAGCAATACCTTATATTAATGTTGTATGTATTTGAGTCATATTTGCTTATAGATTTGCTTAAACACTACCGTCCATTTCCTTCAGCTAAGTCTACGCAACTAGACTCAAATATACAATACCTTACACTCACTGAGGTTCTTAACGGAACCTCTTTTTTATATACTATAATTAATACCTAAAAGGAGATGAGCAATATGACAAATAAAGATTCAATAAATAAAATATTATCTAGATTAGAAAGCGTAAAGAATGAAATAGAGTTAATTAGACGCGACTTAAAGCTTGTCTTAGAAAAAGAAGACAATCAAAAATCGTAAAAAAAAGGGAAACAGAAATTAATCTGTTTCCCTGAATTATTTAAACACCGATTACGTAACGAAGAACCATGTTTCTGTTGTCAACTGTTTGACCATGAAGAGAAAGGGCTGAGTTGTTATTTACAGCATTACCCTTTATCTCATTATTATTAATATAAAGATACTTCTTGTAGAACTTTCCACCACGCTCAAGTATGAATGAGAACCCACCGCCGTTATCATTTGCTACGGCGTATTTAGGAATAAAGAAAGAGTTCCAGCTAGAATTAACAGGAGCATTATTGGCAACATCATAAGCACTGAAAATTAATGAGATTCCATGTGGCTGTGCAGATACATTTCCAGAAAGAGATATAACAGCATCCTCTTTTACATATAGATTACCGCTCCACAGAACCTTATTCTCACCATAATTAGAACCAGTAAGTCCGCCAGTTTTGCTCCAAATACGAACAGAGTTACCGTATAGATTGGTTGTTCCGTTAGACTTTTGATAGTTATCATATCCAATTGCCGTATTGCCAGCAGCAGACACGGGGACGAATACATTCTTCAAAGTTCCGTCTGATGTCTTGCCTTGTATAGCAGCTTCTACACCCATATTAATATCTTTGCTTGTTGTGACATTTCCTGTGAGTGTGCCACCGCTTAAAGGCAGATAACTGTGAATGTGGTTTTTAGCAGCATATCCAGAGTGCGTATGATTCTTAGCAGCATAAGTGTTTGGCAAAGATTCATGAATTGTGTCCATAGCATTTAGATCGTCAGTTAGACACCGACTTGTATCATTGCCCCTCCAAATCTCATTGGTTGACATTGTGCCAATAAAAGATTGTTCTGATGTTTCAGACATAATGTTCTCATTAGAACGCAGCCTAACTTATGTTACCTATATTATACCACATTATGAGCCTTGCCGTTTTCGTCATATGCAGTAATCAATACATAGTGTTTGACACGCTGCTCATCATACATTGTGACAAGACCAACGTGCTTTACCCTATTCTCATCATATATAGTGACAACACCAGACTGCACTTTAATAGTTATAGAAGTCTCTGTTGTTTTGTATTCACCATACCATTCATGTACTTCTTTAAGAGTATATGTTACAGTACCACCTACTGCACCAGTGACATCAGAAGGTGTAACTGTATAGCTTGTATCAGTACCACTATATAGCTTAGTAGTTCCTTGATATAATTCAAAGCGCTTAAAGTTTGCGTTGCCCTGTGTTTCACTTTTGGCAAAAGATAACGTTATGACTTCGCCATAATGTGCGGTTGTCTTTATAGTTGTTAAAGTTGGGGTTCCATGCTCATAATATGGACGTTTTGGAACTGTAACATCTACAGATACGCTGCCAGCCCAAGAACCAGCGCCTATGCCGCCTACCTTTTCTCCCCAATACTTAGTCCAACAATTTACGCTTTTATCGTTTTTTCCACGGGCTACTTCCCATTTGCTATCAATATTGCCGACCCAATTATTATAGTCAAATACGGCGGTTGTGTCAGTCCATTGATTAGACCCATTTTGTCCAGATTGAACATGAACACCATATTGACTAATTGTATAATTGCCTTTAGATGAAACACGTCCTTTTACATGTACATAAGATGTATCATCGTCTTTATTTGTCACTTCAGCCCATACATATGCTTGGCTTGTGCCAGTACCCCAGCTATAAGAGTGCGTATCTTCGCCACCATATTTGTCAACAACCATCTACATCACCACCTAATCAAGCAACTGAATATAGATGGTATTCGGTGTACCAGAATCCTCGGCCTTATCTTTACCCCATCTGATACCGAGATTATTCAAGGCAGCTTTCGCATTTGTTGCACCAGTACCACCATGCTCGATAGCAAGAGCGCCGCTTGTAATATCTGAAGCATCATGCTTATGAGAACTTGCAGCGGCTCCGATATTGGCAAGAGTAATACCGAGATTCGTTCTAGCATCAGCAGCGGTCTTGGCACCAGTGCCGCCACTCGATACTGGAATGACACCAGTATCATCTGCTACGCTAAATAGCTTCTTAGCATCTGCAAGTGTTGTACATCCAGTACCGCCATTAGCAATAGGCAGAGCACCGCTTGTATTTCCAAGACCCAAGTTGTTTCTGGCTTCTTCAACAGTTGTGCCACCAGTGCCACCAGAAGCCACAGGAACAGTACCGTATAGGCCATTGGCATTAGGCTGAACCATATCATCTACAATCCAATATTGACCGTCATATATAAGTCTTACTGGCTTGCCGTTTGTAAGGAAATCTTCACTTGGCAGCTGAATAGTAGATTTAGGAGAGCTAGAAATACGTATCCTAATATTCTTCGCGCCAAGACCATTGACATTTAATGTTGGCGCAGTAGTAGTGCTAGTAACATGTGGCACCATAACAAAGTTAGCACCAACAGAAAGAACTTCAATTGCCTTAACGGTAGCAGTATATGCAGCACCAGTGCCAGCACTTGTAATACCTACAACGCGCTGTCTGCAAGCTTCGTCATACACCTCAAGACCGCCAAGGGATTTCATTATCTTATTTCCATCCATATTTTTATACAGACCTCCTTGCTAAATTAACGGCAATGTTTCCACTGCCATCGTTTACAAGCTCAATAGCATAACCATCATTAACAATCATAATTCTTATATTTTGCTGTATCTTTGCTTCTGTATTGGGAGCGACATCAAGAAGCTTATTATATATCGCAGTAGTATCAGTATCAATTTTGCGCAGTTTGCCCCTTACTGCTGGATTACCATCGGCATCATTCTCACCCAAAGTGAAAATCATATCCCGCTTTTCACTGGCAATATACTTTAAAGCATCTTGTTCAATTTTGTTGATTGTATTGACAGCTTCGGGAGTAATTTTTTCAATCTCATTAACAGCATCAGTTTTAATTTTTTTAACCTGTGTGTCTGCGTCCCACATTATCTTGTTTACATCGCTGATTACTTCCTCTGTCAACATCTGCTCGGTGATGCGCTCGATAGTTTCAACATGATAAGCAGTTGACATATCATCGCACCTCCTTTATGATTGGTTTACGAGAATGGCAAGATTTGCATTGCCGCTTCCATCGTTAACAGTCTTAAGATACACGCCGTTCTTTGTGATGAGCGTGTTTATGTTTGTCTCAATAGTCTGCTGAGTCTTATTTGCAACAGAAACGGCATCATCATATGTCTTCTGAGTATTATTCTTAATCTCAGTGGCGGTATTAACAAGACCGTTGCCAGTAGTGATAAAGCCTTCTTTGGCTTCATCAACAGTGCTAACGGCGTTTGTCTTAGTCTGCGTTATGGTATTTACAGCAGTATCTCTTGTATCTGTGACAGTAGCTATAGACTCTGTTTTAACGTTATTAATCTCGTTAATGGCATTTGTTCTAGCCGTCTCGGTGCTAGATTCAATTTCTTTTTTAATCATTTCGGCAGTAATGCGAGTAATATTCTCAACGTAGAGATAATCGCTTGGCTTTGTACGTTTACGAACAGGGATCTCGCTATATAGAATTGTTTTCTGAGAAGACGAATCATCTGCATCAGTTAAATATACATAGACAAGTAGAGGATAAGGCTCTTGTAACAGAATATTAGGAATGTCGGCAATAATGATATCTCCTGCGTGCATTGTTGCCACGCTGTCATCTTGAACGGCTACATCATCGCCACTATATTTTACAGTAGAGCGAACAACCAACGCTTCTTTTCTACTTGAATTAGAGAAATGTACTTCAGGTGGATTCTGGAGATATCTTTCATCGCATCCATTAAGGTCGATAACTATCTTCTGGTCTATGTCCCATTGATAGAATCTATTAATTGTGTCTCCGTTAAGATTTAAACAAGGCACTTCGTACATAGACATACCTCCTTGGTCATTAGAGTTTATAAATATGGTTAATATTGTAACATAAAATATGTTTTCTAATATTCAAAATTGTAGAACTTTTAATTTATATATAAATAAATTTATATGCACCATTGAAAAAATCCCACGCAAGTTATATACTCATTTCGAGTTAAATTGCGTGGGATTTTTTCAATGAAAGGACTTAAAAAATGAAACTTATCGACATCTATGAACAGCATTATCTACCCGAGAAAACACAGAAGAGGGCGGCATCTACTGTAGCTGGATACGACTCATCAATGCGTCTTCATGTACTTCCGCGATGGGGCGAATGTGAGATTGAAGATATCTGCCCTGATGATTTGCAGGAGTGGGTAGACTCATTTGAAAAAGCTGGCGCAGGAGAGAAAGCGTTTAAATGTATTCGCCAAATCATCCGTTGGTGGATTTGCAAGAAGCGCCTACATATTATCGATCCAACCGCATACATAGAAGTAAACCACCCCAAACCTTATCGTCCAGATGTTTTAGACGCACAAGAGGTATCAGAGATGCTTCGCGGCATGTGGGGTCATTGGGCTGAAGCTGTAACTATCTGTGCTGTAACTCTTGGTTTGCGCCGTGGTGAAGCTTGCGCTCTCGAATGGTCTGATATCAATTTTAAGACTGGCGAGGTGCGCATCAGCAAGTCGCGTCAATATGTGAATGGTCAAATCATCACAGTAAAAACTAAGACAGAGAAGTCTACTAGGTCTTGCTATCTACCTAAGTTTGCACGTCAGCGCCTAAAGCAGATTAAAGGACATGGGCTTCTTATCGGTGATGTCTCTCCCGATAAAGCAGCTCGCGCCATCAAATCACAGTGCAAGAAGATGGGTGTGCCATATGTATCTATGACCAACATGCGCCATACATGGGCTACACTTGCAATTGAAGCAGGAGTTGGCATCGAAACCGTTGCCATGATGCTTGGTCATACAGAGATTAGCACGGCATATAATCACTATATCGTTCCTCGCAAGACCATCTGCCAAGAAGCTCAGGCGGCTGTCGAGAAGCTGATATTCGACAAAGCTAGGAAGTCTAAAATAAGGGCTATAAGCTAACTGGGGATTCCGTATCCCAAGATATAAGATATGCGCATCTTTCTTGGAAGGCTCCGTATTC
>ENA-UOIZ01000234-UOIZ01000234.1-human-gut-metagenome-genome-assembly--contig:-P88-NODE-234-length-62376-cov-78.525393_pt1 | contig 62376 bp, 54 predicted proteins | sample MGYA00242336_ERZ723883 | MGnify/ENA metagenome assembly ERZ723883 | reverse complement strand
CGCCAGCAAGGCGGGGCTCATCGGCCTGACCAAGAGCCTTGCCCGGGAGCTGGCCAGCCGGAACGTGACCGTGAATGCGGTGGCCCCGGGCTTTATCGAGACCGATATGACCGCCGCCCTGCCGGAAGCTGTCCGTGCCGAAATGGCAAAGGGCATCCCGGCAGGCCGCGCAGGCAGGCCGGAAGATGTGGCAAACGCGGTGGCGTTCTTTGCCGCAGAACAAAGCAGCTATCTCACCGGGCAGGTGCTCTGTGCAGACGGCGGCATGGCAATGTAAAAGGAGAATTTCGCATGGAAAAACGCAGAGTCGTCATCACCGGCCTCGGCACCGTGAACCCGCTGGGCAATAATGTGGCCGACAGCTGGGCCGCTGCCAAGGCTGGCCAATGCGGCATCGGCCCCATTACCCAGTTCGACACCACCGATTTCAAGTGCAAGCTGGCGGGCGAAGTGAAAAACTTTGACCCGGAAACGGTGGTGGACAAAAAGGAAGCCCGCAAGATGGCCCGCTTTACCCTGCTGGCGTTGGGTGCAGCCAAGGAAGCCCTTGCGGACAGTGGTCTGGATACCGAAGCGGAAGCCAAAACCACCGGCGTCATCCTGTCCAGCGGCATCGGCGGCCTGCCCACCATCGAGGAGCAGCACACCCGGGGCGAAGAAAAGGGCATGGAGAAGGTCAGCCCCTACTTTGTGCCCATGTCCATTGCCAACATGGCGGCGGCACAGGTGGCCATCCGCTTTGGCCTGAAGGGCATGTGCACCTGCCCGGTCACGGCCTGCGCGGGCGGCACCAATGCCGTGGGCGACGCCTTCCACCGCATCCGCGACGGCTACGAGACGGCCATGGTCTGCGGCGGTGCGGAAAGCTGCATCAGCCCCTTGGGCATCGGCGGCTTCACCAGCATGAAGGCGCTTTCCACCGCCGCCGACCCGGACGCCGCCAGCCTGCCCTTTGACGCGCGGCGCGGCGGTTTCGTCATGGGCGAGGGCAGCGGCGTGCTGGTACTGGAAGAACTGGAGCATGCCCGCGCCCGCGGTGCACACATCTACGCCGAGGTGGTGGGCTACGGTGCCAACTGCGACGCCTACCACTTCACCGCCCCCGCACCCGGCGGCGCGGGTGCCATCGACTGCATGAAGCTGACGCTGGCAGATGCCGGCATCACGCCGGAGCAGGTGGACCACATCAATGCCCACGGCACCGGCACTCACATGAACGATGCCTGTGAGACCGCCGCCATCCATGCCGTGTTCGGGGAACACGCAAAGCAGCTGACGGTCGTCAGCACCAAGAGCATGACCGGCCATCTGCTGGGCGGTGCGGGCGGCATCGAGGCGGTGTTTACCGCACTGGCCCTGCGGGACCAGTTTGCGCCGCCCACCATCCACTACCAGCAGCCGGACCCGGAGTGTGACCTCGATTATGTCCCGAACACCGGCCGCGCACAGGCCATGACCTATGCCCTGAGCAACAGCCTGGGCTTTGGCGGCCACAACGCCTGCATCGCCCTGCGCAGATGGGAGGGCTGACCCATGGCAGAGCCCCGTACCGTGCGTGAAAACGCCAACACCCTGAGCAGTGTGCAGATCGCGGAGATTTTGCCACACCGCTACCCCTTTGCCCTCGTGGACCGCATTCTGGATTACGAACCGGGGCAGTGGGCCATTGGCCGCAAGTGTGTCTCCCGCAACGAGGAATTTTTCAACGGACACTTCCCCGGCCAGCCGGTCATGCCCGGCGTGCTGCTGCTGGAAGCACTGGCCCAGACCGGGGCCGTCGCGGCGCTGAGCCTGCCCGAAAACAAAGGCAGGCTGGCCCTTTTCGGCGGCATCAAAAACGCCCGCTTCCGCAAACAGGTCATCCCCGGCGATGTACTCACCCTCCACTGCGAGCTGGTGGAACAGCGCGGCCCGGTGGGCATCGGCAAAGCGTCGGCTTATGTGGACGGCAAATGCGTCGCCACCGCAGAACTGACCTTTGTGCTGACGGAAGCAGACGCAGAGACTTAACGTTCCCTGTCCCCTCGCCACCACCGTAAAATGCGCCGCATCGCGCCCAATCATCCAAAAAGGCAGGTTGTCACCGCCACGGTGATACCCTGCCTTTTGTGTTGTCTTTTCCCGCAAAACAGAATGCAAAAAACCTTTGGGCATCGAGAGAAACGAGTCGATGCAGAAGTTCCGTCCCCCTTTTTTCGGACCTTCATACCGTCACCAATGTGTCGGAGTTCTATCCATTCTGACACAAAATGGTAAGTGAAACGGCATCCGCAAAGCGTTAGAATTAGGATGTAATATTATACGTTTGGTGAGGGTATTATGAGGATCCGATACGATAAAACGCTCTACTCCAAAGAGGCACTCTTGAAAGCGGCATACCATTTTACAGACAGGGCATACGTTTACCTTGGCGTGGAAGGTGGTTGTTTCTTTGTAGACTTTACCGCAAAAGACGGCACACCGTTTGAGAAAGAAAAACTGGAAAATGCGTTCAAGAATGAGCTACTGGCACAGATGATCCACCAGACCGTTTCCAAAGAAACCACGGTTCTGCGGGAGCTGCTCGTGGCTCGTGCGCTGTCCTCTACGATGGTAGATGAAGGTGCATCCTCCGATGTGGCTGAAAGCCCCATGACAGAGGACGCGCTGGATGAGCTGGATGCGATTGCAAAGGACTGGTTCGATGAAAAATAAGAATACACTTTTGGTCAGTTCTGAAATTTTTTCGGAGGATGTTCTTCGGTCTGCAATCCAGGCGTACTGCGGGCTGGCAAAGATTCATGTGGAGCGCGCTGCGGAAAACTGGGTGCTGACCTTTCAGAACTGCCAATACGATACAGCACTCACCGCGCATGAATTTTTCAATTATCTGATCGACCTTGCGAGCGTAGCACTATGATTTTATGTGAGATATTCCTCCTATGCTGTGCATTTATACTGTGCGGCTTGAGCGTCTGGACGGATCTGCGGCATGGGCAGATCAAAAACAAACACCTTATCATTGCGTTTACGGCGGGACTCGTCTTGAACGTCATCTACTATGCTGTGTACTGTCAGGACTGTCTTGGCATCACCGCTTTGAATCTGCTGATTTCGGCGTTGCTTTCGATCGGCTTCTATTTTGTCCACATCTGGTCAGCCGGGGACAGCAAGTTGATGATCGTCCTGATCTCGCTTTTGCCGGGGCGGCTGTTCTGGGCAAACACAGACACGATCGTTCCGGCGGCGTATCTGTTCCTTCTGGTGTTCAGCATCGGGTATCTCTATCTGATCGGGGAAGCCGTCTATCTGGACTTCCACCGCCACACGGTCAAACTCCCGACCGTAACCAAAGCAGGCGCATGGGCTGCAATCAAATCCTATCTTCATGCGTTTGTTGTTTTATATGCATGGAACAGTGTTCTTTCCATTGCACTCCCTTCTTTCGTCGAGAACAACGTTCTCCTGCTTTCGCTGATCAGCTACTTCCTGATTACAATTCTTCGAGAAAAGCCGGTCTATCATTCCAAAGTTCTGGTCGGCAGCTGCGCGGTGCTTGATGCCGCAGTGCTGCTTCTTACAAGAAACACCATTACCGCTGCTGGAGTTCTTCGGATGGTACAGACCTACCTGCTGGTGCTCCTTGTGATGTGGACAACATGGATCGCAGGAAAGTACGTTTATGAATCGGTCCCGACCGAAGACGTCAAGGCCGGAATGATCTTAAGCAGGTCCACGGTCGTCTGCTTTGTGCCCTCCAAGGTAAAAGGACTGCCGCAAATCAGCTATGAAGATATGCGAAGCCGTCTGACCGAGGAGGAAGCTGCAGCCGTCCGGCGCTGGAAAGACTCCAAATACGGCAAAGCCACGGTGGTTTCTGTTCGCAAAATACCGTTTGCTTCCTTCATTGCGGTGGGCGTTATCTTATTTGCGGCCTATCATATTGTAACAACTTTGGGATCGTGGGGGATCTGAACCATGACATTTTACCTTTCGGCTTACCGCTCACAGCCGGCCGCAGTGTACTTGCTTGCACGGGTCCGCCTTGCTCGGAAAGAAATTGAGCGTGACTTGCAAATCGGGCTGAATGTTGCTTATGTGGAGCAGGAAAGCCAGACAGTCACATTATACCCCTTCGAGAAACGCTATTCCATTTCGGATGCAGAGTGGCTGCGCTGGAAAGAATTGCAGGATGCCGATGCAATTTCTTTCGAGGACACCGGCATCTGCTATCGGTTCTATCAGGCCGATGCGGGGGATGCAGCCATCGTAACGGGCCTGGCCTGTAACACGAACTGTGTGATGTGCCCTGTGAGCGAAAGCTCTCGCCGCCATGCACAGCTAACACCTGTGGATGAACTCAAAATGCAGCTCCGATATTTCGGCACCGACATCCCGCATATTACGATCACCGGCGGCGAACCCACCCTGCTGAAACAAGGGCTTTTGGAAGTGGTCCAATATGCAAAAGAACAATGCCCCAGTGCTGAAATTCTGATCCTGACCAACGGGCGGACTTTTTCCGTTGCCCCTTATGCGCAGGCGTTCAACCGGATTTTGATTGCCCAGGATCAGATCGCGATCCCGATCCATGGCTCGAATGCTGAACGGCACGATGCGATAACGCAAGCGCAAGGCTCTTTTGCACAGACGATCCAGGGATTGAGAACACTGGCCCAAGGCACAATGCGGATCGAAATCCGCATCGTGGTTTCCAAGTTGAACTACAGGGACATTTCCAATATTGTGGAGTTGCTTCTGACCCTGCCGCGTATCACCGTCGTGAATTTTATCGCACTGGAAATGTGCGGCAATGCAATTAAGAACCGTGAGCAGGTGTGGATCGACTATCCAGAGGCAGCTGCGGCGTGTGAAGCGGGAATCGAAAAGCTGGTTTCAGCCGGCATCGACATCGGCCTTTACAATTTCCCGCTCTGTGCAGTGAAGCATAAATATTGGACGTTATGCCGTGACAGTATTTCGGATTACAAGATTCGCTACACACCCGTGTGTGAATCCTGCAAGGTCAAAAGCATCTGTTACGGTGTGTTCAACAGCACGATCTCGACCGGGTGTTTCGTTGCCCGACCGATTGCGGAGTAAAAAATGAAGTATACCTATTTTAATTTCAAAAAATGGAACGATCAGCAGATCCTGCTGACGAATGATCTGGGGCGATGGGCGTTTGTATCACTTCCGACCTTTCAAGCGATGCTGCTGCACAGACTTGACAGCACAGACCCATCTTATGCCGAGCTTTTGGAAAAGGGCTTTCTCTATGAGGACGATGCGGATGTTTATCTGGAGCGTCACAGCCGTGCCTTCCGAGAAGCAAAAGGCTATTTGATGGATGCCACCAGCTTGCATATTTTTGTTCTGACAAATGCGTGCAACGCAAGATGTATTTACTGCCAGGCACAGTCCACTGCTTCCCATAAGAAAGGGCTGATGAGCGCAGAAACCGCAAAGAAGGCTGTGAATCTGGCGTTTCAATCCCCAGAACCGTTCCTGTCCATTGAGTTTCAGGGCGGTGAGCCACTTTTGAATTTTGATACGCTTCAAGTCATCGTATCCGAAGCCGAGAAAAAAGCCGCAGAAACGAGAAAGAAAGTGGAGTTTTCCCTGGTCAGCAACCTGAATCTGCTCACAGAAGAAATGGTGCGCTTTTTTCAGGAGCATCATGTCAGCGTTTCAACATCCATTGATGGCCCGATGCGTTTGCACAATACGAATCGCCCGCTCTGTCAGGGTGGCGGAACCTATGAGGGTACGATTCGTGGATTGAAGCGGCTGCAAGAAGCGGACGTATGTGTTGGCGCGATCGAAACCACAACACGGTACAGCCTGAACCACTGGAAAGAGTTGGTGGACGAATACCGTGCGCTTGGGCTGCACAGCATCTTCCTTCGCCCGTTGACGCCGTTGGGCTTTGCAAATGCAGACTGGAATCAGGTTGGCTATACTGCGGACGAGTTTATTGCATTCTATCAAAAAGCACTGGCCTATGTTGTGGAGATCAACCGGCAGGGCTATTTCCTGTCGGAAGGGCACGCCGCGACCTTCTTGTCTAAAATCCTGCTTGGACAGGGAAAGAACTACATGGAACTGCGTTCGCCCTGCGGTGCAGCCGTTGGACAGATGGCCTATTACTATGATGGCAACGTTTACACCTGTGATGAGGGTCGGATGCTTGCCGAAATGGGAGATCGTGCATTTCAACTGGGAACGGTTGAGGACACCTATGATTCTTTGATGAACAGCAATGTCTGTAAGGCCTGCTGTGTTGCATCTACATTGGAAGCAGCTCCCACCTGCAGTGACTGCGTATACCAGCCCTACTGTGGGACCTGCCCGGTGCTGAACTACGCATTGGATGGTGACGTGTTCTCTAAGATACCGAACCATTACAAATGTCAGACTTATAAAGGAATGTTGGATGCCGTGTTTGGGCTGCTGAATCAAAAGAATCCTGAAATCGACAACATATTGGACCGCTGGGTTCGATAAAACATTGAGGAGGTCGTATCATGAAAAAGAGTACGCAAAGACAAAAGAAAAAATCCAGCACTGCCAAAAAGGTACTGATCGGTTTTCTGGCGGTTGGGCTGATCGGCAGCTTTGGCAAAACACCGGAGGTTTCAACGGCATCAGCCAGTTCGGCAGCAGCATTCTCGGAAGTAAGCGTTGCATCCGTTGACCTTCAGAACGGGTTGGCTGAAGGCATGGCCCATCTGGATTTTCCCGACGTCGGCACCTATGAGGGAAATCTTCAGGATGGAAAGCGTTCTGGCAATGGTACGTTTGTGTGGGCAGACGGAACCAGCTATGCGGGTGCATGGGCAAACGACCAAATCAACGGCGATGGTGTGGTCACCGCGCCAAATGGAACGACCTGGACCGGTTCTTTTGCGGGTAATGCGTTCCAAAACGCTGCTTATTCGGTCAAAGGCAGCAACTTTCGTGGTACTGTGACGCTTGCGGACGAAAAGAATCAGGCGAATTTGACGTTTACTTACCCGGACCATCTTGATGCAAAGAAAACAGTAGATGTCACCTATTCCGGTGATCTGACGAAGGCCGGTGAATTTTCCGGAAATGCAGCTATCGGCTATCCGAATGGAGATTCCTATGCGGGCTCTGTGAGCAATGGTCAGAAAGTAAACGGCAAATATGTCTTTCAGAATGGCGATACCTATACCGGAACCTTTAAGTCTGACAAAATGTGCGACGGCACTTATGTTTTTGCAACGGGGCAAATCTTAACCGGTCATTTTGAAAATGGTGTTCCGAACGGCGAACTGACCTATACCGTTAACGGCGTGAAGTACAAAACGACTTGGCAAAATGGTGCCTGCGTCAGCATTGTGAAAGCATAAAGGAGAAAAATCATGGCACAGTTTCCTGAAATCAAAAAGTCCATTCAGAATTATTTGTATGAAGAAGAAGGCAATATCACCCGGAACAAACTGCTGATGGTAGGCTCTTTGGCCGTTATCATGAGTGTTCTTTTCGCTTTGGATGCAGAAGCCGGACACCGGTCGCACAGTTCCCATAGTTCACACCGCTCCAGCAGCCATGGTTCCGGTCATGGAAGTCATGTGAGCCACCAGAGTCATCAAAGCCATCAGAGCGGCAGCGGCCATAGCAGCCATAGCAGCAGCACCCATAGTAACCATAGCAGTCACAGCAATGTCAGTGCCGCACACAGCAATACGAGCGCGGCCGTGACGACACCTACTTATCCAGAAGTGCTTGTGCCGCAGCAGACCCATGATACTCCTTCCATGGGCACGCTCCCGGTCCCTGCAATTCCTGCATTGCCTGATACGGCATCCGGGTCCACCAATGGTGTTGCAGCGGCGGTGACTGTCGATGATACTCTTACCCAAATCTAATTATCCGGCCCATACCTTGTTCATCTGCCTTATGTAATCAAATTTCATCCAGACATAACCAATCCTGCTCCGCAGCCTCTGAGCCGAAAGACTCAGGGGCTTTTTATCTCTGCCCGCAAAACACATTGACAATCCCCCGAAAAAGCGTTATTTTTTTTTTTTATGAACACGTTCACAAAAAGGAGACCTTATGCCAAAAGTCATCGAAGATCTGGAGTTTCGCCTGTCAGAAGAAGCACGGCGGCAGGTGGAGCGATCCGGCTGTGCTGCGTACTGTTCATCCTTTACGGTTGCCGCCTGGGTGGATACCTGGCCTACCGTGAGATCAAGAGTTCCTCTTATAAAAAGAACATGACCGGTGAGATCAAGGACGGCAAGACCGTTTTCTTTGGTGCCAAGTGCGCCATCTGGCTCAGCTGCGCCTGCCTGTATGTCACGCAGGTGACGCCGGTGTTCTACCGCCTTGCAAATGGTACTGGCACCGGTACGGCAAGCTACATCGGTGCAGTCATCATGCTGTGCGGCATGGGCTGCATGAGCTGGTACCGGAAGAACCGCTTCGACAACTCGCTCAAATCCAACTGGACCGCACAGCTCATCAACACTGCTGCGCAGGGTGCACTTCTGCTGGGGATCCTGCTTTTGTAATATGTTTTCCCATACGCAAGCAAAGCTCTCCTGCTTGACTCAATTTAGCACTTTCATTTCCGCCTGCTTTGCAGCAAAAAAGCCGCTTACCTTCTTAGGTAAACGGCTTTACGTTTGGTGGAGAATTAGGGACTCGAACCCCAGACCCCCTGCGTGTGATGCAGGTGCTCTAACCAGCTGAGCTAATCCTCCATATTCTGTTTGTGTTCCGTTCGCTCCGAACTGGAACGTAATTATTATAGCACGGCCTTTGCCAAATTGCAAGCCCCAATTTGAAAAAAATCACACTTTTTCTTTTTGTCCTCCCGTTGCTCTCCGGCGCAAAATCGTGTATACTGGAGGCAGAAACACCCCGCCGGGGAAAAGAGGTAACAAAAAATGCTGACACTTCGTGGAATCATCACCCTGATCGTGCTGATCATTGCCTTTGCACTGGCCGTGGTCTGGATCTCCAAGCAGGGCGGCTGGAAGGGCGAAGGCTGCGGCGGCAACTGTGCTTCCTGCCACAGCCGCTGCGAAAACCCCGACCCCAACAAGCACTGACCGATAAAAACACCCCCGGGCCTGCCGCCGCGGCATGGTCCGGGGGATTTTTTGCGCTTACAGGGCACCGCGCTGGGCCGCGTAGACAGCCACCGTGCTCAAAAGGTCCTGGTCGGCCTTTTTGTAGGTCGTGCGGCCGATGTGCAGCCGCTCCATCACTTCTTCCTCGGTGTGGTTCTGCACATAGCGCAGCTCAAACAGCTCGGCGCGCACGGGGTCATGCTCCTGATAATACGCCACGCCCTGCTCAATGGCGTCGCGCCAGCTGCGCTCCACCGGGTTGCGTGCCCAGTACCGGGTGCCGTACCGCTGCAGCGCCAGCCGGGTCGCCTTGTTCTGCTCTCGGGTCACTGTGTTCTGCCCTCCTTCTGTTCTCCTGTGCGCGCTGCATCAGCCGTTCAGCGCGGTTCTGTTGGTCAAAAAAGCAGGCGTCCCGCTCGGTCATGCTCAGCCCAAGCATGGTGCTGAGCCGCTCGGCCTCGTCCAGCTTGAACTGCGTTCTGCCCTGCAGCTTCTGGTTCAGGGCCGTCGTGCTGATCTGCATCGCCCGCGCGATGTACTGCAGCTTGTAGCCGCTGTCGCGGATGTACGCCCGGATCATCTCAGTATTTGCCATCGTTCTCTCTCCTTTTTGTATTGCGGTCTCTGTTTGACAATCTTTGGTTGTAGTATAGTCCGAGGTTGATTTTCTGTCAACCTATTTTCTGCAAATCGTCGAAAAAAGTTGATTTTCAAACACTTTTCTGGTATACTATCCGTGAGACATCCTGCCTTGCAGGACAACCATACGTTTTTCAGAGAGGTTTTTGTATGTCTGAGCTATCCACCCGCCTGCGCCTGCGCCGCGAGGAACTGGGCCTTTCGCAGGAGGAGCTTGCCCAGCGCATGGGCTACCGCTCCAAATCCTCCATCACCAAGCTGGAAAAGGGCATCAACGACATTCCGCAGTCCAAAGTGGAGGAGCTGGCCGCCGCGCTCCAGACCACCCCCGCCTACCTGCTGGGGCTGGACACCCCCTGCCCCCCGCCGCCGGGCTTTGAGCCGCTGCCCGCCATGACCCGGGTGCCGCTGGTGGGTTCCATCGCCTGCGGCAGCCCCATCACGGCCGAGCAGAACATCGAGAGCTACATCGGTGTCCCGGCGGCATGGCACGCCGACTTTGCCTTGACCTGCCACGGCGACAGCATGGCTCCCACCATCTGTGACGGCGACATCGTCTGCATCCGCTGCCAGCCGGAGGTGGAGCAGGGCGAGATCGCGGCGGTGCGCATCGGCGACGAAGCCACCCTGAAGCACTTCCATCGTCAGGGCGACGCGGTGATGCTCATCGCCGACAACGCCGCCGTCTGCCCGCCGATGGTCTACACTGGCCCGCAGCTGGAAGATATCCGCATCGAGGGCAAAGCCGTCGGGTTCTGCCGAGGCCTGTAAGAAAAAAGGAGTTCACCATGCCCACTGCACCCGAAGCCATGACCCTGAAGGTCATCGCACACATTCACACCGCCTTCCCCACCAAGTTCGGCATCCCGCGCCAGAGCGGCCTTGTGGACAGCCTGCGGGGCGAGATCATCTTCACGCCAGAATATCGTAACGCCGACGCCGTGCGCGGGCTGGAAGACTTCAGCCACATCTGGCTGGTGTGGCAGTTCTCCGGCGCGGTGCGGGACACCTGGTCCCCCACGGTGCGCCCGCCGCGCCTGGGCGGCAACACCCGCATGGGCGTGTTCGCCACCCGGTCGCCCTTCCGGCCGAACCCGCTGGGCCTTTCCAGCGTGAAGCTGGAGGCCATTGAGCACCGCCCGGACGTGGGCCCGGTGCTCATCGTACGCGGGGCCGACCTGATGGACGGCACCCCCATCTACGACATCAAGCCCTACATCCCCTACGCCGACTGCCACCCGGACGCCGCCGAGGGCTTTACCGGCCAAACTCAGTTCCACCGTTTGCAGGTGGAGTTTCCGCCCCAGCTGCTGGCCCGGGTGCCCGCCGCCGACCGCGACGGCCTGACCGGCGTGCTGGCCAGCGACCCGCGGCCCTCCTACCAGCACGACCCGGAACGCATTTACGGCATGGAGTTCGCCGGGCTGGAGGTACACTTCAAGGTGGACGGCGAGGTGCTCACCGTCACCGGCGTGGACCGCCGCTGAGAGGGCCTGCTTATGGAACTGCGTAACATCAACACCTTTTTGCATATCGCGGAACTGCACAGCTTTTCCCGCACGGCGCGGCAGCTGGGCTACTCGCAGTCGGCAGTGTCTTCCCAGATCGCACAGCTGGAAGCCGAGCTGGGCGCACCGCTGTTCGACCGGGTGGGCAAGACCGTCCGGCTGACCAGCGCGGGCGAGACCTTTCTGGGCTATGCCCGCACCCTGCTGACCACCGCCGAGCAGGCACAGGCTGCCCTGCAGCCCGCCAAACAGATCAGCGGCAGCCTGCGCATCGCGCTGGCAGACTCGGTGTGCTCCACCTTTCTGCCCGGGCTGCTGAAGCGCTACCACGCACTGTGCCCACAGGTGGAGCTGGTGCTGTGCACCGCCACCGCCGACGGCATGCTGCAGATGCTGGGCACCAACCAGATCGACCTTGCCTACACGCTGGACCAGCCTCTGCTGCAGCCGAACCTCGTCCTCGCCGCCGACGTGCCGGAGCCGGTGTGCTTTATCGCGCCGGTGGACCATCCGCTGGCTGCGCAGGCCGAGGTGACACTGGAAGAACTGACCCGGCAGGAGTTCCTGCTCACCGAGCGCGGCATGAGCTACCGCGACGCACTGGACCAACGCCTAGCCGCCCGGGGCCTTGCCGTGCAGCCCTATCTGGAGCTGGGCAGCGCAGCTCTCTTGTGCCAGATGGTGGAGCAGGGCATGGGGCTTTCGTTTTTGCCGGAATACATCGTACGCCCGGCACTGGCGGCGGGCCGCCTTGCCCGGCTGAACGTGCCGGACTGTGCCGTGGAGATGCACCGCCAGCTGTTCTACCACCGGGACAAATGGCTCACCCCGCAGATGAACGCCTTCATCCAGCTGGTGCGGGAGACTGCTTCCGCTCCGCTTTCCGAACACTGAAAGGAGCTTACCATGCACAAGCCAAAGATCATCTTTTTCGACATTGACGGCACCCTCATCGACATGGAAAAAAAGCAGGTAACGCCGCGTATGCTGGACACCCTGCACAAGCTGCAGGCAAACGGCATCCGGCTGGCCATCGCCACCGGTCGCTCACCCATGACCGTTCCGCTGAAGGATTTCCCCGGCGTACAGTTCGACACCCTGCTCACTTTCAATGGCTCCTATTGCTATGACAAAGAACAGGTGCTGTATGCCAGCCCCATCCCCACCGAGGACATTCGCACCATCCGTCAGAATGCCGCCGTATTGGGCCGCCCCATGTGCCTTGCTACCGAAAAGCGTCTGGCTGCCAACGGCGTTGATCAGGACCTTGCCGATTATTTTGCCGTTGCAAAGGATACCGCTCCCATCGCCGAGGACTTCGACGCAGTGGCCGAAGGAACCGTGTATCAGATCATGATCGGCGGCCGGGCTGAGGAATACGACCGCCTGATGCAGGGCGTCAACGGTGCCAAGATCGCCGCCTGGTGGGACCGCGCGCTGGACATCATCCCGACGGCCGGCGGCAAGGGCACCGGCATCGCCCATGTGCTGGAAGCTTACGGCATTGATAAGGCCGATGCCATGGCCTTCGGCGACGGCAACAATGATCTGGAAATGTTCGGCGCGGTGGGCACCGGCGTCGCCATGGGCAATGGCTCCCCCGCCCTGAAAGCTGCCGCCACGGACATTTGCGGCAGCTGTGCCGAGGACGGCATCTATCATTACTGCGTGGAACACGGGCTGATTTGACCCTCTCAGTCATCCCTGTGCAATACGAACTCCCCCTCTCTCAGGGGGAGTTTTCTTGTGTTTTACGGTAAAAAAGGGCTCTCCCTTCGGGAGAGCTGGCGCGCAAGCGCTTGAGAGGGTTCATTCTTTCGCCTAAACGAAAAACCGCCGAAGGTTTCCCTTCGGCGGTTTTTCTTATGATAGGAGGATCAAAAATGATCGTCGCTAAATTTTAGTTCAGGATGGTCAGCTCGGTCTCGATGTCGAACAGGTGCACCTTGTGCGGGTCGAATGCGACGCGCACGGTGTCTCCGTTGCGGGCCTTGGAGGTGGGAGCCACGCGGGCGGTCATCTTGTTGCCCTTGTACTCCAGGTACAGGTAGATCTCAGCGCCCATCATCTCAGAGACATCGACCTGAGCATCCAGCTGGCAGTCGGTGTGCTTTGCCATAAACTCGGGCTCGTCGTCGATATCCTCGGGACGGATGCCCATCTTGATCTTCTTGCCAACATAGGAGTCCAGCTTGCCGTCGGCGGTCTTTTCCTTGGGCAGGGGGATCACGTCGCCGCCCAGATCAACACCGTACAGCTCGCCCTTCTTGATCAGGGTGCCGTCCAGGAAGTTCATCTGGGGGCTGCCGATAAAGCCTGCAACGAACATATTGCAGGGCATATCGTACAGGTTCTGCGGGGTATCGACCTGCTGGATGATGCCGTCCTTCATAACAACGATACGGTCGCCCATGGTCATAGCCTCGGTCTGGTCGTGGGTAACGTAGATGAAGGTGGTAGCCAGCTTCTTGTGCAGCTTGATGATCTCGGTGCGCATGCTGGTACGCAGCTTAGCATCCAGGTTGGACAGGGGCTCGTCCAGCAGGAAGACGGCCGGGTTACGGACCATTGCACGGCCCAGAGCAACACGCTGACGCTGACCACCGGACAGAGCCTTGGGCTTGCGGTCCAGCAGGTGCTCGATCTCCAGGATCTTAGCAGCCTCGTGCACGCGCTTGTCGATCTCGTCCTTCGGGGTCTTGCGCAGCTCCAGACCGAAAGCGATGTTCTTGTAAACGGTCATGTGGGGGTACAGAGCGTAGCTCTGGAACACCATGGCGATATCACGATCCTTCGGGGGAACGTCGTTGATCAGACGACCGCCGATGTACATCTCGCCCTTGGAGATCTCCTCCAGACCGGCGATCATACGCAGGGTGGTGGACTTGCCGCAGCCAGAGGGGCCGACGAAGATGATGAACTCCTTATCCTGGATCTCCAGGTTGAAGTCGGTGACGGAGGGAGCAGTTGCGCCCGGGTAGATCTTATAGATGTGCTGGCAGCTAATCGAAGCCATAATCGTTTGCCTCCATAAAAATTTTTCAGGGTTGCACGCCCTTGACGGCGTGGTATTTCGTTGGTACTATAATAGCAGATAATTTTGTGATATAAAATAGCATTTTATTGATTCGAGGTGTCAGATATTGCTTTTTGACTGGAATGCCGTGGCTGCGCCCGCTTCGGTGCAGGACCTGCAGCTTTCGGCCCCCCGCACCCTTTCCGGCGAAGGGCTGTGGGTGTGCCTTGTCTCCAGCGGCAAATGCACCGCTTCGGTGCCCATGGCCGGGCCGCTGCCGGTGGGTGCAGCGCTGCTGCTGCCGCCGCAGTCGGTGCCTGCCGGGCATCTGGTGCTCAGCCGGGCACCGCTGGCCCTCGCGCCGGAGGGCAGCTGCCATCTGTTGTGCATCCAGCTCACCGGGCAGGCGGCGGGCCAGTTTCTGGCCGGGCTGCACCAGCTGCCGTTTCTGGCAAAGGGTTCCTCCTGCCCTGCCGCTGCCGAGCTGATGGGCCGCCTGGCAGAAGAAAAAGAGACCCACAGCCGTGCCCGCAGCCAGCTGGCCTTTGCCCTGCTGTGCGAACTGGCCGAAGCCGACAGCGCCGCGCCTGCCCTGCCGCCGCTGGTGCAGGCCGCCATCGAAGATATCCGTGCCAACTACGCGGGCCTGTACGGCGTGGAGGAACTCAGCGAGCGGCTGGGCGTTTCCAAAAGCCATCTGGTGCGCACCTTCACCGCCGCCGTGGGCGTGCCGCCGGGCAAGTACCTGACCACCGTGCGCATCGAAGCGGCCCAGCGGCTTTTGCTGCACCGGGAGTATACGCTGGACGTGGTGGCCAGCCTGTGCGGTTTTTCCGGCGCGAACTACCTGTGCCGGGTGTTCAAAAAAGAGACCGGCCAATCCCCCGCGCAGTGGCGGACCATGGCCGGTCACACCGTCCGCAGCGGGCTCTCCCCCGAGGAAGCCCTCCGCGAACAGGAACTTTATATTTAAAGATCACGCTTTCTGCTTTTTGCCGCGGAACAGCAGCACCAGCGTCAGCGCCGCCGTGAGCAGTTCCGACGCTGGGAAGGCCGCCCACACGCCGTTCATGCCGAACAAGCGGCTCAGCACCAGCGAACAGGCCACGATGGCCACCATGCCGCGGCAGATGGAGGTAACGGATGCTTCCACCGGGCGGTTGGTAGCGCTCAGATAGCCCGCCGCCACGATGTTGAACCCGGCAAAGAAGTAACCGATAAAATACAGCCGCATGCCCATGTGGGCGAACTCGGCCATCTGGGCAGAGTGTTCGCTGTTGAACACGCCCACCAGCCCATCGGTGAAGCCGAAGATGATGCCGTACAGCACCGCTGCCAGCACCAGTGCCGTGCAGCTGCCGAGAAGCAGCAGCTTTTTTGCCCCGGCGCGGTCGCTCCTGCCGTAGCACTCGCTCACCAGCGGCTGGGCACCCTGGGCCACACCGTTGAAGATGGCCGTTGCCACCAGCGCAAAGTTTGCAATGACGCCATAAGCCGCCACAGCCACATTGCCCGCCAGACCCAGCAGCAGGAAGTTGAACACGGTGGTGGTGACGCCGGAACTCATCTCGCCCACAAAGCCGGAAATACCCAGCTGGCAGCTCTGGCCCAGCAGCTTTGCCGAAGGCAGCTGCCGCACGAACTGCACGGTGTTCCCCTTTTTAAAGAAGTGTCGGCTGCAGATGCCGATGCTGATGATGGGTGCCACCGCCGTTGCCAGCGCGGCACCGGCCAGCCCCAGACCCATGGGAAACATAAAAATGTAGTCGAACACCACGTTGAACAGACTACCGCTCAACGTCGCCACCATGGCAAGGGACGGGTCGCCATCGTTGCGCACGAAGGCCGACACGATGTAATTGCACATGAAAAAGGGCGTGAACATGAGGAAGATGCGGGCATATGGGATGCCCAGCGCCACGATGCCCGCATCGCCGCCCATCAGCCGCAGAAGGCTGCCCGGCGCAAAGATGCCCACCAGCAAAAACGGCACACTGAGCGCACAGGCGCAGAAGATGGCGTTGGAAAAATACTTCTGGCACCGCGCGTCGCCCTGTGCCTTGAGGATGGCATAACGGGTGGCCGCGCCCAGGCCGATCATGGAGCCGATGGCAAAGATGAAGTTATACACCGGCAGGCAGAGGTTCAGCAGGGTGACGCCGTCGGTGCCCGCCGCCTGCGAGATAAAATAGGTATCGGCCAGAATGTAGCACGAGGTGCCCAGCAGGCCAAAGATGTTCTGCGATACATATTTAAAGAATTGCTTTGTCAGGTTCATCAAAGTTTTCCTTTTTTCACGATTCGTTGTACACAGTGGGGTATTGTAACACAATGCGTTTGTTAAGTCAACATAAAAAGGCTATAGAGCGTGTAAAATGGCTTTCCGTGCAGAATGATTTCGAGTAGGGCAGGTTATATGCCTTTTGTTGGCGGCAGCGCCGCCGGACGCTCCGCTGGGCCAGAGGACAAGAGGGGCGTTTCGACGCGCCCCTCTCATCCTCTGGACTCCACTTACCCCTGACGAGAAAGGGGCTACTCGCCCCTTTCAGACCCCAAAGCAGAAGGGCTCCATACAAAAAATCCAAGTCGCTTCGCTAGAGGATTTTTTGTGTTCCGCCGTTTGAAGTCGCTGCGCGACGGTCGCAAGACCGACAGCAGCAAATGCCGTTTGCCGTTACGGTCCTTCCCGTGAAAAAGTAAATCCGAAACGACCGCAGTCGTTTCGGATTTACAAATTATAAAAATATTCTTTCCGCTGATATTGTCAGAGCGAAGCGGAGACAATTTTAAATGGTCTATATATTTTAAGAGGTTGCTTTTATGAACATCACCGAGTTTGCCCAATATGCCGGGGTCTCCAAGGCGGCGGTGGAGGCCACCGGCTACCGTCCCAGCATGCAGGCCCAGATGCTGCGCACCCGCCGCACCCGGCAGGTGGGCGTCATCCTGCCCAAGCTCTCCAGCGACAGCTGCCCCCGCATGGTGGAGGGCATCGGCAGCGTGCTGGAAGAATCCGGCTATCAGCTGCTGCTCATCAACACCGCCAACGACACCAAAAAAGAACTGCAGGCGCTGGACACCCTGCGCCAGCATACGGTAGACGGCATCATCCTGATCGCGGCGCTCTACACCCCGGAGCACAAGGCCCTGCTGGAGCATCTGCATGTGCCCATCGTGATCTTAGGCCAGGACTTCCCCGGCTGCTGCTCGGTGTACCACGACGACGCGGGCGCGGCGCAGTCTGCCACGGCCCACATGCTGGCAAAAGGCCGCCGGGCCCCGGGCTACATCGGCGTGACCCTGCTGGACAAGTGTGCGGGCCAGCAGCGGCGGGCCGGCTTTGAAGCGGCCCTGAAAGCCGCCGGGCTGCCCTTGCACCCGGAACGGATGGCTGTGGCAAAGTTCAGCCAGGAGTCCGGCTACGAACAGGCTGCAAAGCTTTTGGCGCGGAACCCGCACATCGACTGTCTGTTCTGCGCCACCGACGCCATTGCGCTGGGGGCGATGCAGTACTGCCGGGAGCACGGCATCCGCATCCCGGAAGATGTCATGATTGCCTCGGTGGGCGACAGCAAGGTGGGGCGCAATGCCTTTGTGCCGCTGACGAGTGCCCACCTGCACTACAAGACCGCCGGGCGCGATGCCGCCGCCCTTCTGATGGACCTGCTGGCCGACCCGCACGCCGTGCCCCGCAGCCAGATGCTGGGGTTTGAACTAGTATGCAGGGAGAGTACCAACGATTAGAATGGCCTCCGCTGCGCTCTGGCCATATTCAGCGGAAAAATTATTTTTATATTTGTAAATTAGAAAAATCTGCAGATTTTTCTAATTTACTTTTTCACGGAAGGGGTCGTAACGGCAAACGGCATCTGCTGGCGTTGGCTCCCTGCGGGAGCATCGCGCCAGCTGGAAAAGCACAAATTTTCCCCGCCCGGCAAAGCACTTTTACCCATATGCCATATGAAACCATGTGAAATCAATAACAGAACCAGTCCCAATTTTATGCCCCCTGCGAATGGAAATAATTTGCTGTTCAGCGTATAATAATGTCAGTGAAACCGATTTCAAGCAAATTGCCCACCCACATTCAGGAAAAGGAGAAAGCTATGGATTACAAACACGCGGCACAGCAGGTTCTGGACTGCATCGGCGGCAAAGAGAACATCGTTTCGGCAGCGCATTGCGCCACCCGCCTGCGTCTGGTGATTGCAGACAACAGCAAGGTGAACAAAAAAGAGCTGGAAAACGCCGAAGGCGCAAAGGGCGTCTTTGAGGCGCAGGGCCAGCTGCAGATCATCTTCGGCACCGGCACGGTGAACAAGGTCTACGACGAGTTCATCCAGCTGGCCGGCATCGAGGGCGGCACCAAAGAGGACGTGAAGCAGGCCGCTGCCGCCAAGGCACCCTGGTATCAGCGTGCCATCAAGACCCTGGGCGACATCTTCGTGCCCATCATCCCGGCCATCGTGGCGTCAGGCTTCCTCATGGGCATCATGGAAGCGCTGAACTTCATGGTGAACAACGGCTTCTTGAACATCGACACCACCGGCTCGGTGTATGTCTTTGCAAAGCTGTTCTCCAACACGGCCTACACCTTCCTGCCCATCCTCATCGCCTACTCGGCGGCCAAGGTGTTCGGCGGCAACCCGTATCTGGGTGCGGTCATTGGCATGATCATGATCCATCCCGACCTGCAGAACGCCTGGACCGTCTCGAACGGCGTCAACGTGATGCAGCCGGTGTTCGGCGGCCTGTACTCGGTGCCGCTGGTGGGCTATCAGGGCCATGTCATCCCGGTCATCATCGCCGTGTGGCTCATGTGCCAGATCGAAAAGCGTCTGCACAAGGTCGTGCCCGCCATGTTTGACCTGTTCGTTACCCCGCTGGTCTCCGTGTTCGTCACCGGCTACCTGACCCTCGCCGCCATCGGCCCCGTCTTCACCAAACTGGAAAACAGCATCATCACCGGCGTGCAGGCCCTAATCACCCTGCCCTTCGGCGTCGGCTCCTTCATCATGGGCGGTCTGTACGCCATCACCGTGGTCGCCGGCATCCACCACATGTACACCCTGATCGACCTGGGCCAGCTGGCCCGCTACGGCTACACCTACTGGCTGCCGCTGGCAAGTGCCGCCAACGTTGCCCAGGGCGGTGCCGCTCTGGCCGTCGCCCTCAAGACCAAGGACACCAAGGTCAAGTCCATGGCCCTGCCCTCTGCTCTGTCTGCCTGCATGGGCATCACCGAGCCCGCTATCTTCGGCGTGAACCTGCGCTACTTCAAGCCCTTCCTCGGCGGCCTGCTGGGCGGTGCCTGCGGCGCTCTGTACGCCAGCATCGTGGGTCTGGGTGCCACCGGCACCGGCGTCACCGGCATCTTCGGCGTGCTGCTGCACCTGCACATGCCCCTGCAGTACATCATCATGATGGCGATTTCCTTCGGCGTGTCCTTTGCCGTCACCTGGGTCATCTGGAAGCCCGAGGAGGTCAAGGCATGAATGCACTCCAGCGCGACTTGAAAAAGCTGGTCCCTCTGGTGGAGTCCCTCGGCAAAGCCAATGTGGAAGCCGACCCCCACCGCCAGCAGTTCCATCTGCAGCCGCCGGTGGGCTGGCTGAACGACCCCAACGGCCTGTGCGTCTACGGCGGGCAGTACCACGCCTTTTTCCAGTACGGCCCCTTTGATGTGACCGGCGGCGTCAAGCACTGGGGCCACGCCGTCAGCACTGACCTTATGCACTGGGAACCGCTGCCCGTGATGCTCTACCCGGACGAGCCCTTTGACTGCCACGGCGTCTACTCCGGCTCAGCGCTCATCGAGGGCACCGAGATGTACCTCTACTATACCGGCAATGTCAAGCACCCCGGCGACTTCGACTACATCAAACAGGGCCGCGGGCACAACGTCTGCCTTGCCGTCAGCCACGACGGCAAAACGGTGGCCAGCAAGCAGTGTCTGCTATACAACAAGGACTACCCCGCCGGGCTCACCTGCCATGTGCGGGACCCCAAAGTGTTCGCCTACGAGGGCAAGTATTACATGGTTCTGGGTGCCCGCACGCTGGAAGATAAGGGCGAAGTGCTGGTGCTGGAAAGCATCGACAAGCTGCACTGGAACCACATCAATACCCTCACCACCCCGGAAACCTTCGGCTATATGTGGGAGTGCCCGGACCTGTTCTGCCTCGACGGCCAGTGGTATCTAGCCGTGTCGCCCCAGGGCATCGCGTGCCAGAACGTCTACGGCTGCGGCTACTTTGCCGTGTACGGCGACTGGCGCGGGGAATGCACGCTGGGCGAGTTCCATGAGATGGACGCAGGCTTTGACTACTACGCCCCGCAAAGTTTTGTGGACGAGAATGGCCGCCGCATCCAGATCGGCTGGATGGGCATGCCCGACGCCGACTACGGCAACGCACCCACGGTGGCCCACGGCTGGCAGCACTGTTTTACCGTGCCGCGCCTGCTGACGAAGGGCGAAAACGGCACTCTGCTGCAGACCCCGGTGCCGGAGCTGGACGCCCGCCGCAGCGCCGCAGCCCTGACACTGCGGAACGGTGAGGAAGCATCCCTCTCCCCCTGCTTCGACCTGACCGCCGCGCCCGCCGGAGACTTTGCCCTCACCGTTGCGCATGGCGTGGAGCTGGTGTATACTGAACAGGACAGCACCTGTGTTCTGCAGTTCACCGACCCTGCACAGGCAAGCGGCCGCACCCAGCGCCGCACAAAACTTTCTGCTCCCTGCCGCAGCGTGCGGGTGGTGGGCGACCGTTCCTCGCTGGAAATTTTCCTGAACGACGGCGCGGCCGTGTTCAGCACCCGGTACTACCCCGCAGCTGGGGATGTTGCGGTGAAGATCAGCGGCACGGATGCGCTGGTCTACAGTTTATAAAAAGATTTTCGGAGGTTCTCTATGCCCGGCGATACGCTCTTTTCCATCGGCGAAGCACTCATTGATATGATCCCATCCAAGGTGGGCTGCTCCTTTGACGAGGTGCCGTCCTTCAGCCCGCGCACCGGCGGCGCACCGGCCAACGTCTGCGCGGCGTTTACGCGGCTGGGCGGCAAAAGCGCCTTTCTGAGCCAGCTGGGCGACGACCCCTTCGGCCACAAGATCGCCCGGGAGCTGGAAGCCTGCGGCATCGACCTTTCTCACTTGGCTTTCACCGACAAGGCCAACACGGCCCTGGCCTTCGTTAGCCTGGAGGAAGACGGCAACCGCACCTTCAGCTTCTACCGCAAACCCTCGGCAGATCTGCTGTATGCACCGGAGCAGATCGACCCGGCCTGGTTCGCCGACGCCTTTGCCCTGCACTTCTGCAGCGTCTCGCTGGTGGACAGCCCCATGCGCCACGCCCACTTAGCTGCCATCAGCGCCGCACGGGAGGCCGGAGCCATCGTCAGCTTTGACCCAAACCTGCGCTTCCCCCTCTGGCCGGACCGCGAGATGCTGCGCGAGACCGTGCTGCAGTTTATGCCGCTTGCAAACATCCTGAAGATCTCGGACGAAGAACTGGAGTTTCTCACCGGCACGGCGGACATGGAAACGGCCCTGCCGCAGCTGTTTGTGGGCGATGTGCAGCTGGTGCTCTACACCTGCGGCAGCGAAGGTGCCCACGCCTATACCCGCACGGCCCACGGCTTTGCCCCCTGCCAGAAAGTGAAGGCCGTGGACACCACCGGCGCAGGCGACGGCTTCATCGGCTCCTTCCTGTGGCAGCTTTCCCGCGACGGCGTAACGCTGGAAAAGCTGGCGAAGCTGAGCAAAACGAAGCTGAACGAATACCTCGCTTTCTCCAACAAGTTCTGCGGCATCAGCGTGCAGCAACATGGTGCCATCGACAGCTACCCAACGCTGGACAAACTTCTCTGATGATGCAAAAGACCCCTGCGGCCAGCACCGCAGGGGTCTTTTTATGCCATTTGTGCGCCCAACTCCACCAGCGCCCGCTCGTCTGCCGCCTCGGCGGCATAGGGGTAGGTCTTTGCACGCTGCTCGAATTTCCGGTGGAAAACTTCCGCCTTGGCAGCATCCCTTTCCGCCAGCAGGGCCGCCAGATATTCCGTGCGCTGCACGCTCAGGAAGCTGCGCATCTGTTTGCGGAACGCCTTCATCTCCTTGCTGTTCCAGCGCACAAGCCAGGGCGCGGCGTCCTCGCCGGTGAGCAGTGCACAGGTGAGCCGGTCGCACAGCAGCAGCTTCCGGTGCAGCGACAGGATGGCCGTATCCCCCTGCAGCAGTGCGTCGATGCACTGCGCCGTCTCGGCAAAGCGCTGCTCACTCATCAGACGGTTCGCGTGCAGCACAGCCTGCGAAGCCAGCATGATGTTGTCCAGCCCGCCATCCGGCAGCGCGAACCATTCCTCCGGCATCTCCCGCAGGGGCACGCCCTCGGCCTGCCGGGCATTCATGCTCAACTGCACCCAGAACGCCCGCAGCGCAGCCGGGTCCTTGCCCAGATCCCGGGCGTTGGCCCCGTCGTTGGCCACGCCCTGCACCCGCAGCGGGATGCCGTTGGTCAGCGCCGTGCCAAGGCCGGTAACGCAGAGCATTTCAAACAGCACCCTTGCGCCCCAGACGTTCCGGCACGGCGCGATCAGCGCGCCCGCCAGCGCCACCGCAAGCAGGTTCGCCAGCACGCCGCCCAGATTGTAGAGTTTATAGGGCATTTTCCCGTTTGTCAATTCCGGCGGGGCCAGCAGGCATTGCCCGGCCGTGCCCGCCAGCGTGTAGCGGTGGAAGCGCAGGCGTCCGTTTTCCCGCTGCACCATCCAGCTGCCGATGCGGAAGGACACGAACCGGTAGCCCGTCAGCAGGCCGCACACCAGGTGCCCGCCCTCGTGCAGGATGGTCTGCAGGTAGAACGCCGCCGTCATCATTACGATGAGCCAGGCGACATGCAGCAGGTACTCCCCGAAGGAAACACCCTCCACGATCTCGAACAGATCTTTGCCCGCAAAAATGCCCAGCGCCGCGCCGAACAGCACCATGCACAGCGTGCTGAACACGGTGCCGTGATCCTGCTTTGCCTTCTTCTCCCGCTTCATTTTGTGTTCCTCTTTGTATTATTTTATCTGTTTATTGCAAAATTTCGGTTTTTCCAGCCCTGTTTATCTTCAGTTTAACATTTCTTTCTTCTTTGTACAAGTCTCGTCCTTGTTCTGCACCACCCGCTGTGCTACCATAAAAACAGAAAGACAAGACGGGAGGCAAACGCGATGCCCTTTGAATTTACCATTCTGGATGCCCTGCAAGCCCTGCGCTGCCCGGTGCTGGATGCGCTGGCTGTGTTCTTCGATGCCGCCGGTGCCCACGGCGAGCTCTGGATTGCATTCACGGCAGTGCTGCTGGCGTTCCGGCGCACCCGCAAGGCAGGCTTTGCCATGGCGCTGGCACTGTGCCTGTACATGGTCTCCGGGCACTTTATCCTGAAGCCGCTGTTCGCCCGGCCCCGGCCCTGCGATATCCGGCCGGAGATGCTCACCCTCGTGGCCCGGCCGCACGGCTGGTCCTTCCCCTCCGGGCACACGGCGTCGGGCTTTGCGGCGGCATTTGCCCTGTGGTTCCAAAACCGCAGGCTCGGGGTGCCTGCGCTGGTTTTGGCGGCGTTCATCGGCTTCACCCGGCTGTACCTCTACGTCCACTTCCCCACCGACATTCTGGGCGGCATCGCGCTGGGCCTTGCCGCCGGAGCCCTCGGCTCCCCGCTGGCGGACAAAGTCAGCAACAGATTGTCGAACTGCAAAGAAGTAAAACGAACTGTATAACCCTCTCAGTCTCGCATTCGCTCGACAGGTGCTCCCCTTTTTGGCTTCGCCATCTTCCCCCGGCCGGGGGAAGTCGATCCCGAAAGGGGGAGCTTTTTATTTAAACGAAGTTTTTTCGCTTTCATCCCTTCTCGTGAAAAAGCCCCTCGGAAAATCCGCAGATTTTCCGAGGGGCAAACTATCATAAAATTTCCGCTGAAAATAGCCAGAGCGCACGCGGCGGCTATTCTAAATCATTTTCTTCAGACAAAACAAAAGCAGCCAGCACCGTGGAAAGGAGGATAAAGCGGTGCTGGCTGCGGTATGGAAACTCCCGAACTTTGCGGCAGATCAGGAGGGATTTGGTAGTCTGTCCGCCGCCCGGGCGATTGCCTGGCATGGGACGGGGGACAGTGTTTTCATAAGTACCTGCTGGGTCGTGCTGCTGCACCGGCCCCCGCAGGTGAAAGCCCTTGTTGACTTTTGGGAGGTGTCTTTGCATCTCCCTGACTGCACCCTTATGTTACCAGACAATCGTGGCATTTCTTTGTGGAGTTTTTGAACAATTTGCAAATAGATTCTGCTGTGATAAAAAGGGCGGCGGGCCGGGCAGGACGGCAGGGAGTTTCTCCGGCGAATGACCTGGGGGTGGGGCCCCGGCGCGTAAGCGTTGGGGCGGGACTGGAGTCCCGGGCTGTTCGCGGAGAAAGCTCCCTGTTGGCATGCGCCTATTGCTGCTTACTGCGCCCCGAAGAACTCCTTTGCGATATCGGCGCTGCGCTTGGCGTCCTTGGCGTACCAGTCGGCGCCGATCTTCTCGGCGTACTCCGGCGTGAGCACCGCGCCGCCCACCATGATCTTGCAGTCGAGCTTTGCCTCGTGCAGAGCGGCAATGGTCTCCTCCATGCTCTTGAGGGTGGTGGTCATCAGGGCGGAAAGGCCTACCAGATGCACATCCTTTTCGCGCACGGTGTTCACCACCGTCTCCACCGGCACATCGCGGCCCAGGTCGAGCACCTCGAAGCCGTAGTTTTCCAGGATGACCTTGACGATGTTCTTGCCGATGTCGTGCACGTCGCCCTTGACGGTGGCCAGCACGATGCGGCCCTTGCTGGCACTGCCCTCGCCCTTTTTGGCAATGGCGGTCTTGATCTCCTCAAAGGCGCTCTGGGCGGCGCTGGCCGCCTGCAGCAGCTGGGGCAGGAACAGGGTGCCCTTTTCGTACTTCGCGCCCACAATATCCAGCGCCGGGATCAGCGCTTCGTCCACCACGTCCAGCGGCTGCTTTGTTTCCAGCAGGGCGCGGGTCTGGGCAGCGGCGTCACCCTTCAGGCCCTTCTCCACCGCCTTCATCAGCGGGGCATAGGGGCCGGTGAGCTCTGCGCTCTCGCCGGATGCCGCTGCCGAAGCCGCCGGGGCAGCCTGTGCAGCCTGCTTGAGAGCCACCGACGCAGGCACGCGGCTGGCGTAGCGCTCGATGTACTTCGTGCTCTGCTCGTCGCGGTTGGTCAGCACATTGTAAGCGTACACCGCCGCCATCATCTCCTCGCTGGACGGGTTCATGATGGCAAGGTCCAGCCCGGCATACATGGCCATGGTGAGGAAGGTGGTGTTCAGATAGGGGCGGCAGGGCAGGCCGAAGCTGATGTTCGACACGCCCAGAATGGTGCGCACGCCCAGCTCCTTTTTGCAGGCTTCCAGTGCCTGCACGGTGGCCAGCACGTCCTTCTGCTGGGCGCTGGCGGTCAGGGTAAGGCAGTCGATGTAGATATCCTCCCGCGGGATGCCGGCGGCGAGGGCTGCTTCGGTGATGCGGCGGGCGATGTCCACGCGGTCCTCGGCGGCAGGCAGGATGCCGCGCTCGTCGATGGCAAGGCCCACGATGGCCGCGCCGTATTTCTTGCACAGGGGCAGGATTGCGTCCAGTTTTTCCTGTTCGCCGTTGGTGGAGTTGACGATGGGCTTGCCGTTGTAGACCCGCAGGCCGTTTTCCAGTGCCTGCACATTGGAGGAATCCAGCTGCAACGGCAGGCTGGTGACGCTCTGCAGGGCTTTGACGACTTTCGGCATCATGGCAGGCTCGTCCACACCGGGTGCGCCCACATTCACGTCCAGCACCTGGGCCCCGGCTTCCACCTGGCTGACGGCCTGCTCGAGAATATAGTTCATGTCGCCTTCCCGCAATGCCTGCTGGAAGCGCTTTTTGCCGGTGGGGTTGATGCGCTCACCCACCACCGTGATGCCGTCCACATTAACGAAATCCACCGGGCTGCACAGCACCGAGGGCATCTTGTGGGCCGGACGGCCCGGCACGCAGCCTGCGAACACGCCGTTCAGCAGCTTGATAAAGTCCGGCGTAGTACCGCAGCAGCCGCCTGCGGCGAACAGGTGCAGGTCGCGGTAAGGCTTCATCTCCATGGCGAACAGCTGCGGGGTGATGTCGTAGCCGCTGCCGTCGGCGCGGGGCAGACCCGCGTTGGGCTTGACGAAGACCGGGAAATCGCCGGGCACGGCCTCGGCCAAGCGCTTTGCCATGGGGTAGATCTCCTTGGGGCCCAGCGAGCAGTTGATGCCCACCGCATTGGCCCCAAGGCCCCGGGCGGTGACGCCGAAGCTCTCCACCGTGCAGCCGGTAAAGGTGCGGCCGCCCGCTTCAAAACTCATGCTGGCCAGAACGGGCAGGTCGCTGTTTTCCTTCGCGGCCAGCAGGGCGGCTTTCAGCTCGTAGAGATCGGTGAAGGTCTCAAAGAAAATGAGGTCGGCCCCGGCGGCAACGCCTGCCCGCACGATGCGGGCATACTCGTTCACCGCGTCCTCAAAGGCCAGCGTTCCGCTGGGTTCCAGCAGTTCGCCCAGCGGGCCAACGTCCAGCGTGGTCAGGGCACCATAGGGTGCGCAGGCGCGCTTGCAGTTGGCAATGCCCGCCGCAATGATCTCCTCCAGACTGTAGGCACTGCCCGCCAGCTTGTGGGCCGACGCGCCGAAGGTGTTGGCGTTGACGATGCGGCTGCCAGCGGCCGCATATTTGGCGTGGATGCTCTCAATGAGCTCCGGGTTCGTGATATTCAGTTCCTCCGGCTTGGCACCCAGCTTCAGGCCCGAAGCCTGCAGCATGGTGCCCATGCCGCCATCCAGCAGGATGGTGTTGCTCTGCTTGAAAAGTTCACTCGCTTGCACAGGTCTTTCCCCTCTTTCTGTATTCACAACGGGTACGCAGCACACAGTGGCCGCACCCGGCCAGTTTTCCCTTTACCGGGTGGTCGCTGACGCCCAGAATGGCCGTCACGCTCTTGCGCGGGGTCATCAGGTTGGTATCGGTGACGCACAGCCCTGCCCGGCGCACCGTGTCCAGCGCGTTTGCCACCAGCGGCTGCACCGCAATGTCCCAGTCGCCGTAGCCCGGCGAAAAGCGCCCGGTGAGATACTTTCCCTCTTTGGCGGCCCACTGGCGCAGCTCGGCTTCGGCAGCTTCGGCGGCCTGTTCGGCCAGTGCACTGCCCAGTGCGTCGGACGCAACACCCGCCGCGATATCGCCCACCCCGGCGCAGCGGATCTGGGCGTCCACGGCCGGGCCTAAGGTCACCGCCAGCAAAAGCGCCTGCGGGCAGCCTTCCAGATGCTTCATCACATCGCCGCCGCGCAGGATGCCCGCCTCGGCCAGCGCGTCCACATCGGCTTCCAGCCAGACGGCCCGGGGCGTCGCTACCGCCAGCAGCGGCACGGCGCATTTTTCGAGCAGTGCCATCGTGCTTTCGTCCGGCGTACCCCGCGCACCGAAGTAGCGTGCGGCCTGCGCCGTATCAATGGCCGCCGGCTTTTCCAGCACCAGCGGCTGCGGTGCTCCGATCATTCGCCGCACCTCCCTGCTTTTTTGAAATAAAGTGGTCTTAAGTATACCGCACCTGTGGGATTTTATCAATCCCGCAGCCGACCGAAGAAGCAAAAAGCTTTCCCGAATGGGAAAGCTTTTTGCTTCTTTTATTTGATGCAGCTGGAACAGGGCGTATACCCTGCTTCCACGGCTTCGTCATAGCTGGAGAACAAGATCTGATTCTTCTCTGCCGGCAGGTTCGAACAGCTGGGCAGGTGGAACTTTTTGCTGTTCACATTGCCGATGTACGCCTGCTGGGCCGTGCTGGACGCCGCCGGGTCGGTGGGGTTCAGCTGGGCGTCCTCTGCAAAGTGCTCAGTGCCCACGGTGTAGTTCTGGCCGTCCGAACCAATGGTGATGGTGCCCTGCAGGTCGGTGCGGTAGACGTCCACGCCCGCATCCCGCAGGATGCTCAAGGTCTCCTCGTGGGGGTGGCCGTACTTGTTGTTCACGCCGCAGGAGATGACCGCCATCTCGGGCAGGACAGAGTTCAGGAACAGATAGCCCGTGCTGGTGCTGGAACCGTGGTGGCCCACCTGCAGCACATCGGCCCGGAGGTTGACACCGCTGTTCACAAGGTCGGTCTCAGCGGTCTTTTCCATGTCGCCGGTGAGCAGGAAGCTGGTGGAGCCGTACTCGATGCGCAGCACGATGGAGGTATCGTTGGTGTCGCTGTACTGCGCCACCGGGCCCACCATGGTCACGGTCGCCCCGCCCAGCGGCCAGGTGGTGCCCACGGCGGGCACTTCCACCTGCAGGCCCTGCTGCTGGGTGTACTTGACAAAATCTTTGAAGCACTTGGTGGATGCCTCGGTCACCGGGCTGTACACGTGGTACGCCGGGAAGTAGGCCAGCGCAGCGGCCAGACCGCCCACGTGGTCTTCGTGGGCGTGGGAGCAGAAGACGTATTCCAGCTGCTCCACACCCTGACTCTGCAAATAGGAGACGATGAGACTGCCGTCATCCACGTTGCCCCCGTCGTAGAGCATGTATTGACCGTCGCACTCCACCAGCACGCTGAGGGCCTGCCCCACGTCGATGAAGTGCATCTCAAAGGGTGCATCCACGGTGTCCGCCGTGGATGCGGCAGAAGACGGGTTCGGGACGACATCCGCACTGCCGCCCGGCGTTATGGCTGAGGCATCACAGGCTGCAAGGCCCAGTGCCAGCGCAGCGGCAGCGGTCAGCGCGGCAAGGCGCTGCCACAGGCCCTTTTTCGGCCGGTTTACTTTTTCTTTTTCGAAGTTTTCCACGTTGTATTCTCTTTCTGTTGATTGTTTTTCGGTTTATGCGCGGGTGCCGAGTGGGGCGCAAACCGTGCACCGGGGCTGGGTGCGCGGCCTGCCGGTGCGGCGGCACGGCTCTGGCCGTGGGCGGGCTTGCCGTTATGGCCCTTCTGCGGGCGGACGGTGTAAGTGCCGTCATTGTGGATGGTCACGTCAGCGGCTTCGGCCCGGCGGGCAGAGCGCTGCACGGCGCGGCGGCCCTCAGCGGGCACCAGCAGCGGGATGAGGTCCTCGCGGTGGGTCAGCTTGAGGGCCTTGACCACTTTTTCGGCGTTGCGGGGCTCATAATACTGCAGCAGCGCACGCTGCAGGGCCTTGCCCTCGGGGGTCTTTTCCACGAACACGGGCTTGAGGGTGTAGGGGTCAAGGCCGGTATAGAACATGCAGGTGCTCACGGTGCCGGGGGTGGGATAGAAATCCTGCACCTGCTCCGGGCGCATATGATTTTTATAGAGGTACTCGGCCAGATAGACGGCGTCCTTCAGGGTGCTGCCCGGATGGCTGGACATCAGGTAGGGCACCAGGTACTGCTTTTTGCCCGCCTTCTTGCTGAGCTCGTAGAACTTATCCTTGAATTTATTAAAGGTCTCGATGGGCGGCTTGCCCATGTAGGCCAGCGTGTTGGGCGCGCAGTGCTCCGGGGCCACCTTCAGCTGGCCGGAGACGTGGTACTCCACCAGTTCTTTAAAGAAAGTATCGTCGGGGTCGGCCATAAGGTAATCGAATCGGATGCCGCTGCGGATGAACACCTTTTTCACTCCCGGCAGCTCCCGCACACGGCGCAAAATTTTGAGGTAGTCGCTGTGATCCACGATCATGTGGGAGCAGGTGGTGGGGGCAAGGCAGTGCTTGCCGCCATTGCACATGCCGCGCAGCATCTGCTCGCGGCAGGACGGGAACCGGAAGTTTGCGGTAGGGCCGCCGATATCGTGGATGTAGCCCTTGAAATCCGGCTCGTGGGTCATGCGCTCGGCTTCTTCCACGATGCTGTCCGCACTGCGGCTTGTGACGCGGCGGCCCTGATGCAGCTGGATGGCGCAGAAGTTGCAGCCGCCGAAGCAACCGCGGTTCTGGATGATGGAGAACTGCACCTCGCGGATGGCGGGCACACCACCCATGGCCTCGTAGATGGGGTGATAACGGCGGGTGTAGGGCAGGGCATAGACCTTATCCAACTCCCAGCGCACCAGCGGCTTTGCCGGGATGTTCTGCACAAGGTACTTCTCGCTCTGCTTCTGCACGATGATCTGACCGCTGACCACGTCCTGATTGTCCATCTGGATGCGGCAGGCCTTGGCATAGGCCACCTTGTCGCTGGCCACCTTTTTGTAGCCTGCGCACTCCACATAGCGTTCCGGCAGGTGATCGAAGTCGGTCAGGTAGCAGGTGCCGTTCACATCGGTGATGTGCTCCACCGGCTCACCTGCGGCAAGGCGGCGGGCGATCTCCACGGTCTGGTGCTCACCCATGCCGAAGCTGATGATATCCGCTCCGGAGCTTTCGGCGATGCTGGGCAGCACGGTGTCCATCCAGTAGTCGTAATGGGCAAAGCGGCGCAGGCTTGCTTCCAGACCGCCCAGAATGACGGGCAGGTCAGGGTAGGCTTCCTTGGCAAGCTTCGTGTACACGGTGGCGCTGCGGTCCGGGCGGGCACCGCCCTTGCCGCCGGGGGAGTATTCGTCTTCGGCACGCGGAATTTTGGCCACCGAGTAGTGGCTGACCATGCTGTCCACGTTGCCGCCGCCGATGAAAAAGCCGTACTTCGGCTTGCCGAACCGCTTGAAGTCCTCGCAGTCGGTATAGCGGGGCTGTGCCAACACGCCCACCTTGTAGCCCTCGGCTTCCAGCAAGCGGCTGATGATGGCGGTGCCAAAGCTGGGGTGGTCCACATAGGCGTCACCGCCCACCACCACGAAGTCCAGCTGGTCCCACCCGCGGGCTTCCATGTCGGCCCGGCTGATGGGAAGAAATTCAGTGTAGATTTTTGGGGAAGAAGTGTCCATAATACTCCTTTTTATTTATTCATCCGGCTGGTTCATTTGCATTTCCAGCCACTGCTGACGGCTGATGAGCACGGCGCGGGGCTTGGCGCCCTCGTAGGGGCCGATGACGCCCTTCTGCTCCATCTCGTCCATGATGCGGGCGGCGCGGGCATAGCCCAGCTTGCAGCGGCGCTGCAGAAGGCTGGTGGAAGCCTGTCCGGCGTCGATGACCACCTCCACGGCCTGCTTGAACATCGGGTCGCTGTCCGAATCCTCGTCGGAATCGGCACTGCTGCTGCCCTTCTTGCCGTCCTGAATGGCGTGCTTTTCCATGGCCTCGATCATGGCCTCGTCGTACTGCACCGTGGCACTGGACTTGATGAAGTCCAGCACGCGGCTGATTTCCTCATCCCGCACGAAGGTGCCCTGAATGCGGGTGGGCTTGGGGGCACCCACGGGCATGAACAGCATATCGCCCTGGCCCAGCAGCTTTTCAGCACCGGCCCCATCCAGAATGGTGCGGCTGTCCACCTGACTGGACACCGCGAACGCGATGCGGCTGGGGATGTTGGCCTTGATCAGGCCGGTGATGACATCCACGCTGGGGCGCTGGGTGGCCACGATCAGGTGCATACCGGCGGCACGGGCCTTCTGGGCGATGCGGCAGATGGAATCTTCCACATCCTTGCCCACCACCATCATCAGATCGGCCAGCTCGTCGATGACAATGGCGATGTAGGGCATTTTTTCAAGGTCCGGCCGCTCGGCCGCCAGCTTGTTGAAGGACTTGATGTCGCGGACGTTGTTTTCCGCAAACATGCGGTAGCGGCGCTCCATCTCCTGCACGGCGCTGCCCAGCGCACCGGCGGCCTTTTTCGGCTCGGTGACCACCGGCATCAGCAGGTGGGGGATGCCGTTATACTCGGCCAGCTCCACCACCTTGGGGTCGATGAGCAGCAGCTTGACGTCCTCCGGGCTGGAGCGGAACACCAGACTCATGATGATGCTGTTGACGCAGACGGACTTACCGCTGCCGGTGCTGCCCGCGATCAGCAGATGCGGCATCTTGCACAGGTCGGCCACCTGTGCCACACCGGCGATGTCCTTGCCGAGGGCGATGCCCAGCGGCGAGGACATGCGCAGAAAGCTCTGGCTCTCGAACACGCTGCGGATATACACCGCCTGCCGCTTGTGGTTGGGCACCTCGATGCCCACGGCGGGCTTGCCGGGGATGGGCGCTTCCATACGCACATCGGCCACGGCAAGGTTCAGGGCAATATCATCGGCCAGCGAGGTGATGCGGCTGATCTTCACGCCCGCCATGGGCTGCACCTCGTATCGGGTAACGGCCGGGCCGCGCGAGATATCCAGCACACGGGTGCGCACGCCGAAGCTCTCCAGCGTGTCCACCAGCTTCTGGGCGTTGGCTTTCAGCTCATCTTGCGCGGTGGGGTCGCTTTCGTCCGGCGAGCGCTCAAACAGCTCGATGGGCGGGTACTGATACTGGAAGGTGTCCACCGGTTCGGCGTCTTCCACCGGGGTCTGCGCTGCCGCCTGCTCCGAGGCCGCGGGCTTTTCCATGGCGGCAGCGACCAGGGAGCTGATATCTTTTTCCTCCACCGGTTCGGCCGTGATGCTGATCCAGCCGTCGGCGTCGGGTGCACTGCGCATGGCCACGGCGTTTTCAGCGCTGACATGCCCCTGTGCCGCCGGGACGGCAGGCTGGATGGCAGCCGTTTCCGGCATCTCCACGGCATCCGGTGCAGACGGCTCTGCCGGAGCTTCCGGCTGGATCGTCGGCACCACCGGCGTCATGACCGGGGTATCAAAACTCTCTGCCGCAGGGTGGACCGGTTCTGCAGGCTTTGCAAAGAAGTCGGCTGCATCCGTCTCCACGGCGTCCGGCACGATGGGCTGCGGCGCGGGCTTCCGGGCCGGGCGCAGCGGGTCCTGTCCAAAGGTGCCGCCGGGCCCGACGATGAGCGGCTCAATAGGTTCACTGCCGCCTTCCTTCACCTCGGTGTGGTCGGGGCCAAGGTCCACGTCAAAGGCCGCACGGGGCCGGGGCGCACTCACCTTTACCGGCGTGATGACCGGTGTTTCCGGTTCCGGCTGCGCAACAGGCTGGGCCGGGGCGGGCTGCGGGGCTGCGCCCTCATCCTCGGCTTCCATCTCCTCGGTCACCTTGTGGCCCCAGCTGCGGATGCCGCTGAGCCAGTCCGGCAGGCCCAGACGGAAGCCGGTATCCTCCGGCTCATCCTCAGCCTCCTCATCTTCAGAGCCCTCGTCGGGCTCGTCTTCGGCCTCTGCGGCGCGGGCGGCAGCGCGCTCGGCACGGCGCTCGGCGCTCTGCTGTGCAAGGGCTGCGCCCCGGGCGCGGGCACCGCCGAACACGGCACACAGCCACTGCCAGACCTCGGCCGGGGTCCGGTCAAAAATGTACAGGCTGACGCACAGCGCCAGCACCAGCATGATGAGGTTCGCGGCGGGGCGGCCGCAGAGCAGCAGCAGGCTGCCGCCCAGCACAGCGCCCAGTGCGCCGCCGCCCAGCCAGGCGCTCACGCCGTTTTCGTAGCAGGCCGCCGCCATCTGGAAGGCCGAAAGGCCCTGCGGCTGGATGCCGGAAAACACGATGACCGTGCCGCTGGCAAAGATGAGCCCCAGCACCAGCTTGAAAATTTTGGGCAGCAGGTCTTCGCCCCGGGTGTACTGCACGGCCAGGCAGCACACCGCTGCGCCCAGCACAAAACTGCCGCAGCCAAACAGGCCGAACAGCACGTCGTGCAGCGCCCGCCAGACCGAGTCGCCCTGCACAAAGGCCAGCACGATGAGCAGCAGGCCCGCGAACAGGGTGCCCAGCCCGGCCGGGAGCCGCTGCTGTGCCTGCTTTTTCCGCGATGCTGCGCGCCGCGCGGTGGATTTTCGTTTTTTTGTTGCCATTCTTCTCGCTTCCCCACATTTGTGAAAGACATAATATCAGATTATATTATTGTACCACGCAGAAGGGAAAATGGCAAACCTATTGTTGTGTTATTTCCTCTCGATCTCCCCATACAGCCACTGCAGCGCCTCCGACAGCCCGCCCAGCTCGTCGATGAGCTTTTCCTTCACGGCGCGGCGGCCGTCCAGCACGGTGCCCATGTCCATCACCAGCTCACCGGTGTGGAGCATCAGCTCGGTGTAGCGCTTCTCGCTCATGCCGCTGTGGGCCGCCACGAAGCCGGTGATGCGCTGCTGCATCTGCTCAAAGCTGCGCATAGTCTGCGGGACTCCCAAAATCACCCCGGAATGACGCACCGGGTGCACCGTCATGGTGGCCGTGGGCACGATGAAGCTGCGGCGCGCGCTCACCGCCAGCGGGATGCCGATGGAGTGCCCGCCGCCCAGCACCAGCGTTGCGCTGGGCTTGGATACGCTGGCGATCAGCTCAGCCAGTGCAAGGCCCGCTTCCACATCGCCGCCCACCGTGTTCAGCAGCACCAGAAGCCCCTCGATGCGGGGGTCCTCCTGCACGGCCACCAGCTGCGGGATGACGTGCTCGTACTTCGTGGTCTTCTGGCCCTGGGGTGCCTCGCTGTGGCCCTCCACCTGGCCGATGACGGTCAGGCAGTGGATGACATGGGCCCCCTGCGTGAGGGCGACGGTGCCAAAATCCTCAATATCCTCTTTTTGCTGCCGGTGCTCGTCCGGCTGTGCCTTGTCTGCCATAGGCTTCCTCCTTGTGCGGATCGTTTTCTGCCAGCTTTCCCCGCGCAGGGGCCGGCTATGCATCCCCAAGAAAGAATAAAGATTCAGGTTTTTTCAGAAATTTTTTCTGATAAATATTTGACATTGAGCAACAGTGCGGTATACTTTATATGATTGATTGTAAATGATAAGACGATTTCGTAGGTTCCCCACGCCTGCGTTCTGAACAGCAGACCAGAAGCAGTGCCGCATTTTCGGGGTTGAAAGGAGAAAGTATCACCCATGACCACACCCGCAAAAGCTTCCCTTCCCGTGATCAAGCGTCTTCCCAAATATTACCGCTATCTGCGCTCTCTGCAGGCAGAAGGCATCACCAGCATTTCCTCCCGGGAGCTGGCCGCCCAGATGGGCACCACGGCCTCCCAGGTGCGGCAGGACTTCAACTGCATCGGCGACGTGAACGGCCGCCAGGGCATCGGCTACTCGGTGGAGAATCTTCTGTCCATCCTGGAAACGCTGCTGTTCGGCAACGGCGACCTGCTGCCCACCATCCTGATCGGCTGCGGCCGTCTGGGCAAGGCCGTGAGCCGCTTTATCACCACCGACACCAACGGCTACCGGCTCATCGCCGCCTTTGATGTGGCCCAGAGCGAAGTGGGCAAGGAGATCAGCGGCATCCAGATCCGCCACATCGACGAGCTGGAGGCCTTCTGTGCCGAGCACCAGCCCAAAGTCGCCGTGCTGTGCGTGCCCCGCGACGGGGCCGAGCAGGTCAGCGGCCGCCTGGTGGATCTGGGCATCGAAGGCTTCTGGAACTTCTCCCACTACGACCTGTCGGTGCCCTACCCCGACGTGGTGGTGGAGAACGTCCACCTGGGCGACAGCCTGATGAGCCTGGGCTACCGCCTGCGCAATCAGGACTGAGCCATACCTATTATAGTAATAACAGAAAAGACTGCTGCACAAAGAGCAGCAGTCTTTTCTTCTGTAAGGAGAAGATCGAACATGGCAAAACTGTATTTCCGCTATGGCGCAATGAACAGCGGCAAAAGCACCGCCCTGATGCAGGTGGCCCACAACTACGAGGAGCAGGGCATGCGGGTGCTGATCCTGAAGCCGCAGGTGGACACCAAGGGCGGCGACGAACTGGTCAGCCGCCTGGGCGTGCGCCGCAAGGCCGACCTGCTCATCCCGCCCCAGCTGAACGTGTTCGACGCCGTGCAAAAAGCCGCCGCGGGCGAAAAGCCGCTGGCCTGCGTGCTGTGCGACGAGAGCCAGTTCTTCACCCCGGAGCAGGCCGAACAGCTGTTCATGGTGACGGTGGACCTGAACATCCCGGTGATCTGCTACGGCCTGCGGGCGGATTTCTCGCTCAAGGGCTTCCCCGGCTCCACCCGCCTGCTGGAGCTGGCCCACACCATCGAGGAGATGAAGACCATCTGCACCTGCGGGCGCAAAGCCATCTGCAACTGCCGCAAGGTGAACGGCCGGTTCGTCTTTGAGGGTGAGCAGGTGGCCATCGACCTGGAGAACGACGTGCAGTATGTCAGCATGTGCCCGCAGTGCTACTTCAAGGCAAAGCGCGCCTTCTACGCCGCAAAAACCGGGAATGCGTCAGAAAACGCGTAATCTCACGTTCTTTTTCGTCTCGTTCTTGTATACAAGGCTGCTGCATTGAAAGATGCGGCGGCCTTTTTTGCACTTTTTTCGGCAGCAGATGCGGGGAAAGTGCGCGTGCAAGCATGTCCCGCTTCAGATTGATATATCAGAGAGTGCATTTTTTGCACTATTGATATATCAGTTGCTTTTTGAACAAAAAAATGAAGATTCTCTTTGTTGTTCTTTTACAATGTATCCAACCAGGCAGAACTCCGCGCGGAAATGTTTACAAATTTATTGCAAAATCGCTGTTCCGCCTGCGCAGAGGGCGGTTTTTCTATGCAAAACAGCGAAGTATACAAGTTGCACAGTTTTTCAGCGGAAGTTTATTCATTTCAGCAAAGGCGTCAATTCCCGTTCAAAAACAAGAGCAATATTTGTTCGTTTTTGTCCTGCAAATCTGCAATTTGCATCTTTCTTTTTGCGCGGGCTTTTGCTATCATAATTGTATACAACGGGGTGTGTGCAGAACCCCCGTTCACAGATGATGTTTTTACATTTTAGGAGGAGAACAAAAATGAGCATGGCAATTTCTCGTCGTAACTTCCTGCTGGCTACCGGCGCTGTGGGCGCTGCCGGCCTGCTGTCCGCTTGCGGCGGCAACACCGCAGCTTCTTCCACCGCTTCTTCCGTGGCTTCTGCTCCCGCTGCTTCCGCAGATGACAGCCTGGCCCTGACCGATGGCCCTGTTTCCATGACCATCAGTTGGTGGGGCGGTGACAGCCGTCACGCTGCTTACCAGAACGCCATCAAGGAGTTCGAGTCTGAGCACGACAACATCACCATCGAGCCCACCTTCGCCGCATGGTCCGGCTGGGAGGAGAAGATGGCTGCTGCCTTCATCGCAGGCAACGCACAGGATGTCTGCCAGGTCAACTGGAACTGGCTGTACAACTACTCTGCCGACGGCAGCAAGTTCGTGGACCTGAACACCACCACCAACTTCCTGGATCTGACCCAGTTCGACCAGGCTGCTCTGGATGCCTGCACCGTCGCAAACGCTCAGCAGTGCGTGCCTGTTTCCATGACCGGCCGTATCTTCTTCTGGAACATGACCACCTTCAACAAGGCTGGCATCACCGAAGTTCCCAAGACTCTGGACGACCTGAAGGCCGCCGGCAAGGCTTTCCAGGAGAAGCTGGGCAATGACTACTATCCCATGCACCTGGGCGCATACGACCGTATGATCCTGATGGTCTTCTACCTCGAGTCCAAGTACGGCAAGGACTGGGCTGATTCCACCACCTCCACCCTGAACTACAGCGAGGATGAGATCGTTGAGGGCCTGAACTTCATCAAGAGCCTGGTCGATGACCACGTCATGATGAACCTGAAGGATTACTACTCTGCAAACTCCGATACCGCTACCCACCAGTCCAACGAGTGGATCACCGGTAAGATCGCTGGCATCTTCGAGTGGGATTCCGCTGCTTCCAAGTACGCTTCCGCTCTGGACGACGACAACAAGGACGGCTTCACCGTCGGCGAGGAGATCAAATTCGGCGATTTCAACGGCGGCTTCTCCAAGGTCTCCATGGGCCTGGCCATCACCAAGACCAGCCAGTACGTTGCTGAGTCCGCAACCCTGATCAACTTCCTGCTGAACGAGGAGAAGGGTGCTTCCATCATGGGTTCCGAGTGCGGCATCCCCGCTTCCAAGGCTGGTCTGGCTGCTGCTCAGGCTGCAGGCGCTGTGAAGGACCTGGTCGCTGATGCAAACAGCAAGGTCATGGCCTTCACCACCAACAAGCTGGATCCCCTGTTCGAGAACAACGACCTGAAGGCTTCCGGCACCGGCATCTATCAGGAAGTGTTCGACAGCATCGACTACGGCGATGAGACCCCCGAAAGCGCTGTCAGCGCCCTGCTGGAAGGCATGGAGGATGTTGGCTACACCATCGGCTAAGTCCCCGCTTCGTGTGCCGCTGTGTGCGGTAAAAGATCGCACATAAAAGGCACCCTTTGACCGATACAAGGGGCACCTGCCGCCCAACCGGCAGATGCCCCTTTTTTGTCAGAGATATATTACAAATTTTTGACAAAGCTGTATCTGGTTTGTGTCTGTCTCATACTCCGAAATTCCTTAAAAAGGAGGATTTCCCAGATGAAAGAAAGCAAGGCGCCTGCTGTTGGGCGTACCCCGTTCCAGAAATGGCTGGATAAATACCAGGGTCTGTTTTATCTGATCCCCTGGATCATCGGCTTCGTCGTCTTCAAGGCAGTTCCGTTCGGCCAGTCGCTGTACTACAGCTTCACCGATATGAACTTCTTCGCCAAGGATGTACATTTTGTCGGTCTGGCCAACTACATCACCGCATTCACCACCACCAAGATCACCAAGGCCCTGATCATCACCTTCAAGTACGCCTTCATCACCGTGCCCCTGAAGCTGATCTTCGCGCTGTTCATCGCATACATCCTGAACTTCAAGATCGCATGCGTGAACCTGTTCCGCACCGTGTACTACATCCCCTCCATTCTGGGCGGCTCTGTGGCTATCGCCGTGCTGTGGAAGGCTGTCTTCAGCAAGGACGGCCTGCTGAACACCGTGCTGCGCTTTGTCAGCTTTGGCCTGTTCAAGGGTCCGGAGTGGCTGTCCGACCCCAGCTACGCACTGTGGATCATCTGCTTCCTGCGCATCTGGCAGTTCGGTTCCGCCATGGTGCTGTTCCTGGCCGCTCTGAAGGGCGTGCCTGCAGACCTGTACGAAGCCGCTACCATCGACGGTGCCGGCAAGTGGCGTCAGTTCTTCTCCATCACCGTTCCGATGATCACCCCCATCATCTTCTACAACCTGGTCACCCAGATCTGCCAGGCTTTCCAGGAGTTCAATGGCCCCTACATCATCACCAACGGCGGCCCCCGTGGTTCCACCACGCTGATCTCTCTGCTGGTTTACAACTACGCATTCAAGTCTTATGACATGGGTATGGCATCCGCCCTGGCATGGATCATGTTCATCATCGTCTGCATCCTGACGATCATCGCATTTACCAGCCAGAAGAAGTGGGTCTACTACTCGGATGAAAGGTAAGGTGACCAGTATGGGAATGAAAGCATCGAATAAAATCGCAACCTTCTTCAAGTATTTCGTCCTGATCCTGGTCGGCGTCATCATGATCTATCCCCTGCTGTGGATGATCAGCGCCACCTTTAAGGACAACAGCGAGATCTTTGCAGGCATCGGCCTGTGGATCAAGAACCCCACTCTGGACGGCTACCGCGGTGCGCTGAACAACTTCGGCGGCTCCATCAACATCCTGCAGGCCATGCTCAACACCTACAGCTACGTTCTGCCCAAGGTGATCTGCACGGTGGTGTCCGCCTGCATCGCAGCTTACGGCTTTGGCCGTTTCGACTTCCCCGGCCGCAAGCTGCTGTTCAACATCATGCTGGCCACCCTGTTCCTGCCCCAGGTCGTTCTGAACGTGCCGCAGTACCTGCTGTACAACCGGTTCGGCTGGCTGGACAGCCCCTTCTATCTGGCCATCTGGGTCCACTGCGCTTTTGCGACTGAGACCTACTTCGTCTACCAGCTGATCCAGTTCATGCGCAATGTGCCCCGTGATCTGGACGAGGCTGCCGCCATCGACGGCTGCTCCTCCTTCCAGACGCTGTACAAGGTCATCGTGCCCATGCTGGGCCCCGCTCTGGTGTCCTGCGCACTGTTCCAGTTCATGTGGAGCTGCAACGACTTCATGGGCCCGCTGCTTTACGTCAGCACCCCCGGCAAGTACCCGATGTCCCTGTTCGTGAAGCTGTCCATGGACGGTGATACCGGTTTTGCCTGGAACAAGATCCTTGCGCTGTCTCTGATCTCCATCCTGCCGCAGCTGATCGTCTTCTTCTGCGCACAGGACCAGTTCGTGGAAGGCATCTCTGCCGGTGCTGTCAAGGGCTAAGCCCCTGCCCCGCACGGCGTAAGATCCCCTGAAACTGACGAAACACCCCCTGTGCCGTATCCCGTTGGCGCAGGGGGTGTTTTGTTATGATGTATTTCACTGCGTGAAACATGATGCAGCCCTGCGGGCCATGATGTCTGCCTGCGGCAGATGATGTGTGCCTTGCGGCACATTGCCGCGAAGCGGCTCATCATTGCGAAGCACATCATGTTCTCAAAGAGAACACATCATGTTCCGCCCACGGCGGAATACATCATTTCTTCTTATGTCCTTTCCGGTACTGCAGCGGGCCGGTGCCCATCACCTCGCGGAACACGCGGCGGAAGTGGGCTGCGCTGGCAAAGCCGGTCTGCTCGGCCACCGCGCTGATGGAAAGCTCGGTGTTCTCCAGCAGCTTCTGCGCGGCCTCGATGCGGCGGTTGTTGATGTAGTCCACAATGGACTGGCCCGTCACCCGCCGGAACAGGCGGCTGAGGTAATAGGGCGAGATATAGAACCGGGCCGCCACCTCGGTGAGGGAAAACTTCTGCTGGTAGTTGGCAGAAAGGTAGGCGCAGATCTGCTCCACCGTCTCGTTGCGGGGCCGGGCTGCGGCGCTGCTCTCGGCGATGCACTCCTGCTCCACATAGTGCAGGATCAGCAGCAGGTACAGCGGGCCGGGGTCATCCTGCTCCGTACCGGCGCTGCGCATCATTTCCAGCAGGGTGCGCAGGCGGCTGAACCACTGCACCGGGCCGTACAGCACGGTGCGCTGGCCGGACGCAAACCGCCGGGTGTAGTCCCGCCCGGCCGCACTGCGCAGCTCGTGCAGCACCTCCAGCGGGAAATGGCAGCCCACCAGTTCGGCCGCCGCACTGCCCTGGGGCAGTAGCCTGCCGCCGCCCGGGCCAAGCAGCACCGCGCTGCCGGGGTTCACCAGCATCGTCTCGCCGCCGTATTCCAGCTGAACGCTGCCCTCATACACCAGCAGCAGATAGCAGTTTTCCTCCCCGGGTTCCAGCGTGTAGGGTTCCCCGGCCAGCCGCAGAGCAGCCGCCGCAACCTTCCCGGTGATTTTTTCACGTTCTGTTTTCATAGTTCCTCGCGAAAGCCTTTTCTTTCATCATACCATGCTCAGCCCATTTGGGCAAGACAAAACCATCAGGAGGTTCTCTCATGAATCTGTCGCTCATTCGTTCCATGACGCGCAGCGCCGTTTTCGAGCTGGAAAACGGCCTGTGCTACCGCCCGGCCCACCCGTTCACCGTCACGCTGAACGGCGAGACCGTCTACGACGCCTGCGAGACCAATGTGTTCTCCCTGTTCAGTCTGCTGCCCGGCACCGAGTATACCGTCGGTGTGCAGGCTGAAGGCGAAAGCCTTTCCTGCACCTTCACCACCGAAGCCGAGACCTTCTTCGTGGATGCCTCCCGCTACGGTCTGGTGGCCGACGGCACCACCGACAACACCGGCAAGCTGCAGGCAGCTCTTTCCACCTGCCCCAAGGGCGGCACGGTGTATGTGCCCGCAGGCCGCTACCGCACCTGCAGCCTGTTCCTCAAGAGCAACACCACCCTGTACCTTGAGAAGGGTGCCGTACTGCTGGGCGATAACGACCGCACCCACTACCCTATCCTGCCCGGCGTCATCCCCAGCGAGAATGAGGTGGATGAATACTACCTCACCGGCTGGGAGGGCAACCCGCTGAGCAGCTTTGCGGGCCTTTTGAACATCACGCAGGTGCACGACGTGGTGGTCACCGGTGAGGGCACCCTGGACTGCGACGCCGAAAACGGCGACTGGTGGGTAAACCCCAAGATCAAGCGCATTGCATGGCGTCCCCGCGCCGTGGCCATGGTGGACAGCGAGAACGTCTGCCTGCACGGCATCACGGTGCAGAACAGCTACTCCTGGACCATCCACCCCATCTTCGTCAAGCGCCTCGACCTGCTCAACTTCAACATCAATAATCCCTACAACGCACCCAACACCGACGGCATTGACCCCGAGAGCTGTGAGTACACCCGCATCATCGGCGTGAACATCCACGTGGGCGACGACTGCATTGCCATGAAGGCCAGCAAGGTGTTCCTGGGCATGAAGCTGAAAAAGAGCTGCGAGCACACCGTCATCCGCAACTGCCTGCTGGACAAGGGCCACGGCGGCATCGTCATCGGCAGCGAGATGAGCGGCGGCGTGAAGGACATGGTGGTCACCCAGTGCCTGATGGACCACACCGACCGCGGTCTGCGCGTCAAGACCCGCCGCGGCCGCGGCAACACCGCCGTCATCGACGGGCTGGTGTTCCGCAACGTGGAGATGCGGGGCGTCAAGGCACCGTTTGTCATCAACATGTTCTACTTCTGCGACCCGGACGGCCACGGCCCCTATGTGCAGTGCCGCGACGCCATGCCGGTGGACGAGTACACCCCGAAGCTGGGCAGCCTGACCATGGAGAACATCGTGGCCACCGACGCCCAGTTCGCGGGCTGCTACTTTGACGGCCTGCCGGAACAGCCCATCGAGCGCGTCTCCATGAAGAACGTCACCATCACCTTTGACCCCAACGCCGAGGCCGGTCAGGCCGCCATGGCGGACAACCGCCCCCATGTGAAGAAGCTGGCCATTTACGCCGAGAATGTGAAGGAGATCGACCTGCACAACGTCAAAATTGAGGGCTACGAGGGCGAACGCCTGCACTTTGCCAATGTCGGACATTTTGAGGAGGACTAAGACCATGACCCATGAAGAAATTCTCGCCATGCTGGGCGATTATGTGGACTACCTGATCGCCAATTCCAGCGCCGAAGCACCCATGTGGAACATCGAGAAGGTGCGCAGCGGCAAGCCCAACAAGTGGAACTACATCGACGGCTGCATGATCACCGCCTGCCTGAGCCTGTACAAGACCACCGGCGACGAGAAGTATCTGAACTTCTCCAAGAGCTTCATCGACTGGTTCGTGCAGGAGGACGGCTCCATCAAGACCTACGACCCCAAGGAGTACAACCTCGACAACGTGAACCAGGGCAAGAACCTGTTTACCCTGTACGACATCTTTGGAGATGAGAAGTACCGCAAGGCCATCGACACCATCCGCAGCCAGCTGGCCACCCAGCCCCGCACCAAAGAGGGGAATTTCTGGCACAAGGACATCTACCCGTGGCAGGTGTGGCTGGACGGCACCTACATGGCCCAGCCCTTCTACATGGAGTACGAGACCCGCTTTAACAAGATGCAGGGCTGCATCGACAGCTACAAGCAGTTCATGAACATTAAAAAGCACATGCGGGACGAGAAGACCGGCCTGTACTACCACGGCTACGATGAGAGCCGCGAAATGTACTGGGCCGACCCCGTCACCGGATGCAGCCCCAACTTCTGGCTGCGTGCCATGGGCTGGTTCATGGTGGCCATGGTGGACGTGCTGGAGCGCATGGACGAGCAGCTGTACAACGAGTACCGCGGCATCATGGCCATGCTGAAACAGACCATCGAGGACGTGCACAAGTTCCAGGACGAGGAGACCGGCATGTTCTGGCAGGTGATGGACCACCCCGGCGTGGAGGGCAACTACCTCGAGACCAGCGGCACCGCCCTGTTCGCTTACGCAGTGCTCAAGGGCGTGCGCCTGGGCTACCTGCCCAAGCGCATGGCTGCATGGGCCGAGAAAGCCTTCTACGGCACCTGCGACAAGTACCTCTCCAAGAACCCGGACGGCAGCCTGCAGCTGGACGGCATCTGCCTGGTGGCGGGCCTCGGCGGCAAGGACCACCGTGACGGCTCTCTGGCCTACTATTTCAGCGAGCCGGTAGTCTGCAACGACGCCAAGGGCGTGGGCCCGCTGGTGCTGGCTTATACTGAGATGATTGCAAAATAAAGCGAAAACACCCTGCAGATCTTGTCACGCAGGTCTGTAACCCTCTGAAACCAGCGGCCGGTATGTCCTTACGGATGTACCGGCCGCTTTTGTTTTTTCCTTCGACGTTTTGTTTTCTTTTTGTTTACAAACTGTACCTTGACATAGAAATGTCCTTTCTGTAATCTGAAAGGGTACTTAATTTTTGTCATAGCAGCCGTGGGAAAGGAGCAACACACCGATGGATCATCTGCAGAACGTAATGGGTTATTTTGACCAGCAGCAGCCTTTGTGCGCCGAGCACGACCGCATCCCCAAGGACCTCTACCGCGAGTTCGGGGTGAAGGCGGGCCTGCGCGACGAAAACGGCAAGGGCGTGCTGGCGGGCCTGACCAATATCTCCGATATCCGCGCCTTCCAATATGTGGACGGCGTCAAGAAGCCCGCCGACGGCCAGCTGCTTTACCGCGGCTACGACGTCAAGGACCTTATCCGCGGCTCGGCGGGCAGCCGCTTCGCCTTTGAGGAAGCGGGCTACCTGCTGCTGTTCGGCGAGCTGCCCACCCAGGAAAAGCTGGACGAGTTCTGCCGCGTGCTGGGCGAGTGCCGCACCATGCCCACCAACTTCACCCGCGACGTCATCATGAAGGCACCCAGCCACGACATCATGAACTCCATGGCCCGCAGCGTGCTGACCCTGGCCTCCTACGACCCGCTGGCCGCAGACCTTTCCACCCCCAACGTGCTGCGCCAGAGCATCCAGCTGGCAGGCATCTTCCCCATGCTGGCGGTGTACGGCTACCACGCCTACAACCACTACGAAAAGGATGGCAGCATGTACATCCACCGCCCGGACCCGGAGCTTTCCACGGCCGAGAATTTCCTGCGGATGCTGCGCCCGGACATGAAGTACACCGCACTGGAAGCCCGCGTGCTGGACGTGGCGCTGCTGCTGCACGCAGAGCATGGCGGCGGCAACAACTCCACCTTCACCACCCGCGTGGTCACCTCCTCCGGCACCGACACCTACTCGGCGCTGGCCGCAGCACTGTGCTCCCTGAAGGGCCCCCGCCACGGCGGCGCGAACCTGATGGTGATGCAGATGATGCAGAACATCCGCGAGAACCTCCACGACCAGGAGGACGACGAGGAGCTGGAAGCCTACCTGAAAAAGCTGCTGCACGGCGAAGCCTTTGACCGCAAGGGCCTCATCTACGGCATGGGCCACGCGGTCTACTCCCTGAGCGACCCCCGCGAGGTGGTGTTCAAGGGCTATGTGGAGCAGCTGGCCCACGAGAAGGGCCGCGACAAGGACCTTGCCCTTTACAACAAGATCGAGCGCATGGCCCCGCAGCTGATCGCGGAGGAGCGCAAAATTTTCAAGGGCGTCAGCCCCAACGTGGACTTCTACAGCGGCTTCGTCTACGACATGCTGGGCATCCCCATGGAGCTGTACACCCCGCTGTTCGCGGTGGCCCGCGTGATGGGCTGGAGCGCCCACCGCATCGAGGAGCTGCTCAGCGCCAACAAGATCATCCGCCCGGCCTACAAGAGCCTGGGCGGCACCCACGAATACGTCCGCCGCACCGAGCGGTAAAAAGGAGGCAGCACCATGCGCACAGAATGGACCCACGCACCGGAAGAATGGTTTTTCCTGCACAATTTTGACGTTGACAAGGTGTTCAGCACCATCCAGCGGGCAGATTACCTCGTGCTGTACTACATCCGGCAGCAGGCCGCGCAGCACCCGGGCAGCAAAGTTTATCTGGCCGACCTGGCCGCAGCCATGGGCCTGAAGGTGACCGAGCTTTCCAAGGCTGTGGAAAAGCTGCAGGACAAGGGCTTCGTTGCCTGGAAGACCGACAAGGAAGCCGGCCGCACCTATGTGGAGCTTTCCAGCAAGGCCGTGGAGCTCATGGCCGAGGAGCACGATTTCATGAAGCGCTGCTACGAACGCCTGCGCACGGAGCTGGGCGTCGACGAACTGCGCCGCACCGTGGACACCATGCAGAAGGTGACCGCCATCCTCAAAGAGGAGCGCAGCGCCGACTGAGCCGCCCCGCCAAAAAACGACCCCCGCACCTGCGCTGCTGCAGGTGCGGGGGTCTTGCTTATGCTTCAGGGATCATGCGCGGGGGATGGGGCTCACTCCTTCGGGAACGCCTGGTTCCAAACCTGGATGACGCGCCACTTCGGGGTCCAGCCGTCCGGCTCGAACTTGCCGTCCTCGGCGGTCAGCAGGCCCTGCTCCACGCACCACTGGGCCGCCTTGGCCAGCTCGGTGTCGGACACATCGGTGAAAGCGGGCTCTGCGGCGGGTTCGGGCTTGCCCTTCTGGGTCCAGATGAGCATTGCCAGCTCACCGCGGTTGGCCGGGATGGCTGCGCCCTCGGGCAGCAGCTTGCTGAGGAGGATATCGGTCACGACTTCATACCCCACAAAGGCCGCTGCGCCACCGATGGCTACGCCTGCCATCACGGTGCCGACCGTGCTGCTGCCGCCTGCGCCAGGCACATCCGGGACGTAAGCAGTGTCCGGTGCACCGCACACGCTGCAGATGCCGTCCTCAAAATCGTGCAGCTCGGGGTCGGTGAGCTTTTCGTGGCAAATGCTGCACTCCTGCCAGTGATTGATTTCATCAGACTTCCATTCTGGCGTTGCGTCATGCGGCGGATAGACTGGGGTGATAACCACCGTCTTCACAGCCTGCAGTTCATCACCTTTGCCCAGCGTGCATACCTCGTCGGCATTTGTACCCTTGAGAACCGTATCGTCCAGCTGGACATTCCAGGTCATCCCGGCAGGCGGTGTATAGTTCATTCCACTGGAGGCAGCGGCCTGTGTGCCCGCCGTGGTCAGCATCACTTTGCTGCAGTACAGGAAGTCGATGGCATCCCCTCTGAACGCCATACCTGAGCCTTCATTGATGATTTTTACCTCACCGCTGCAGTTGATACTGTGTGCGTTGTCGTAAGTGTTGAGTACGATTCCGAAACCGTTGCATTTTCCGGTGATGGACACATTTTCAGCACTCGTTACCGTGAAATTCGCCTGCACCGCCGGACCGTTGGTATTGGTAATGGAAAGATTTCCTGTGCAGTCAATGGAAGCAAGACCGCCGCCCAATGCAGGCAGCATGCTTGAATTGTTAATAATCGTCACATTACCAGCATTTTTCACTACAAAGGACCCACCTGCTGCAATTTGCTTACCGTCAGTGGTCAATTTAACATCCGCAGCATTTTCAATCGTGAAGCTGTTTCTGCTGAAAATAGTGCCGCCGTCATGGTTGGTCACCTCCAGCGTACCGGTACAGTCGATATCCACCGTACTGACAGCGAGCATCTCCTGGTAGCCTGTGCTCGGGTAATTGCCAACAAGAGCCACGTTTTTAGCTCCTGCCACTGTAAAGCTAGTGCCGCCGACGATAGGTGCACTGCCATTGTTAGTCAGGGACAGATTTCCACCCTTTCCGGTCAGATCGACGGTGGTGCAGCTGAACATGGAGCCCCTGTCCGTTGCATTGCCCGTAATCTCCATATCGTGGGCGATAGCAGTAAAGATGTTGCCATTTACGATGGCACCCTTTGTGTTCGTGATCATTATTTTACCGGAACATTCAAGAGAGCTTCCACCGCTGATGGTCACATTATTGGCGTGAACAAGCTGAAAGGTCCCACCTGACGTGATGCCTCCGGTACCCGTGTTTTCCAAGATCACATTGCCGGTGCAATCAATGCTGCTCTGCCCACTAGACAGAAGGCTATAGCTGGCCGCGCCAGTAATAGTCACGTCTTTTGCTCCGGCTGCTGTAAAGCTACCTCCGCCCACAATCGTACTCGTACCGGTGTTGGTCAAGACCAAGTCACCGCCGCTGCAGGTCAAAGAAGCTTCGCCGCCGCCAATCAGGTAGAAATTACTGTTTCCGGTGATTTCAATTGCTGCCGCGCTAGCGGTAAATTTGGCACCGCCCGTAGCTGGGCCATTCGCATTTTGGATGATCAGCTTTTCGCTGCAGGTAATGCTGTTTGTGCCCCCGCTGGACACCACCGCATTTTCGGATGCACCACTAACAAACACATTCTTTGCGTTCTGCACTTCAAAGCCACCGGTGCTCACGGCCATGCCGCTACCGGAGTTCTGAATGGATACATCGTCTGCGCAGTTGATGCGAACCGCACTGCACGCAATCAAAGGGCCCGCAGACCTACCCGTTACAGACAGCTGGCGTGCATTCTGAATGACCAGAGCGGCACCGTTTTCTGCAGTTACGACCTGGCCGTTGTCACTTGTCATCACGATATCCACACCGGGTGCAGAGATCGTCAGCGTTTTTGTGAAAGGCCCAACAAGATTCAACTGCTGCTTGGAAGGCGTGTAGAACGCCTGGCCTTCACCGATATCATAGCTAATGATACCACCCGTTGCGGCAGAAGGGTCCGTTGTATAAACCTTATCATTGATGGTAATGCCTTCTACGCTGTTCGTGGCATTTTCCTCCTGCTGCAACACGGCCCCGTCCGGGGTGCTTTCTGTCGGGGCCGCCACCGCAGCCGCAGCACCAGGCAGCGGGGCTTCAGCCAGCGCCGGGGCGCACAGGCTCAGCGCCATGGCTCCTGCCACAAGGGCTGCCGTCAGCTGTTTTGCAGGTTTGCAAAGCTTCATTCTGTTTCCTCCTTTTGGGTCCTCTGATTTTGTATAAAAGAAAAAAAAAGGGGGGGGGGTATTTTGTACAAGTATAGCATACCCGCCCCCACAGCGGAAGCAAAATAGCACGAAACGCCCCGAAAACTGCGTAAAAAACAGAAAACACCACAAAAACGACCCCCGCATCTGCGCTGCTGCAGGTGCGGGGGTCTTGCTTATGCTTCAGGGGTCATGCGCGGGGGATGGGGCTCACTCCTTCGGGAACGCCTGGTTCCAAACCTGGATGACGCGCCACTTCGGGGTCCAGCCGTCCGGCTCGAACTTGCCGTCCTCGGCGGTCAGCAGGCCCTGCTCCACGCACCACTGGGCCGCCTTGGCCAGCTCGGTGTCGGACACATCGGTGAAGTCGGGCTCTGCAGCGGGTTCGGGCTTGCCCTTCTGGGTCCAGATGAGCATTGCCAGTTCACCGCGGTTGGTCGGGATGGCTGCGCCCTCGGGCAGCAGGTCGTTCAGGATGACGCGGGTGGTGATCTCGTAGCCGCCCCAGATGGCTGCACCTGCTGCGGCCACACCGATCACGGCACCGGATCCGTCTGCGGGTGCCTCGGGCTCAACGGGGAAGCCGGGGTCAAGAGGTTCCGCGGGGGTAACGGTGGTCGTGTCTTTCCAATGAGCGATCAGCTTCACTTCGCATTCCGGGACCTCAAAGGTGATGGTCTCGCTGTTGAGGCCGCTGGTCACGTTGAGGTTTTCCGGCGTAACGATCTCCCAGTAGTCGAAGGTCATGCCGGGGAAGGTGCCGATATCGTCCTCATCGGTGCTGTTGTCCAGCACAGCGGTGATGCTCGCGGTGTCGCCCACTTTCTCCCACACAATATCCTCGTGCAGGCCAACACCTTCGTCGAAGATGGCGGGGTCGTTGGAGTAGGTGATCTGTGCCTCATAGTGGGCGGTGAGCTCCACCGGCGCGTTCACCATCTCAAAGGTGGCCTTCTCGCCGCCTTCCACGTTCACCTCCTTGTCGGAGTTGACCTCCCAGTAAGCGAACCGCAGGCCGTCCTTGGAACGGTCTTCCGCCACGATGACGATGGTCTCGCCTGCCTTGGCGGTCTCGACGGGGGTGCCGTCCATATAGTAGGGCGCACCGCCGTTCACGGTGATGCCCTGCAGATGCTTGTACTTCGCGTCCACCACCACGGCCTCGTCCGGCATGGTGAAGGTAGTCTCGGGGTCGTTCTTGCCGGCCAGAGTGCCATTATCCGGGGTGATCACCCAGCGGTTGAACTCGTGGTCTTCACGGTCCTTTGCCTTGATGGTGATCACATCGTCCTGCACGGCACGGGTGATCTCCTCACCCTTTTCGTTGTAGGCAGTGCCCTTGTCGTCGGTCATGGTGATGGTGTGGTACTCATAGTACACAGCCTTCACGCTCACGTTGCCGCTGGGCATGGTGAAGTGGGCTTCGGATGCAGTCGCATTGTCCAGATGTGCATTATCGCCGACTTCCCAGCGGATGAACTTCCAGCCTTCGCGTTCGGGCGCAACGATCGTCACGTCCTCGCCGGACTTCACTTCCACCTTGCCAGACTCGCCGTTTGCCGTGGTATCGGCATCTGCCAGTTCAACGAAGTAGAGCTGCTTGGACTTTGCCTCAATGGTGATGTCGAAATCACGCATCTTGAAGGTCAGCTCCTGGGTCTTGCGCTGTTCTTCGTTCAGGTTGATGTCTCCACTATACCAGCAGTCGAACTCCTGGTCATCGGGCAGATTCGGGGCAAGGGTGATCTTCTCGCCCGCAACGGCCTTGATGGTGGTCTCGCCGTTTGCGGTGCCGTTGATGACGGTGACCGTGTGCAGGGTCTTGTACACAGCCGTCAGAGTCACATTGCCCTTGGGCACCTTGAGGGTGAAGCTCTCAGCACCCTTCTGCTCCTCGGTCAATGCCCAACCATCGGGGCCCTCGGCCTCCCAGTGGTCAAAGACCTGCTCCTCCGGGTCGTACACGGCCTTGATTTTCACGTTCTGTTCACGCAGGGCGTCAGTAATCGTAGTTTCACCGTTCACGGTACCGCCGTTCACCGTAATGGTGCGGTACCTTCTGTAGTTTGCGGTAATGGTCACATCAGTGTCTTTGGGCATCGTGAAGGACTGGCGCTCTGCCTTGGTCAGGTTGAGCTGCTTTGCAACGTCCTCGTTGTCCACAGTCCAGCCGATGAACTCCCAGCCATCGCGGCCTGCAGCCTCAAGATAGAACGAATCGCCTGCAGCAACTTCCGTCTTCTCGCTGGGTTTCAGCTCGTTACCTTCGTCATTGACCGTAACGTAATAGCGCTGGCTGGTCGTAGCATTCAGCGTAACATTGTGGCCCGGCATGAGGAGCTTAAATTCCGCGTTATTCTCGTTGCCATGCAGTTCATTCGGCAGGGTATCGGGACTGGTCCAACCTTCAAACTTCCGATCCTCGGGGACATTGGCCTTGATCGGGACCCATTCGCCCTCAATGAAAGCACCCACGATCTCGTCGTCCACAGTGACGGTGTACAGCTCGTTATACTTTGCCGTCAGCGTAATATCGCCCTCGGGAACGGTGACGGTGATAGTCTTATCCGTCAGCTTTTTGGTACCGTCGGGGCCGGTCACTTCCCAGTAGGCGAACCGCTTGCCATCCACCTCGTCGGCAGTGACGGTGATGCTGTCGCCGTGCAGAGCCTTCTCATTCACGGTGGAGCTGTTGCCATTGTTGATGGTAACGGTGCGGTACTCCATCTGGACGGCTTCCAGCGTCACATTGCCCGAAGGCATCTGGAACTGGACGGTGGACTGGCTGGTGTCAAGGGTGAAGTTCTCCGGGCCGGTGAGCTTCCACTCAATGAACTTCCAGTCGTCACCCTTGTTTTCGGCCTTGATGGTGACCCAGTCGCCAGCCTTCACGCGGGCAGTGGTGCTCTCGCCGTTGACCGTGCCGCCAGTCACCGTGATGGTGAACAGGGTCTTGGGCACTGCGGTGAGCGTGACATTCTTGTCCACCATCTTGAAGGTGAGGGTCGGGCTCTGCCTCTTATCGGTGGTCAGGCGGATGTCATTGCTTTCCCAGCTGTCGAACTCATCCGCCGGGATACCGTAGTCTGCGGCGTTGACGGTGACCGTGTCACCCTCAATGTAGGTATCCGGCAGCACGGTACTTGTACCATCTGCACCGATCACGGTAACGGTGTGCAGGGTCTTGTATTCGGCCATCAGGGTCACATTGCCTTCCGGCATAAAGAAGGTGATGTGATCACTCTGCTGCTGGGCGGGCGTCAGGGTGATGCCCTCGGCCTTCCAGCCCATGAACTTCTTACCATCAGGCACATCGGCGTCCACGGTGATCTCTTTGCCTGTGAGGGCAGAGGTCACATCGGCATGGCCGCCATCCACCGTGATGGTGTACAGCTTATTGTAGCGCGCCTTCAGCTCCACATTCTCGTTCGGCATGATGAAGGTGGCTTCCTCGTTGTTCACACCGGTGATGGTCACATTATCGGGGACGACTTCCCACCGCACGAACTGATAGCCCGGGCGCTCGGCTGCCTTGATGGCGATCTTGTCGCCTTCCACAGCCTGCTTGTCGTCGGTACCATTGACGGTGTAGGTGCCCTTGTTTACCACGATGTTGTGCAGGGTCTTATACTGTGCCGTGAGCGCCACGCCGTTCTTCGGCATTTCGAACTCAATGGGCGAGGCGGCTTTCTGCTCGTCGGTCAGGCCATCGACACCCACGACATTCCAGCCAGCAAACTTCTCACCCTCAGGTGCGGGGTTTGCGGTGGCAACGATCTTGTCGCCCTTGACGGCTTCGGTGGTCGTTTCGCCGTTCACGGTATAGGTACCGTCGTTCACGGTGATGGACTGCAGCGCCTTATACTTTGCTTCCACCTGAACTTCGCCTGCCGGCATATTGAAGGTAGTGGTGTTGCTGTTCTTGTTGGCCAGGGTCACCTTGTCGTTCAGCACATCCCAGCGTTCGAACTTGCGGCCCGGGATGGTGTCGGCGGTAATGGTGATCGGGGTGCCTTCCTTTGCAAAGGACGGCGTTGCGGTACCCTTGAGCACGGTCACATCATAGAGCTGATTGTAGCTGTTCTCCAGCTTCACGTCGCCATCCGGCATGGTGAAGGTGGCCGTGAGCTTATCTGCATCGGTCAGGGTCACGCTATCGGGGCTGATGGTCCAGCCTGCAAACTCAAAGTGGTCGCCCTTGTCCGGTGCCGTCACGGTGACGGTCTGGCCTGCGTGGGCGTTGAGGAGGTCTGCGCCGTCCACCTTGAAAGTGCAGCCTTCCGGCACAGTGATGCTGTGCAGTTTGCTGGGCACGATGTTGAGGTAGCTTGCATTTGCGGCAGTGGAGATCGGCGTAATGCGCGGGTCGTTTTGCTCACCATCTGCGGTAGTGAAGTAAACGTAATCCTTGCCATTGTAGGTGACACTGTGTGCGGCACCCTTGGTTGCATCCTTATTCTGGATGGTCACTTCACCGGTATTGTTGAAAACAGCCGCACCGTTAACGGTACCGCCATTGTTGTTCTTGCCGATCAGCTCTACGCTGGAAGCATGATTCACGGTCAGGTTGCCGTCTACTGCCAAATTTTCACAGGTAATACGCAGCTTACCGGCGCAGGTGATATTTACATTTCCGAAAATCGCTTTGGGCGCAGTGCTGGTAAGGGTCACATCCGCTGCGTCTTCAATGACCAGCTTACCTTGGAGCACCGAGTATGTGCCACCATTCAAATTAACGGTTGTCTTCGGAGCGTTGATGGTCAAAGTTCCCATATAGGAACCGGCATCCGTATAGCTTTTGTTCAGGCTCAGGGTTTTGGTGGCCGGGTCGTAGCTCAGAGCACCGTTGCTAAGAATATCAGTGCAGTTTTCACTGGTGACTTCTATACTGTTGACATAGATGCCATACTGCTTTTTGTAATGGTCAGCTACCTCGCCGTTGTTATTTTTGTAAGTAACAGAACCTACCAGCAGGCCGCTGGTATCTACTTCTCCGGTTCCTACCCACTCTCCGCCAATATTTCCCTTTTTCAGGGTAACATTACCACCATTTACTTTCAGGCTGCCGACTACAGCCGGAGGAGCATACTCATCTCCACCGCTTCCACCAATGATGGTAACTTCGCCGCCGTTAACAACAATATTGCTTCCTCCGGCGTATTTTCCGCCACCGATGCCGCTGCCATTCAAGCCGCCTTCAGCAGTGATCGTCCCGCCGTTTATGGTGATATTGTTTCCGCTTTCATTATAATTTCCACCGATGCCGGCTGCTTCGCCCCCGCCAATAACATGCAGTGAACCGGTTCCGTCAATCGTCAGCTGACCATCGTCCTCTTTTCTGATGCCAGCACCTTTGAGCTCACCCTCGTTTGAAGTGAGATCATTGACTCCTTCAATGTACAAATCAACATTGCCTTTAACCGAAACAGGGGACTTTGTCGAACCATTGAGGAACTCAATTCTGAGGTCCTTCAAAATGACACACGCTGTCCCGGTACCACCCTGAATGTCCAGTGTGTTGGACGTGCTTTCGTTGTTGCTTGTAACGGTCAGCACGTCGCACTGCTGCTTAGGATTTTCATTCTGCCGGGCATATTGTTTTCCGTCCGAGTCGAAGAAGACTTCAATGCTGCCGTCGCTCAAATCCAGCGTCAGGCTCGATGCCGGGATGCTGTTTTCCTCGTTCAGCCGCGCGATGCTGCTGCGGCTGTTGATGCTCATCTGCATCAGCGCATTGGTGCTTTCGGCCAATGCCGGGGCCGACAACGTGAACATCATGCACGCTGCCAAAGCAGCGGATGCTGCGCGCTGGGCCAGTTTCTTTTGTCTCATTTGTATTCCCCCTTTACGTTCACTGCGAGGACCGGGCTGTAGGGCCCCCGGTATTGCCTAAATTTTAGCATAATTTTCCTCGATTTTGGGGGAAAGTGCGCGAAACGACCCGAAAGCGGCGTGAATCGCACAATCACGCCGAAAAAGTCATTTCCTTTTTGGTGAAAACAGAAAAAAGGGCCGCCGCACCGTTTGCCGTGCAGCAGCCCTTGGGTCCCTTATTGCGGGGAGTGGTTTACTTGGTGCCGTAGATGCGGTCGCCTGCATCGCCCAGGCCGGGCACGATGTAGCCGTTCTCATTCAGGCAGCTGTCCTCTGCGCCGAGGTAGATGTCCACATCGGGGTGTGCCTCGTGCAGGGCCTTGATGCCTTCCGGGGCAGCGATCAGGCCGATGAACTTGATGCGCTTTGCGCCATGCTTCTTGATCTGGGTGATGGCGTCAATGGCGCTGCCGCCGGTGGCCAGCATGGGGTCCAGCACCAGCACGTCGCGCTCGTCGATATCCTGGGGCAGCTTGCAGAAGTACTCCACGGGCTGCAGGGTCTCCTCGTCGCGGTACAGGCCGATGAAGCCCACCTTGGCAGCAGGCAGCAGGGTCAGCATGCCGTCCAGCATACCCATGCCTGCGCGCAGGATGGGCACCAGGGCCAGCTTGCGGCCAGCCAGCACCTTGGTCTTTGCCATGGTGATGGGGGTCTCGATCTCCACTTCCTCCAGCGGCAGGTCGCGGGTGGCTTCGTAGCACAGCAGAGTGGCGATCTCGCCAACGAGGTCACGGAACTCCTTGGTGCCGGTCTGCTTGTTGCGCAGAATGCTCAGCTTATGCTGCAGCAGCGGATGCTCAACGATCATCGGGGTCATAAAAACACGCTCCTTATTTTAAATAGATAGCTCTATCGGGTACGGTTTAACGATTCTCCAGTGCTGTCAGCTTGTCGATGCGGCGCTGATGGCGGCCGCCCTCAAACTCGGTGTTCAGGAAGATATCCACCAGCTGGCAGGCAAGGCCGGGGCCGACCACGCGGCCGCCCATGCACAGGGCGTTGGCGTCGTTGTGGCGGCGGGTATACTCGCAGCTGAAGCTGTCCGAGCAGCAGCAGGCGCGGATGCCCTTGATCTTGTTGGCGGCCATGCTGATGCCCACGCCGGTGCCGCAGAACAGCAGAGCCTTGTCGCTCTCGCCCTTCACGACGGCTTCGCAGGCGGGCACGGCCATGTCGGGGTAGTCCACGCTGGCAGTGCTGTGGGTGCCGTAGTCCACATAGGCGAGGCCCAGCTCGTCCAGATGGGCCTTGACAGCTTCTTTCAATTCAAATCCGCCGTGGTCAGCGGCCAGTGCAATGGGTTTTGCCATGGATTGCATTCCTTTCTCTTGGGCGCAGGACGTTCAGGCCTGCGGTTTGTTTGCGGCGGCTTCGGCGGCAAGGCGCTCGGCGCGCTCCCGCTCGGCCTGGCTCAGACGGTGATAGTCCGGCAGCAGCGCTTCCGGCAGCACAGCCTGCCCGGCCTGCGCCATCTGCTTTGCCACCAGCGCCACCGCACCGGCCCGGCCGCCCCGCAGCGCCGGGGGAGCTTCCAGCACGCCCGGCACATTGCCGTATTTATTATAGCACAGAGATGCGCCATCACCAACAAAAAACAGGGGCTTTTTGCAATTTTCTACAAATTCGGCCAGGTCGCTCACCGCCCGGGCGTCGTCGTCCAGCAGGCGGGCGTGGGTCGCCAGGTCAAAGGCCGCGCTGTACACCTGGGCGCGGCGGGCGTCCAGCGCGCAGAGCACGGTGCCTTCGCCGGTGTGGGCGGCGGCCAGCGCTTCCAGTGTGGACACCGGGGCGCACAGGGTCTCCCGGGGGAAAGCAAGCCCCTTCACCGCCGCCAGACCGATGCGCAGGCCGGTGAAGCTGCCGGGGCCTGCGTTAACGCCGTACAGGTCGATGTCGGCGCAGGTCATGCCGCACATCTTCAGGCAGGTGTCGATCATGGGCATCAGGGTCTCGCTGTGGGTCATGCCCGCGTCCAGATATACCTCGTACAGCAGGCGGTCGTCCTGCAGCAGGGCCACACCGGCGGTCTTGCCCGCCGTATCCACGGCCAGAATGTTCATAGCGTTACCCCCTCGATGGTGATCCTGCGTGTGTTCTCGTCCACCCGGTCGATGTTGACCCGGATGGGGTGTTCCAGCGCCAGCAGGTCGGCAAAGTTCTCGCTCCACTCGGCAGCCACAATGGCACCCTCGTCCAGATAATCGTAGAATCCGGCGGCGCACAGGTCGTTTTCGGTGGAGATGCGGTACAGGTCAAAGTGGGCCAGCGGCTTCGGCCCGCGATAATAGTTCACGATGGCAAAGGTGGGGCTGGTGACCGGGTCGGTGCAGCCAAGGCCCTCGGCAAGGCCCTCGGTGAAGGCGGTCTTGCCCGCGCCCAGCCCGCCGGTGTAGGCCACGAGAGAGCCCGGGGCCAGCACGGCGGCCATGCGTTTGCCCAGCGCCACGGTCTCGGCGCGGGAATGGGTGATGTATTCTGCCATAAGAGTATACCTCTCTGATAACACAAAAGGGATGGCAGCGGGTTCTGCCATCCCTAAGTATAATATAATTGGTGCAAAAGTGCAATGCCCGCGTATCAGGCGGCCTGCTGTTCGGCCGGGGCCGCTGCGGGTGCACCGGGCAGCCGCACGGTGTGGTCGCCGCTCAGCATCAGGTAGCTGGCCGCTGCGTGGGGCCGCCGCCCGCCCTGGCTGCTGTACCAGATGATATCGTCGGTGCCGTAGGTCTCCTTTGCGTCTTCGGCGGCCTGTTCCAGCGTGTCGCCCGCGATCATCCGGTTCACCATGTCCCACAGCATACTGCGGGAATACACCGAGTAGACGTTGTTCACATACCCGGCCACAGCCTTTGCGCCGCCCGCCAGCAGACCGTCCGCAATGGAAGTGTCCACATGGCCGTTCTTGCCGTAGAACTCGCAGGTCTCGCTGAGCACGATGCCGCTGCCCCGGTAGGCGCTGCGGAAAAACGCCCCCGTGGCGGCATACATGCCGTTGATCTTGACGACCCGGTGGCTGAGCAGGTCCAGCCCGTAGCGGAAGTCGCTCCAGAAGTTCGACTGCTCGGTGAGCAGGATGAGCGGTTCGGTGGCCGTCTTTTTCCACAGCCAGCCATATTCATAGGTATAATATGCGCCGTGGGTGCTCAGCACGCACACATCGTACCGGCCCATGCGCCGCAGATCCGAGAGGGTGACGCGGGTGTTCAGGGTGGTGTCCAACCCCTGCGAGGTCCAGTAGGTCTGCATATAGGCGTAATAGGGGTAGCGGGTGGAATTGACCGTGTTGTCAAAGGCGTAGTAGATGGCCGCACTGCCCAGTGTGCCGTTGCCGGAGGCATCGGCGGCCAGCCGGTCCAGTGCCTCGCCGGACGGGAAGGCCACGGTGTCGTTCTCCTCGTCCAGGTCGGTCAGGATGCCGCCCAGCGCGCCGCAGGTGTAGGCAAAGCTCACCATGCCGTTTTCTTCGTCGGCGTAGATCGAGCCTTTTGCCACAAGGCCCTCGTCCACCAGCTGTTCCAGCTGGTCCAGCGCGGCGTCGGTGCGCTGCGCCTGGGTCATCCCGGTGTAATCTTCGCTGCCGGTCAGCGCGGTGACGGCGGTGTCTGCCTGCTGCATGTCCTGCACCTGGGCAGCCGTCAGGGTCTGCGGCGCAGCGGCAGTGTCCGGCTCTGCGGCAAAAGCCGCCGTGGGCAGCAGTGCGGCTAGCAGAGCCAGCGCACACACCGCGCTCACCAGGCGGCACCCGAATCCATTCTTCATATTCCCATTCCTCCGGGGCCGGTGCAGTCTGTGCACACCCCTTTTCCGGCAGCTTTGCGGCAGCTTTGCGGCAGCTTTGCTGCCCCGGCCGGCGTCCGGCCGTTTGCTTTGCTTCTTGCGCCCACGAGGCGTTTTGCGCGCCCCGCCGCGTGTACTCATTGTAGAATCTCCGCCCGGCTTTGTCAAGCTCCCACACGGATTTCACACTCCTGCGATTGCAAAGGCCCCGCCGCCTGTGTATAATAAGGATAAACTGGGTTTGTATGCCCTGTGTTCTTTTTGAAAGGTGGTGCTTTCTTGGAAGGCATTCGACAATATTGGAAACGGACCGATAAATTCTACCTGCTGCTGTGCATCTTCAGCAGCACCATGGCTGTGGTGGCGCTGGCGTCCTGGGCCACGAAGCAGGGCAATGGCTTTGCCGTGGACGAACTCACCGGTGCCATCACCGGCATCGGCGACTACCGCCGCGCCGTGGTGCAGGGCGGTGCGGCCGTGCTGGGCCTGTGCGTGGCGCTGCTGCTCTCCTGCATCGACTACCGCAGCCTCGTGAAGGTGTGGCCGGTGCATGTGGCCGTCACCTGGGGGCTGGTGCTGCCCACCCTGTTCATCCGCAACGTGAGCATCGGCCCGCTGACCATCGGCTACAACGCGGGCGACACCGACAACTACTCCTGGTACAAGCTGGCAGGCTTCACCTTCCAGCCCACCGAGCTGGCGAAGATCAGCTTCATCCTCACCTTTGCCATGCATCTGAACAACGTGCGCAGCCGCATCAACGAGCCCAAGGAGCTGGCAAAGCTGCTGCTGCACCTGCTGGCCCCCATCGCCATCATCCATGTGCAGGGCGACGACGGCACCGCCATCATCTACGGCATCATCGGCTGCTGCATGATGTTTGCGGCAGGCCTGAGCTGGAAGTATATCATCGGTGCCATTGCAGCCGCCGGTGCGGCGGTGGCCGCCGCCTTCGCCTTCTTCAGCGATAAGATCGGCAAAGGCTACCAGTGGTACCGCATCCTGGCCGTCATCGACCCGGAGAACACCACTGGCTGGGCTCCCAACGAGGCCACCTGGAAGAACATCATCTACCAGCAGCAGCGCGGCGAGATTGCCATCGGCTCCGGCGGCATCTTTGGCAACGGGCTGTTCAGCGGCCGGTACTACAGCGTGCCCAACGCCCACAACGACTTCATCCTCAGCTGGATGGGCAACGCCATCGGCTTTGTGGGGCTGTGCATCGTGCTGGGGGTGCTGCTGGCGCTGGTCATCAAGACCTTCGACACAGGTGCCCGCAGCGAGGACCTGCTGGGCAGCTACATCTGTGCGGGCATCGGTGGTGCGCTGCTTGCCCAGATCGCAGTGAATGTGGGCATGAACCTGCGGGTGCTGCCGGTCATCGGCGTCACCCTGCCGTTCTACTCGGCGGGCGGCAGTTCGGTGCTGATGCTGTATATCTGCGTGGGATTAGTCCTGTCCGTCTATATGCACAACACAAAGAGCCTGTTCGGCTAAACCGCTTCTGATATGCAAAAACCCCTGCCGTGCATCTGCGCGGCAGGGGTTTTTGTTTTATCGGTACATAAGGTGTGCTGGCAGTTTCTTCGAAGACCGTCCGCTGGGGTGGGACCCTGTTGCCGTCAGGCAATAGGGCGGGCGATGGAATGGCCCGAATCGTGTCTGAGAAGAAAGCTGCCAGCGCACCGTGCAACCAATTACTTCAGCACAGCACCCAGGTTTGCGCTGGTGACCATGCGGGCATAGCGGCTCAGCCAGCCGGTCTTGATGTTGGGTTCGGGAGCGACATACTTTGCCTTGCGCTCAGCCAGCACCTCATCGCTGACTTCCAGCGTGATCTTGGCATTGGGGATATCAATGTTGATGATATCGCCCTCCTCGATCAGGCCGATGGGGCCGCCGGAAGCAGCCTCCGGGCTGACATGGCCGATGGCAGCGCCGCGGCTTGCGCCGGAGAAACGGCCATCGGTGATGAGGGCCACGGTCTTATCCAGCTTCATACCGGCCAGTGCGGAGGTGGGGTTCAGCATCTCGCGCATGCCGGGGCCGCCCTTGGGGCCTTCGTAGCGGATGACCACCACATCGCCCGGGACGATCTGACCGGCGTAGATGGCCGCAATGGCGGTCTCCTCGCTGTTGAATACACGGGCCGGGCCGGAGTGCTGCTGCATCTCCGGAGCCACGGCACTGCGCTTGACCACGCAGCCGTCCGGTGCGATGTTGCCCCACAGGATCTGCAGACCGCCGGTCTGAGAGTAGGGGTTGTCGATGGGACGGATGGCCTTATCGTTCAGGATGTGGGCACCCTTGATGTTCTCGCCCAGGGTCTTGCCGGTAACGGTGGGCACATCCAGATCCAGCAGGCCCTTCTTGGCCAGCTCAGCCTGCACAGCGGGGATGCCGCCTGCAGCGTAGAGGTCGGGCATGTGGGTGGGACCGGCCGGTGCCAGATGGCACAGGTTCGGGGTCTTGGCGCTGATCTCATTGAACAGCTTCAGGTCGATGGGCACACCGGCCTCATAAGCGATGGCCAGCAGGTGCAGCACGGTGTTGGTGGAGCAGCCCAGCGCCATATCGCAGGTCAGAGCGTTGCGGATGGAGCGCTCGTTGATGATCTGGCGGGCGGTGATGCCCTTCTTGACCATATCCATGATGGCCATACCGGCGTGCTTTGCCAGCTGCAGACGCTTGGAGTACACCGCCGGGATGGTGCCGTTGCCGGGCAGTGCAATGCCGATGGCCTCGCACAGGCAGTTCATGCTGTTGGCGGTGTACATGCCGGAGCAGCTGCCGCAGCTGGGGCAGCAGTTGCAGGTGCAGTCTTCCAGCTGATCTTCGGTGATCATACCCGCCTTGTAGGCACCCACGGCCTCGAACATCTTGGACAGGCTGACTTCTTCGCCGCCGTAGGTGCCGGCCAGCATCGGGCCGCCGGAGCAGACCACGGCGGGCACGTCCATACGGACAGCCGCCATGACCATGCCGGGCACGATCTTGTCACAGTTGGGCACCAGCACCAGACCGTCCAGCTGGTGGGCCATCAGCATGGTCTCCACGCTGTCGCAGATCAGCTCGCGGGAAGCAAGGCTGTACTTCATGCCCACATGACCCATGGCGATGCCGTCGCACACGCCGATGGCGGGGATCAGGATGGGCGTGCCGCCTGCCATCTCGACACCAGCCTTGACGGCATCGGCGATCTTATCCAGATTCATATGGCCGGGCACGATCTCGCTGTAGGCGCTCACCACGCCGATCAGCGGGCGCTCCAGCTCTTCCTTGGTGTAGCCCAGTGCGTAGAACAGGCTTCGGTTCGGGGCGCGCTCCGAGCCCTTGGTCACGTTGTCACTTCTCATTTTCAAATCCTCCACGACTGCCGCTGACGCGGCAGATGATGTTCCGGCTTTGCCGGAATGATGTACTCCTGCGGAGCATGATGTTTTTGCAAATGCAAAAATGATGTTTGCCGCATGGCGGCAAATGGAACAGACAGCAGACAAACCGCTTTCTGCTCATGCGCCGCAGCGCACCTCATTTGCCAACGGCAAACATCATTGCAATGCTACATCATGTGCCTGCGGCACACATCATTTTTTACTTCTTCAGCCAGCTCATCATGCTGCGCAGCTCTGCGCCGACCTTCTCGATGGGCAGCTCAGCTTCCATGCGGCGCTTTGCCAGGAAGTGGACCTTGCGGCCGCCGTTGGGGCTCATCTCGGTCAGGAACTCGGAAGCGAAGGTGCCGTCCTGGATCTCGGTCAGGACCTTCTTCATCTCCTTGCGGGTCTCCTCGGTGATCAGGCGCTTGCCGGTGCGGT